>JACCDQ010976244.1_pt1 | contig 16194 bp, 11 predicted proteins | sample 7446031 | NCBI WGS metagenome assembly JACCDQ01 (sample SAMN15323442, study PRJNA562643) | freshwater metagenome | isolation source: river surface water | place: USA:Blue River Watershed | collected 2017-08-17
AGAAGGCTGCAATTGCGGACACTATCGACAACTTTTTTGTTGTTGTAAAAAATTCCATGGTAACTGGAAACAACATCTATCTAAGAGGTTTCGGAACTTTCGAACTTAAAGAAAGAAAGACCAAAGTTGCGCGTAATATTAAGCGTAATACTTCTTTGGTTGTTCCAGCCCATTATGTTGCTCGTTTTAAACCTGCTAAAGAGTTCGCTCAACAGGTTAAAGACAGCAAAACTCTTAACGAGCGTCTTTAATAACTCTTTTTCATGAATTTCAGTACTGCCAAACAGGTTCGCATTATTTTAGGAATTGCCACCTTATTGGCAGTACTGATTTTTGCTAACCGTTTCAAAAGCTCAAATGGAACATTTGCAACCGACGACAAGTCGGCGATGCCGGGAATGGCCGGTATGAATGGAAGTACTGAAGTTATTGCAGATGTTAGTCGCGTTGAATTCTTAGGTTCCGTTTTTGATAAAACCAAACCACCTGCAGCGGTAGCGAGGGTTATTTTATCTGACCCCAAACAAACTTCCGTTGACAGTTTAAAATTCGCCTTAAAATGGGCAGAAGAAACCAGTACATTTCCGTTGGTTTCGTTGATTAAATCCGATTTATTCGAATTTCACCATCAAGGTAAAATCGAAGACGTTGCTCGCGATTATATTTTTCTAGCGGCAGGTACTACGGAAAACAATACAGTAAGAAATTTTTTATTCCAACAAGGTAAACGTTGGATTGACGCAGGATTGAAAAAATCCCCCAAAAACATGGCACTTCGCAATGCGTTAATCGTTTATCAAAGCGAATTTGCCAATCAACCAATGATGTTCTTAGCAACGCTAAAAGAATCGTATTCGATTGATAGCAACGACATTGAACTGAATTTCATTCACCTGAATTTGCTGAAAAAATCGAATCAGTTGGAAAAAGCCATAAAAAAATGCGAAAAATTAGTATCTTTGCAACCCCAAAATCCTTATTGGTTGTTTGAAGCAAGCGACATATTTGGACAGATGGGAGATTCCACCAATGCGAAGGTCTATTTAGATTTAGCGGTGAAAGTGCAACGTAACAGTAAACAAAATTAATATTTAGAATTATGCCAAGCGGAAAGAAAAGAAAAAGACATAAAATTGCGACTCACAAGCGTAAGAAGCGTTTGCGCAAAAACCGTCACAAGAAAAAATAAGCAATAGCCATTGTCAAACGAATTAGTAATACAAAAAAATTCGTCTGGTTTAGAAATTGCTCTGCTTTCTGATAAATCATTAACAGAATTCCACAGAGAACAATTCGATGCACCTTTTCAGGTGGGTGACTTTTATTTGGGGAAAGTTCGAAAGATCTCTCCCTCATTGAATGCTGCCTTTGTGGATTTAAAATCCGAGAAGGACGGGTTCTTGACCTATTTTGATTTAGGACCCAACATCAAATCCGTTCAAAAATTCACCAAGTTGGTGAGGGAAAATCATAAACTTCCCTCGGATTTGGATGACTTTACTTTCGAAGAGCAAACTGTAAAAACTGGAAAAATCGGCCAAACGGTGCGATCGGGCGAGTTATTGCTCGTTCAAGTCATCAAAGAACCGATTGCCAATAAAGGGCCAAAGATCACCTGTGATATTTCAATCCCAGGAAGATACTTCATTTTGGTGCCCTTTTCCAAGTCTATTTCCGTTTCTCGCAAAATTGGAAATGCTAAAGAAAAATCCCGTTTAAAAGACATTGCCTCTAGCATCAAACCCAGAAACTTCGGAGTAATTATTCGAACCGTTTCTGAGGGCGTTGCTTTAGAAGAATTGGATCGCGATTTGCGCGATCTACTCAAAAAATGGGATGATTTGGTTATTGGTTTGCGCAATGCCAAAGTCGGAGAGCGTATTACAGATAACGACAATCGCTTGGATGGTCTTTTGAGAGACATTTTAAACGATTCATTTTCTCAAATTTCCACCGACGATCCAGAAGTTTTCGCTTCTCTTAAAACAACCGTTGATCGATACAAATTGGATTCTCAAAAAATCCTTCGATTGTATCAGGGTAAAGTTCCCATTTTCGATCAATATGGAATCAATAAACAAATTAAGAATTCCTTCGGTAAGAATGTTCCATTCAGCGGGGGTGCTTATTTAGTCATTGAGCACACCGAAGCTTTACACGTTATCGATGTAAACTCGGGAAATACGAGTTTCGATCCCCAAAACCGAGAAGAAAACGTATTTAAAATCAATTCTGAAGCGGTAGCAGAAATTTCACGTCAAGTTCGTTTGCGCGATATGGGCGGTATCATTGTCATTGATTTCATTGACATGAGAGATCCCAAGAAGAAAGCCGCTTTACACCAACTTCTTCGCGACGCCATGAGTAAGGACCGTGCCAAACACACCATCCTTCCGATGAGTAAATTTGGTTTGGTTCAGATTACTCGTGAACGTGTTCGTCCTGCGCTTGAAATTGCCAATACCGAATTATGCAGCAGTTGCATGGGAACTGGCAGAGCTGATAGCAGCGTTCAATTATTGAATAAGATTGAGAACGAGATTCTCTATTTGTGGGAGCAATTGAATCAAAAAACCATTACGCTGAAAGCGAATCCACTGGTGATTCAGTATTTCAAGTCTGGATTTCCTTCCATTCGATGGAAATGGTACATTAAATACAAAAAATGGTTGCACTTAGAAGCCGATAAACACAGTCCTCTTACGAGTTACTTGATTGTCAATTCTGACAAACAGCCGGTTTCTCATTAATCCAGTTTCTCATTGATCCAGTTTCTCATTGATAAGGAGATTCCATTACCATTTAGCCTTAGTGACATTAATGCAATGCATTTAAAAATTTATTCATTGGGACGAACTCAAATACGTTGAAAATTATTTAATTACGGGAAACATTAACAAACAAAAAGGGCTGCCCATGAGCAGCCCTTTCTTATTTAAACCTATTTTGGATAATTCAATTATTTCTCTTTTTGACTCAAAGCATAGATAACCAAACCAAATCCGATTTTGTTAACCGCATCACCGATATTGTAAACAACATCCATGAAGGCAGGATCAACACCTGGATTCCATCCGAATAATCCACCAGGAGTACCAATGATATAACCTACTGGATAGATAGCCCATCCTACAAGAACAAACCATCCTAAAATGCGAACTGCTGATTTAACATTTTCACCAGCTGTTTCAGCCAATTTAGCTACTTCACCAGCCCAAACTAAGTAAACGATGTAGAAGTAAGCAATTCCAGATAATACACCCCATAATACAGATTGATCGCGATCTATTGTTTCACCAAAGTAACCAGTAACCAACATAATTACTGATGCTAAGATTAACTTCCACATCAAACCAATTTTTGCACCTGCCTTTTTGGTAATTAAATAGAATTCTACACACATCAATGGAACGGTTAATAACCAATCCACATAACGGAAGAACGTAGGAGATGATTGGTAATCCATGTAAAAACCGCGCATGTAGTAATAGTGAACTGCAGCGATGAAGGTAATTAAACCAGATACCAAAATTGAAGTACGCCAACGTTCAGCTACATTGCGCATTTCAAAGAAAAAGAACACAGAAGCGGCCATCATGGCCATAGTTCCTACAAAAAATGTGAAGGCCACATAGGAATTCAACCCTGTGCCCGTTAGCAGCGCCAAAGCATCGTTAGTCGCTGCTGCTGTTTGAGTAAGTAAATTTAACATATTGTTTGATTTAGGTTGTTGTTGTCGACAAATATATATTTATTAGTATATTTTTTATATTTTATCTATTTGATTTTCTTATTTTTAAAGATATTAATACATACTTTTTATTTCAAATCATGTTTCAATTAACATTTTTTAAAAGATTATGTTCTATGATTTTGTTTAATGTTTATGTGTCTTATTATTAAACATTTATAAATATTTAAATCTGTGTAACTTAAAGTACCATTCTAAATGGTGATTAAACCCTTATTACAGCTAATTGTTCAGTGCGTATGATGGAAACGGTTGAAGATTGTCTCTAAACAACCTATTTAGGATAAACCTAAAGTTAAATTGCCAGGATTATCCAAATGAACCATGGCGGCTTACACGGTTGAGTTTATCATCAAAATAAATCATATTGAAGTATACATATACGCCCAAAAAGAATTTTGCATTTTTCCGTAAATCGAGTTGATGACTTTACGATTTTTTCATAAAAATCCCATTTCGCCTACTAAGTTTTTGAATTACTTTTGACCCGGTTGTGATTTATCAGTGGTTTGATAGCTTTCATACCAATGAGCTGTGACTACAACCAACAAAAAAATTCAAATTCAAAATCCAGTAAACCAAACTTTCAGTATGAATAGAATCTTACTTTCTAAAACTTTGGGTTTAATATTGATGCTCGGCTCTATTTTCAGTAATGCCCATGCGCAGCAACAATATCAAACCGTTACGGGAACCGTTGTCGATAAAGAAACGCAAATCCCCATTGAAAACGCTCAAATCAACATTACCTGGGAATCCAACCGCGATTCATCCCGCAAAACCTTCACCAATAATAAAGGGGAATTTACCCTAAATAAAATTTGGTGGGGTCGAAATGAAATCAACATTACCGCTAAAAATTTCTCCGCTAAAAATATCGGTGGAATCATTGTGACTTCGGGTAAACAGCTGGTATTGAATGTAGAATTGGATGCTAATTTGGTTCAAGAAATAGACAAAATCAGTGAAGTAAATATCACGGCTAAAAAATCCCACGAAACCAATAACGACGCTGCGCTCATTTCAGCCCGATTATTTACGGTGGAAGAAACCGACCGTTTTGCAGGAAGTCGTGGAGACCCAGCGCGTATGGCATCAAATTTCGCCGGTGTGCAAGGGGCAGATGATTCCAGAAATGATATTGTGGTGCGCGGTAACTCGCCTGCCGGAATTTTATGGAAAATCGAAGGTATTGACATCCCCAACCCCAATCACTTTGCCATTCCCGGAACCACGGGTGGATCGGTTTCCATCATCAATAACAAAATCTTAGCCAATTCCGACTTCTTTACCGGTGCATTTCCAGCGGAATATGGAAACGGGATTTCCGGTGCTTTCGACCTAAAATTGAGAGCAGGTAACACCAAGCGTCATGAAGTGAGTACCCAATTCGGTATTTTAGGTTGGGACGGACTTTTCGAAGGTCCTCTAAATAAAAAAGGTGCTTCGTATTTAATTACTTACCGCTACTCTACCCTTTCCATGTTGAGTGCGTTGAAAGTTCCTATCGGAACCGATGCCGTACCGAATTACCAAGACGCTTCATTTCATTTCAAATTTCCTTTGAAGAACAATGCCAAACTTTCCTTCTTTGGTATCGGGGGAATATCTAAAATTGACATTTTGATTTCTGATAAACTCGTTTCTTCTAGAAATTTATACGGTGATAATGACCGTGATCAATTTTTCGGTTCAAAAATGGGAATTGTTGGAGCGGCATATCAAAAACCGATTTCATCGAAAGCCTATTTCAAAATTGTAGCTAGTTACAATCATCAAAGCGTCAATGCCAACCATGAATTGGTGTTCAGAACTGTAACCGACACTTTTGAAGAAAATGGCGAAACCTTCAATCGCTTCCGCAATGACTCTATTGTACCCAATTTGGATTATCTTTTTAGAACTCAATCCATAGGATCACATGCATTTATCAATTACGCAATCAGTCCTAAGGCTACATTGAAATACGGAATTCAATACACCCATTACATCTACACCTTCTTCGATTCTGCTCGAAATTTGAACCCTGATTTATCCAATTATTGGACGTGGTCAGTACGTTGGAATGCGAATGGAACTGGCGACATGTTCTTGCCTTATATTCAATTGAAAAACCGCTGGTCGCGCAGTTTAACTACCGTGGTGGGAGTTCAGTCGCAGTTGTTCCGAATTGGATACCAACCTTTGAATGCAAGTTTCGGAGGCACTCCTGAGTCACATTGGTCATCGGCGTTGTTTCTACCTCGTTTTTCAGCTCGTTACCAACTGGATAAGCGCAATTCATTCAATTTTGGAACAGGAATTCACGCACAAACTCAATCGGCCTACATCTATTTTTATAATCGTCCCGGCTTGATTCAACCTCACAACTTGGACATGGGCTTAACCAAATCAGCTCATTACATTTTGGGTTGGGATCATCAATTGGGTAAAGCCAGCCGCATAAAATTGGAAACCTACTATCAAAATCTGTGGGATATTCCCATCGAAAAATACAACCCACTTACGGGTAACGGTTCATCATTCAGTTTAGCGAATACAGGATCGGGTTTCAGTCGTTTCTTCCCGGGGGAATTATATAACGGAGGAGTTGGTTACAATTATGGTTTGGAATTGACCGTTGAGAAATTCTTCTCCAAAGGGTTCTATTATTTGTTTTCGGGAAGTGTTTTCGATGCTGAATACAAAGGAAGTGATAACGTTTGGAGAAACAGTGATTTCAACACCGACTATGCCATGAATGCTTTGATTGCCAAAGAATTCACAGTTAAGAAAAATCATTTGATTAATATTGGAGGAAAGGCCACATTTGCTGGTGCAAGAAGATTCTCACCGATTGATTCATTGGCTTCGATTAACAACAGAGAATATGTAGAGTTGGATGCAAAAAAGAATTCCCAGCGCTTCGATAAGCCCTACATGCGTTTTGATTTGCGTATCAGTTACCGAATCAACGCCAAGAAGGTATCGCACGAAATTGCATTCGACTTCATCAACATCACCAACAACAAAAACATATTGAATTATACGTATATCAACGAGCCTCCTTACCGCAGGGTTTCTTATCAGTTGGGATTGTTGCCGTTGTTTTATTATAAAATGGATTTCGCTTTGTAAAGATTTATTGAAAACGAATTGTAGCTATGGTCAAACTTATTGAGCAATACTACATCAATTAAAATTCTGCACTTCAATCATTGTCTATTCAACAATACATGTGCAAAACCCCGGACTTCGGTTCGGGGTTTAGTTTTTAATTTCGTAGCTATGAGAAAACTGTGGTATTTGTCGGTGGTATCGTTTATTTTGTTTTCGTGCGTAAGCAAGAAGCAGTATCAGGCATTGCAGGGAACATTAGATTCAACCCGCGTGGTTTGCGAAACCAATGAAACCATTTGTACACATTCCAAAGATTCATTGATTGCATTAATCCGATTTCACGAAGTAAATCTTGAAAATCAGCGATTGAAAATTTCTGCTTTGCGCGATAGCATTCAAATCTGCGGCAACGAACTCGAAGAAAACAAAAACTACATTAAGAGTTTAGGCGAAGATATCAATGACAAACAACGTCGCTTGTTCAAAGAGATTGACGAGAAAAACAAAGCCATTCAAAACAAAGAATTACAGTTAAATGATGCACTTGCTCAGGCTGAAAAGGAGCGTTTGCGTCTTGAAACTTTGAGAAAACAATTGGAATCCGTTTCCAAACGTGTGAAAGAATTGGAAGCTGAATTGCGCAGAAAAGATAGTGCCGTTCTTCTGTTGAAAGAAGCGATTATGAAGGCCTTGGCTGGATTCGAGGAGCTAGACGTAAAAGTAGGATACCGCAACGGAAAAGTATATGTTATTCTTCCTGAAAAATTGCTTTTCAAGAGTGGTAGCACAACAGTTGATGCGAAAGGTGTTGAAGCCTTAAATCAAATTTCGGCGGCGTTAATCAAGCAAAAAGACGTGCAAGTGGGTGTTGAAGGGCACACGGATAACGTCCCCATGAACAGCGAAAAAATCAAAGACAATTGGGATTTGAGCGTATTGCGTGCCACCAGTATCTCCAAAATCATGATTCAACAGGGAATTTCCCCCAAACGAATCACAGCGATGGGAAGAGGTGAAACCATGCCAGTTGCTACCAACGATACTCCAGAAGGAAGAGCGAAAAACCGTCGTACCGAGATTATTTTGACTCCTCAGTTGGATAAGATTCTCGAAATTCTAAATAACTAATTCTTCTTGGCAATCGTCATTGCGTATATAGAAAGCCACAAAAACAAGCTCATTGACGAATTGTGCGCTGACTATGTAAAGAAAACGCAGGGCAGTTTTGCCATGAAGTTGTTGAAGTTGGAGTCGTCGAAGGTTACCATCCCCGAGAAACAACAAGAGTTAGAAACTCAGTCCCTATTGGGGAAGTTAAAGTCGGGCGACAAGTTGATTTTGTGCGATGAATCCGGCCAGAGTTACAGTTCTCCAGCATTCTCCAAGTTTTTATCGAAGCAACTTTCCGAGTCTCGAGGGAATATTGTAATTGCCATTGGCGGCGCATACGGTTTCAGCAGAGCTATTCTGGACCAGTATCCCAAGATCAAGATGAGTGATTTTGTATTTCCGCATCAGATTGCGCGTTTGGTTCTTGTGGAACAGGTGTACCGTGCATTCCAAATCGACAAAGGCACGGGGTATCATCATTGAGTGAAACCTGATTTTAATATTTGTATTGTATTGAAATAATTTGGCTATCTCGCTGAATATATGTCAAATAATTGTATTTTCGCATTAAACAATAACAAAAATACAACACTAATTAATAATATCAGCACAACATTTATTAATAACAATAACACAACACCAAATAATAACATCCCCACAGCGTTAAATAATAGTTAAAACACAAAAACATGGCAACACCCGGCGAAAAATTGGCAGAATCTTTGAAGAAATTGAAAGCTTTGCAGGATAATGGGGTTGTTGGATTTAAATCGGATGATTTTACACGTGTACACCGAGAAAGGTTGATTGAAAATGGATTTATACGAGAAGTTGTAAGAGGATGGTATATTTCTGCTCCTTATGATGAACAACTCGGAGATAGTACTTCATGGTTTACTTCTTTTTGGGGATTCTGTTCGCGTTACTTAGAAGATCGTTACGGTGAAGATTACTGCATATCCGCTGAACAATCTTTAGCAATTCATGCGGGAAATCATACTGTCCCTCATCAACTAATTATTCGTAGTCCTAAAGGAAATAATTTACCTACCCAATTGTTGTTTAATACGTCCTTATTTGTCATGAAATCTAACTTGCCGAATAAGGCAGTAATCGAGAAAAAAGAAGGTGTCCTTATGGTGAACTTGCCATCCGCAATTATTCACTGTCCGGCAAGTATGTTTCAAACCCATGCTACCGATGTTAGAACTGCTTTATTACAAATTCAAGATGCCTCTCTATTGTTAGTCATACTTTTAGATGGTGGCCATTCTACCATTGCTGGACGATTAGCCGGGGCTTATCGAAATTTAGGCCAGGAAAAAATTGCCAACGAACTGTTAAAAGGCATGCAAGCGGCAGGATATGATGTGAGGGAAACAGATCCATTTAAGGAGAAAACACCAATCCTCTTGAATGCCCGTGAAAAATCTCCTTATGTGAATAGAATTCGCTTGATGTGGCATAATATGCGAAAAGATATTATTGATAGTTTTCCAGTTCCACCAGGACTTCCTAAAGATAGTAAACGATACATTATCAACATGGAAGAAATCTATACCACAGACGCATACCATTCGTTATCCATCGAGAAATACAGGGTTACTCCAGAATTGATAGAACGTGTAAGAACTGGTGCATGGGATGCAAAAGAAAACAAATCGGATAAACAGCAAAAAGATGCTATGGCTGCTAGAGGATATTGGCAAGCCTTTACTGCGGTTAAAGAAAGTATTCAGCGAATCCTAAATGGTGAAATTGCAGGAACTGTTTTAGAAGAGGATCATGGTGATTGGTATAGGGAGTTGTTTGCTCCAAGTGTTGCCGTTGGTTTATTGAAACCTTCAGATTTAGCGGGGTATCGAAACAACCAGGTGTATATTGGTCAATCCAAACATACTCCAATTAATAAAGATGGAGTGCGGGATGTCATGCCACTTCTATTTGAATTACTAATCAATGAAGAACACGCAGGAGTTAGAGCCGTAATGGGTCATTTTGTTTTTGTTTACATACACCCTTACATGGATGGTAACGGCAGAATTGGAAGATTTCTCATGAATGCCATGTTAGCCTCAGGGGGTTATCCATGGACAGTGATTCCAGTAGAAGAAAGAGATCAATACATGAAAGCATTAGAATCCGCAAGCGTCGAACAAGATATTAAACCTTTTGCCAATTTTATAGGTTGGTTGGTTGAGGAAGGGATGAAAGGAACGCCTTTAGCAAAGCCAATTAAATCCTAAATAAACTAAACTTTAACAATTACTATTACAAAAATTCGAACAGGGAAAAGATTATATATTGTATATGCCCCACTAGTTAATTGTCAATGGGAAAACACCACCCAAATTACATGACGTATAATGAACATAATATTTTCCAGGTTTAAATGACGTAATGTCAAGTATAACTTCTTGGTCGATATTAAAATTGCCATGAGCCAAGTGACTTATTCGGGGAAGTGTGTTACTCTGAATTAATTTTAAATACGTACTATCGCATATGTAAACATTCGTACTTGTCCCTCCATTTGGAAACTTAATTTGATGAAATTGTTTACGTCGATCAAGATAAATTGATGCTTTGAATTCCAAAGTATCTAGTCCTTCAGGCAAATCGATAAAATAAGTTTGAGTATTTCCCTTCCTCCATTTGAGATTTTTAATCGTGTCTTGATTAACACCTCTACCAGAGTCATACATGACAAATATATTAGAGCCAAAAACAGCAGTTGCGAAGAGAAGAACCATATTGAGAATGAGACGTTTCATGAAGGTTAATCAGAATTGGGCGGAAGTTTGTATTAATTAGGAATTTTCATTTCAGTGTTGGTAACATCTCCCCGTTGAATTTGTTGTCATCCGCTTACATCTACTACCCGATTTGGTTGTACCAGAGCATTGTACTGAAGTAAAAGTACTTCCCACAGGTTTCAAGGATTGAACTTTACTCTCGTTCTTGTTTTGATTTGGAGAATCACTATTCATTTGTCCTTCATGCTGATAGCAGTAACCACTTAAATTCAATGTTTTATTCTTGCACCGTTCACCAGCTTTTGTTATTCCATTACATTGAACGGATTGTGTTGCCTTTAATTGATTTTTCTCATTAGATGTACTAACGCTCTTCCAAGACCAGCATTTAATACAGAGTGTTTTTTCAATTAAGTCTTCTTGATCGTCTGGCAATGAAGGAAAGAAATTTATACCTGTCAAGGATTCAACACTGTCAACAGAAACAGCATAATTTTGCAGGTATTCCTTAGACCCCATGTTAGGTAAAATAAATCCAATTGCCTTAATACTTGGTTCTCTATAATCCAGAATAACTTTGTAAAAATACTTTGGAACTGAAACATTATTTGGACCAATAGATGGCAGTGCATCTGAAAGTACAGGACCAGTTATTACATAAACAGAATTATTCTCAACAGCCCATGTACGTACTAATTTCTCTAACTTTTTCCATATTCCTCGATTAAAACTAGGAGTCTGTGGGCTAATATTACTATAATAAAAAGACTCTGCCATTGCAGTAGAGGACCAACCCATATCCGAAGCCGGCGCAAGGTGTCCCCTGTCGTAACCAGAACCTATATAATCTCGGTCACTTGCACTACCAGTTTTAACCTTTAAGTCTGGTTCGAAATTATCTGTTCTATCAAAAAGTTTAACCGTTTCATCTGTCGTAAGATTATAAGCAACCCAATTAGCCTGCTCATGTGATTCGTTATATGAAAGCGAGAATCCCGTATGCGTTATTAACCTTTCTCCAGAATTTAATTTTGGAATTTCTAAATTTGAAAGCGAGGTTATAGATTTAATGTTGTAAAGCGGGATACTGTCTGTATAACTCCAAGTGCCATCCTCATATAAAAGCACTGTTTTGCCGCTTGTTGTTTTGGCTTCTTGTTGCGCAAATGAAAATGTCTGAATTGAAAAAAATAAAAGTAACGTGAGTATCTTATTTGACATTGCTTGATCCTGTAAGTTTTTGCTATTGACGTTTTTTATTTTAATATCACAGATTATTGAACCACTCACTTTGAATGTCCACAGTTTCGGTCAACTTAGTAACAACTCCTAAATTTAATTCTTTTAATTTGTAGCAAAGAATTTCCCCATCAATAAGGTCAATTGGTGGAGCACCATCACGAGTTGCTTCTTTTAATGCTTCTTTTGTAAACGTCCCCGTTGTAATTACAAGTCCTTTGTCGGCCCTGCCTTGCATAGCACCTCTAAAATCACGGATTTGACTTGGAGTAACTGAACCCTTGTAACGTTTGCATTGAAAAATAACGTGAAAACTTAAAAGACCGCTAACTCTTACGATACCTTTCCCATCGATTCCACCATCTCCAGATTTACCAGTTACCTCAACTTGAAAAAAACCACTCTCTCTTAAAAGTCGTTGTGCTAATCGTTCAAATGCTGCCGGGGTAATATTGTAAAGAATATTCAATAGTTTCTCTTGCCATTCTTCAGTTATATCAACTTCATTTGTAACTTCAATTTGAATTTCTTCCTGAAGTGAAATCGCACTTTTTTTTCTAGATTTGGTTTGCTCTCTAACAGCTCTTACTATTGCAAGATGGTCAAGTTCAGTAACGTCAATATCAGCTTTGGATAATGCCCAAATACCTCTGCTTGAATTTTCCAATAGTCCGAATTTTTTCAAGTACGTTCTACTCCAAGCAAGCCGGTAATCTATCTCATTAATCGAACCTTCTTCACCATGTGGAATTCGCATTATATCATCTTGAATATTTTCAATTTCATAAACTTTTGTATTTACTTCGTCAACCGTCCCTGAACCACCTAACTCAATAAGTGCCTTAACAGTTGGAACTATTAGTTCATCAAACGAAGGGATTTTACTATTTTGTTTTTTTCTAACCATTTACAACTCTTGATCCTTTGTTAAAACCTTTTAATCTTGTTATTTACATAATTCAATACGAAACTAATCAAAAATAATAACCGAACTGTCTGTAAACCCATATTAATTGACAATTTCAGTAATAATTTGGCATTTCCGTCTTTGACAATCAAATTTTTATCTATACTTATTACACCGAAATTATAAGCACAAAACTTATCCTTTTTTTGCGAAAAACGCAAAACTTACTTTGGCTGATTTGCAAGTCTTCAAAGTGAATTTCAAATGCTATTCCTATCTTTGCGATTATGAAAATTGAAGACGGTATTATTGCTGTTATTTCGCAAGCATTAACTGATTTATACGCAGTTGGCGCGAGCGAGATGCCAGAAATTAAATTGGAAAAAACAAAGCCCATTTTTGAGGGAGATTTCACCTTTGTGGTTTTTCCAGTTGTCCGATCTTCAAAAAAATCCCCCGAAGAAACTGCCAACGACATTGGAAATTACGTTCTCCAACACACCACTAAGGTGTCGTCGTTTAATGTAATCAAAGGATTTTTAAACCTCGTGGTAAATTCAGCCGATTGGATTCAATCTACCACCGCATTTGATTCGTTTGTTGGAAAAAACTTGGCCGCTAAAAACCAAAAAGTTATGGTGGAATACTCTTCCCCCAACACCAATAAACCCCTGCATTTGGGACATATTCGCAACAATCTTTTGGGATATAGCTTGGCTCAATTGCTCATCAAAGCCGGTTACGATGTGGTCATGGCCAACCTAATTAATGATCGCGGAATTCATATTTGTAAAAGTATGTTGGCTTGGCAGCGATTTGGTCAAGGCGAAACGCCGCAATCTTCAGGAATGAAAGGCGATCACCTCGTAGGCAAATACTACGTGGTTTTTGAAAATAAAATCCGCGAACAAACATCCCCCGAAATAGAAAAAGCGCTTCAAGGACAATGGAGTTCCGCCGATGCAAACATCCAAAAACGGTATGAAGACACCCTGAATAAATTGCAGGCGGCCAAGGAAGACAAGCAAATCTCCAAACTGCAAGACGATATCAAAGAATTGGTTCGTAATCAGTCCGAATTGATGCAGGCATGTCAAGTCATGTTGCGTGATTGGGAAGCGGGAAATGAGGAAGTTTTATCGTTGTGGAACACCATGAACAGCTGGGTTTATGAAGGTTTTGAATCAACCTATTCTCGTTTGGGCGTGAAATTTGATCAATATTACTACGAAAGCAATACTTATAAATTGGGTAAAGATATTGTTCAAGAAGGATTGCAAAAGGGGGTATTTTTCCAGAAGGAGGATGGCTCCGTTTGGATCGATTTGAGTTCGGATGGATTGGATGAAAAGCTAGTTCAACGCGGCGATGGGACCTCCGTTTATATTACCCAAGACATGGGCACAGCAGATTTAAAAGCTAACCAATTTGGATTGAACAAAAGCATTTATGTGGTAGGTAATGAACAAGATTACCACTTTAAAGTATTGTTTTTGATCATGCAAAAAATGGGCAGAAGTTATGCCGAGGGTATGTATCATGCGAGTTATGGAATGGTGGATCTTCCTTCGGGTAAAATGAAAAGTCGCGAAGGCACCGTGGTTGATGCCGACGATTTACTTGAAGAGATGTACCAAACCGCTAAAGCAAAAACCGAAGAATTGGGTAAAACCGAAGGAATGGACGACGCTGAATTGCATAATTTGTACCATCGGTTGTCTTTAGCAGCGTTGAAATTCTTCATTCTGAAAGTGGATCCCAAGAAACGAATGTTATTCAACCCACAAGAAAGCATTGATTTCCAAGGCGATACCGGGCCATTTGTGATGTACACTTATACTCGGATTAGAAGCATCTTGCGACAAGCTGAATCGTGGACTCGACCAATGGAAGCAGCACCTAGCGATATGGTTTTGTCGTCTGGGGAAGTTCAAGTCATCAAGTTGTTAAACGAATACGAGGTAACTATTGAAAATGCTGCCCGCGAATACAATCCCGCTGCCATTTGTCAGTATGCCTTGGATTTAGCAAAAGCTTATAATCGACTGTACAATGAAGTAAGCATTTTGAAAGAAACCAATGAAGTGATTAAGAAATTCCGATTGGAATTGGCTGAATCAACCGCAACTTGCATCAAATCAACCCTTTCGATTTTGGGAATCGAAGTGGTGGAACGGATGTAAGATTGGTTTTTAGGTGAATCTTATTGGTTATTAGTTAGATTGAATCTCAACTAATCGACTATTACCACTCTCGAAGTCACATTCCCAACACGCAACTGATAAATTCCATTGGCCAAATTAAAGGGAATTACATCGGATTGCAATGGATAAACACGTCCCAAAGCATCGACCAAAGAAATTGAAACGGTGCTGATATTTGATCCATAGACGAATTCGTTAGATTTTGGGGTTTGATTCGAGTTCTGGTTCTGATTTGGATTCTCGTTCTGATTTGGATTTATTCCATTATTTGATTCACCATTGAAAAGATTCAACGACTCTCCTCTTCGGATGGGGTTGGGGAATCGCAGTTTTTGAGGCCAGTTTTCAACTGCGTCCACGTTCGTCGTATTGCATTTTAATTGATTGATTTTATCCCATATTTCAGCACCCAAAGTAAAATTTACCAGGGGTGTTTTGGAATCTGGAGCTTCACCCATGCGGATCCATACCATGTTTTCTGATGGTGAAACCTGAATTTGTTGTCCATCTTTTCCCAATGCCATAATCAAATCGGAAGGACCACCAACCATACAATCTCCATTAAATCGCAGTTGCGATTGAGGAATCATGAACTTTTCTTTCCCGTTGAGCCAAGTCAGAAAACCATACGATGGATTCATAGCTTGAGAAGACGAAACCATTTGTGCAAAATACGATGCCGGTATGATTTGGCTACTTCCCCACTTGCCACCATGGAGCAGAAGCAGACCAAAACGTGCGAAATTCCGGGGAGTTGAAACCGCCACATTGTTCAAACCCATCTTGATGTAAGCCACCTTCAACCCTGTGGTTAGGGTAAATTCATTGAGAATAACTTGGTTCAACGTTTTACCACTTGAGCTCGAAATTACTATATCCAATAACGTGTAGGGCGCATTGTGATAAGCCCAACGCTTACCCACCGGTGCTTTGTAGATCAAACACGATGGATCCGTGCAATCGGCCGTGGCTGGAGCATCGTCCAACCCAGTTGTCATGGTCAGTTGGTGCCAAATGGTAATGGAGTCTTCTTGATTTTTTTGGAGGGACGTCCATCCTGCTCCGAGGTATTTACTGCTGGGTTCGGATAAGGTCAGTTTTCCTTGTCCTTCTAGAACGCCTACCACG
>JACCDQ010394568.1_pt1 | contig 16192 bp, 11 predicted proteins | sample 7446031 | NCBI WGS metagenome assembly JACCDQ01 (sample SAMN15323442, study PRJNA562643) | freshwater metagenome | isolation source: river surface water | place: USA:Blue River Watershed | collected 2017-08-17
AGACTGGAGTGATTTGTGATAGTGAACGATGAGGAAAACAAAATGAAAACAATCGTATTTATTATACAAAAAGAGTTCAGACAAATTTTTAGAAATAAAGGGATGCTTCCTATCATTTTTGTTTTACCAATACTTCAGCTATTAATTTTATCTAATGCTGCTAGTTTTGAAGTAAAAAATATTGCTTTTTCCTATATTGATCATGACCACTCAAATGCTTCAAGAGAATTAATTTCGAAATTCGCCGCTTCCAATTATTTCAAAATAATACAAGAATTTGATTCCAAAGCGCTGGCTAATCGAGCCATGCAAAAAGGAGAAATAGATGTAATACTTGAAATCCCGAATCACTTTGAACGCACATTACTTAAAGACAAAAAAACAAATTTATCGTTGAGTATTAATGCTATTGACGGAGCTTCGGCAGGAATTGAAAATGTATATATTACTCAAATAATCACTAGTTTCAATCAGAAATTACAATTCCAATTAATACAATATAATGATGGCAAATTAGTAGCACATCAAAATATAGTAACAATTCCCTCCTTTTGGTATAACGAAACCTTGAATTACAAAACCTTCATGGTTCCAGGTATTCTAGTGCTTTTAGTCACCATGCTCACTTTATTTTTATCTTCCATGAATATTGTTCGAGAAAAAGAAATCGGTACTTTGGAACAAATTAATGTTACCCCAATAAAAAAATATCAATTCATTATTGGAAAACTCTTTCCGTTTTGGGTATTGGGTTTGGCTATTCTTAGCATTGGTTTGGCTATTGCTAAATTAGTATTCAACATCCCCATTTTAGGAAATATAGGATTGATTTATTTGTTCACTTCGGTCTATTTATTAGTTATTCTTGGTATAGGACTCATTATATCTAATTTTACAGAAACCCAACAACAATCTATGTTTGTCGCTTGGTTTTTTACGGTGATTTTTATTTTAATGAGCGGATTATTCACGCCTATTGAAAGTATGCCACAATGGGCACAAAACATCACTTTATTTAACCCTATACGCTACTTTGTTGAAATAGTGAGAATAGTGCTACTTAAAGGAGCTACTTTTTCTGAAATCTCATTTCAATTTTTTGTAATTGTGCTATATGCAGTTATATTAAATGGAATTGCCGTTTGGAGTTATAAGAAGGTTTCGTGAATTAGTTGTGAAATTGATTTAAAAAAATCATTTTGTGGTAGTTTAGATACAAAATGAAAAAAATAAAGAAATAAAAAAAACTACTGAAAAACAGCAGTTTTTTTTGTGAAGACTGTAGATTTAAAATCAAACCAACTCGTTGATTTTCTAAAAGTTACAGATTCAATATAAAATAAAAAATGACCTTAAAAATGAATTTAAGGTCATTGGTTCAACTTGTGACCGCGGAGGGGTTCGAACCCCCAACCCTCAGAGCCGAAATCTGATATTCTATCCAGTTGAACTACGCAGTCAGGTTATTTACGATTTACGATGTACGATTTACGATGTACGATTTACGATGTACGATATTAGCTTCGCTCCGTTCGGCTTCGCCTCAGGTCGATTTACGATATCAATTGTATTCTAAGACAATAATTTTTTAACGATAGTCGAGATCGTTTTACCATCGGCTTTTCCTGCTAATTCAGCAGAGGCTAATCCCATCACTTTTCCCATAGCAGCCATTCCTGAAGCACCATTATCGGCAATAATTTTTGCCACTACTGCTTCTACTTCCGCTTCTGATAACTGAGCAGGTAAGAATTTTTCAATTACTGCTGCTTGCAATAATTCTGGTTCAGCTAAATCAGGGCGTCCTTGTTCTGTGTAGATATTCGCACTGTCTTTACGTTGTTTTACTAAACGTTGCAACAATTTAATTTCTTCATCGACGCTGATTTCTTCTTTGGCACCACTTTCGGTTTGTGCTAAAAGCAAGGCTGATTTTACCGCTCTCAATGATTCTAAAGCAACTGTATCTTTGGCTCTCATGGCGTTTTTAATTTCGTCCATGATTTGTGTAGCTAAACTCATATTATCTATTTTTTAGTGTTTTGATTTTTTGCCCCAGATGGAAGTGAAAAGCCTTTTTAGGAGAAAATGTATTTTTTTCTTGGAGTTAAAAAGCGACTTTAGGAGCTCTTTTACCTCCTTAGAAAAAAGCATTTTCGAGAAAAAGCTTGCAACGACAGCTGGACTAGGCTCGCAAATTTAGAACAATTTACCCGAACTAACAAAAGATTGATTGCAACTGCCATAGGATAAAAAAATAACCCGAAAATCAATTGACTTTCGGGTTACATTGGTTTTTGGTTAGCGGGGTACTTTAATCTACATTGTCATGTAGGTACGAGTTGTTAGAACGCAACTGCAAGTCATTGTTGCTGTCTGTTCCTACAGATATTCTCGAATTAGTATTGTTGGATTGATTCGTAGAAAGCTCCACTCCTAATCTTTTGTAGGCAGGCTCTTTCTCGTACTCATCAATTTTGGATACGTTGTTGTGAAACTTATAATTGAACTCTTTCAACTTTCTTCTTCTTTCGTCAGCACGAGCACGCAAAGTTTCTTCAATAGTCATTTCCATTGGAGAAATCGATTCGAACTCGGAAGCTGCAATAGTTGATTCATCTATTTTTTTCATGGTGATGTTCAACTCTTCTGGAACTACTTCAGCCACTTTTTGCACTGGTTGAGTAGCCACAAATTCATTTTCTACCTCCATGTACTCTTCTAACGAGTGACGGATCACTCCGTTTTCGGCCACTTCAGTCATGGGTACAAATTGAACTGGATCGACTACTTTGATATCGTTGATTTCGTTAGAAGTCAATTCAAAAACCACTTTATTTTCTTCTACAGCTGGCTCTGATTTAAACAAAGGCAAATCGAAAGAGAAAGTAGCTTGTTCTTCTTTTTGAACGGCTTTTGGCTGCGCTGTTTCAATAGCGTGTGCCTCAGGCGTTGTAAAGGTAAAATCGATATCATTAATTGGTGAAACGATTTCGAAAGTCACATCTAAATTTTTGATGAATTCAGACATTACGATTAAATCATTTTCATTGGTAATTGGTTCGTAAGCAGCAACCACTGGCTCAGCCACAACAGCTGCAACAGGCTCTTCTTCTTCCAATAACTCAAAAACAATTCTTTCTTCAGTCGCCACTGGAGTTTCTGTATTCAAATCGAATGCAGGAACTGGAGTGTTCGATAAATTATGTGTGATTTTTTGCTCATCTTCTAAAGCGTGAATGATCTTTTTTGGCTCATTATTCACGATTTCATTTTGTTGCTCCAAGTCAAAACCTGTAGCAATAACTGTTACTGCGATGGCATCACCAAGAGTTTCGTCTTCACCAACTCCCATGATAATATTCGCATTGAAACCAGCTTCTGATTGGATGTGGTCATTGATTTCACCAATTTCATCCAAAGTGATTTCATTTGTTCCAGAAACGATAAGCAACAATACGTTTTTGGCACCTTTAATTTTGTTGTCATTTAATAAAGGAGAATCTAAAGCAGAAATAATAGCATCTTTCGCTCTTGTTTCACCTTCAGCTATTGCAGAACCCATAATAGCTGTCCCACTATTAGACAATACCGTTTTAGCATCGCGCAAATCGATATTTTGAGTATAGTGATGTGTAATTACTTCGGCAATCCCTCTTGAGGCTGTTGCCAATACTTCATCCGCTTTTGAGAAACCTGCTTTGAAACCTAAGTTTCCATACACTTCTCTCAACTTATTATTATTAATAACAATTAACGAATCTACTTGTTTGCGAAGTTTTTCGATCCCTATGATAGCTTGCTCTTGACGAACTTTACCTTCAAACATAAAAGGAATAGTTACAATCCCAACAGTAAGGATGTCGCGTTCTTTAGCCAATTGAGCAATTACTGGAGCAGCTCCTGTTCCTGTTCCTCCACCCATTCCTGCGGTGATAAATACCATTTTAGTATTTTGATCCAACATTTTTTCAATATCAGAAACACTTTCAATAGCTGATTGTTGTCCTACATCTGGATTTGCTCCAGCTCCCAATCCTTCTGTTAAGTTCACTCCTAACTGAATTTTGTTAGGCACAGGACTATTTTGTAAGGCTTGTGAGTCTGTATTACAAACAATAAAATCTACCCCTTTGATTCCTTGTTTAAACATGTGGTTGATGGCGTTGCTCCCTCCGCCTCCAACACCAATTACTTTGATTACATTTGATTGGTTCTTTGGTAAATCAAATGAAATACTTCCAAATTCTGAGTTGCTCATCATTTTATTTGGTTTTTGCTATTTGTTATTACTATTATACTGTTTTGGCTAAGCCTTTATTCTGCATTATCTAAAAATTCCTTGATTTTATCTACATACCTATCAAAGAATGATTTTCTAATTTTAGTTTCGGTTGATTCTGGCTCATTTTTCGCAACTTCTTCTTGTTTTGCAACAATAGGAGGCACTTCTGAAGGCTCTTTTATTTCAACTTCTGGGGCTTTGTACTCAGGGATTTCTGGGGCTGGAGCCTGAGTAATTTTAACAGCGCTTTGCGTTTGATTTTCGATACTATTCATTACCAAACCAACTGCTGTTGCGTATAAGGGACTTGATATTTCTTCGCTTGAATTACCTGCTAAATGTTCATTTGGATAACCAATTCTAGTGTCCATTCCGGTAATATATTCCACCAATTGCTTTATATGTTGCAATTGGGAACCTCCACCTGTTAGAACAATTCCAGCGATTAATTTTTTTCTTGGGTCTTCATGACCGTATGCTTTAATTTCAACAAAAACTTGCTCAATAATTTCAACCACACGCGCATGGATTATTTTTGATAAGTTTTTTAACGATATTTCTTTAGGTTCTCTTCCTCTCAATCCAGGAATAGAAACAATTTCATTTTCTTTATTTTCACCTGGCCAAGCAGAACCAAATTTTACTTTTAATAACTCGGCTTGCTTCTCGATAATCGAACAACCTTCTTTAATATCTTCTGTAATTACATTTCCTCCAAAAGGGATTACAGCTGTATGACGAATTATTCCGTCTTTAAAAATTGCTAAATCTGTAGTTCCTCCTCCAATATCAATCAAAGCTACTCCAGCTTCTTTTTCTTCTTGGCTCAATACTGCATCAGAAGACGCTAATGGTTCTAATGTCAACCCAGACAATTCGATACCTGAATCATGAATACAACGGCCTACATTACGAATAGAAGATGCTTGTCCTACTACCACATGAAAACTAGACTCTAATCGACCTCCATACATTCCTATAGGTTCTTTTATCTCGGCCTGTCCGTCAATTTTAAATTCTTGAGGCAGGACATGAATAATCTCTTCACCAGGAAGCATTGCTAACTTATTCACTTGATCAATTAGTAATTGTATATCATTACCTCCTATCACTTCTTCGGGATTACTTCTACTGATGTAATCTGTATGCTGAATACTACGAATGTGTTGTCCTGCAATTCCCACAACACAATCTTTTATTTTGTAACCAGAATTATTTTCGGCTTCTTTTACAGCGTGTTGGATAGACTGAATGGTTTGGGTGATATTATTCACAACACCTCTAGCCACACCTAAACTTTTGGATTTTCCAACACCCAAAATTTCTAGTTTTCCGTATTCATTTTTCTTTCCTATCATTGCGACAATCTTAGTTGTCCCAATATCAAGTCCTACTGCAATATTATCTTTTTCCATTACTTCTTATTTTGTGCAAACTACTTGGTCCGTAAAACGGAGATCTATTTTTTTATATTTATACAACGAACTGTCTACAATTGCTTTTTGAAAAAACGCTTTGTAATTATTAATTTTTTGATTCACATTAATCGTTCCTCCAAAATCAATTTGAAAATCAAAATTTCTATTCAGCATTTTTAAGCTACCATTCGGCATAATTTGAATCGCAATGATATTTTTTTTCAAAAATTCATCGTCATAAATTTTTCGAAATAATACTACTAAAGCTTCTTTATTTTTTTGGTTTATTATTCCAAAAACTAGCGGAACTCTTGCTGTAAAATTTGCCGATAATGGCATTGTACTTCCCTTGTAATCAATATAAAAAGAACTCCTCCCGTCAAAAACTCTTGCTATTGGCGTTTTTTGTTTTACTACTGCTTTTAGCACTCCGTCAATTGTTACAAATACATCTGATTTTTCGATCATTTGGTTTGCATTGACGGCATTTTCTAATTTATTCAAATCTAATTTATCTTTTCGGATAGGTAAAGCCTCTCCATTTTTTTCTATTAACAATTTATTAACCGTTTCTTGTTTAACAAACGGATTATTTTCTTCAACAAAAGTTATTTTGGTACCTGTCAATTTTCTATTTCCATTTCTAGTTGACGCAAATGAAAACAAGAAAATTACTACCCCAAACATGAGTACTAATCGAATCGTTGTCCAATTAATTTTTTTCATACAATGCATTTTTAATTGATGGCACCATCTCTCCTAAATCCCCAGCCCCAATAGTTACAATTACCGAAGCATCACTAGCTAAAATTGTCGGAATCAAATCATCCTTACTTACTAATTTTTTATTTTCACTCGTCATTTTTCCCATTAACCATTCTGACGTAATTCCTTCCATTGGTAATTCGCGTGCGGGGTAAATATCCAATAAAATTACTTCGTCAAAATTGGATAAACTTTTAGCAAAATCATCCGCAAAATCTTTGGTTCTACTAAAAAGATGCGGTTGAAAAATAGCCAATACTTTTTGATTCGGATACAATTCACGAACCGCTTGATGTACCGCATTAATCTCCGTTGGATGATGCGCGTAATCATCTATATACACCAAATTTGACGTCTTGATTTGATATGAAAATCGTCTTCTAATTCCTTTGAAAGAAGCTAGTGCTTTTGCAATAGCTTCCGATGAAGTTCCAAATGTCTTTGCCATAGCCAAAGCCATCAATGCATTCATCAAATTGTGTCTTCCTGGCAATCCAAAAGCAATATCTCGGATAATCTCAGTGGGCGTTTGCACATCAAACACATAACTACCGTTTCCAACTCTTATATTAAATACTTTGAAAACAGCATCTTCATTTACGGCACAAGTCACTCCTTCTATTGGGAGTTCTTTCGTAATAAACAATTGATTTTTGTCTTCTACTTTATTGGCAAATTCAACAAAAGAAGCCTCAATCTCTTCACTTGTTCCATAAATATCTAAATGGTCTGCGTCCATAGAAGTCACACAAGCAATATTGGGATGCAAGTGCAAAAACGAACGGTCAAATTCATCGGCCTCAACCACAGTAACTGTTTTTCCTGTTCCTATAAGATTAGAATTATAATTTTCTACTATTCCGCCTACAAAAGCCGTAACATCTGCTCCACTTTCATACAAAATATGACCTAAAATACTCGAAGTAGTGGTTTTTCCGTGAGTACCCGCTACAGCAAAACAAAACGTATCTTTGGTAATAATACCCAAAACTTCTGCTCTTTTTTTTACTTCGTAATCACGTTCTAAAAAATAATTCCATTGGGAATGTGTTACGGGAACGGCTGGTGTAATAATCACCAACGTATTTTCTACATAATAGTTTTTTGGAATCAAATCAATTCGATCTTCAAAATGAATCGCTATGCCACTTGCAATTAATTCGTCAGTGAGCATAGATGGTGTTTTATCATAACCTGATACGTTTTTCCCAATAGCTTTAAAATAACGTGCTAAAGCACTCATTCCAATGCCTCCGATTCCTATAAAAAAGACGTTATGTATTTGATTTAAGTTCATTTTATTTATGTATCAATTTGATAATCTCTTCTACAATAGCTTTGGTTGCGTTAGGCAAAGCCATTTTTTTTATATTCTGACTCAATTCTTCTTGTTTACTTTCATTGGTAATCAAGTCTAAAAAAGTTGATTCGAAAGCAACATCCAACTCGCTTTCGCGAATCAAAATAGCCCCATTTTTATCTGCAATCGATTTTGCATTTTTAGTTTGGTGGTCTTCAGCTACATTGGGTGACGGAATAAAAACGACTGGTTTTCCTACAATACACAATTCCGAAACTGAAGATGCTCCAGCTCTTGAAATCACAATATCTGCTGCAGCATACACCAAATCCATTCGTTCAATAAACGCCATAACCTGAACATTTGCTGAATTGTACTTTGAATACTCATCAATGTAAAACTTACCACATTGCCAAAGCAATTGTATATTTTGAGCTTCAAAAAAAGCCAATTCTTTTTCAATCAATTGGTTCACACGACGAGCGCCTAAACTCCCACCCAAAATCAAAATTGTTTTTTTGTTTGGATCTAAGTTAAAATGAGTAATTCCTTCTGCTCTTTTACTATCCACATCAATTAAGTCTTGACGTACTGGATTTCCAGTCAGCACCATTTTTTCTTTTGGAAAAAAGCGTTCTAAATTTTCATAAGCCACACAAATTGCATTGGCTTTTTTACTCAATAGTTTATTAGTTATGCCTGGGAAGGAATTTTGCTCTTGAATTACTGTTGGTATTCCAGCATTATTTGCCATTTGTAACAAAGGACCACTTGCAAAACCTCCTGTCCCAATGACCACATCGGGTTTGAATTGTTGTATAATTTGTCTTGATTTTAACAAACTACTCAATAGTTTTACTGGAAACAATGCATTGTCAAACGTCAATCGTCTTTGCAAACCTGCTATCCAAAGCCCTTGTATTGGATAACCCGCTTGAGGCACTTTTTGCATTTCCATTTTATCCTTGGCGCCAACAAAAAGAAATTCGGCAGTAGGAAAACGAGATTTCAATTCATTAGCGATAGCAATTGCTGGATAAATATGACCTCCTGTTCCTCCTCCGCTTAATATGAATTTGTATGTTCTCATTTTATTTGCTATTTATTGATGACTGCATTCATTGGGTTATTTGAACTGTCCTGAATGGAATAATTTTCTGTTGTTTTACGTTCGTCCGCCTCTAATTGTTGGTCTATTAACTTTTGAAGTGCTTCTTCTCGTTTGGCCGCTTCTTTTTGTTCTTGTTCTATTTCTTCTTCTTTCTTGGTCACATTAATAATTATTCCAAGTGCAAAACAAGTCATCCAAATTGAACTTCCTCCACTACTTATCAGTGGCAAGGTTTGTCCCGTTACTGGCAATAACTCCACTGCAACTGCCATATTAATCAAGGCCTGAAAAACCATTGGAAAACCCAAACTAATGACGACTAATTTTCCAAAAAGTGTATTGGCTTTATGAGCAGCAATGACAAACCGAAAGAGTAATAAAAGATATAACCCAAGTACGAGTAATCCTCCTATTAAACCATATTCTTCAATAATAATTGCAAAAATAAAATCGGAAGATGATTGTGGTAAAAAATGCCTTTGTACACTTTTACCTGGACCTAAGCCATATAAATTTCCCGAAGCTATTGCAATTTTGGCTTTTTCAATTTGGTATTCATCTTCACCTGGTTTATCTGAACCAAAGTTTTCGATACGACTAACCCAAGTATCTACCCTACTAAAGAATTTTGAATCGGGAAAAGCTTTAGCAATCAAATAGAAAAGTACTAAACCTGCAACAGCCATAGCTACTATATAACCAATATATTTTAATGGGTATTTCCCAATGAATGCCACCATTACTACCATGGCAAACATCAAGGCTGTAGTTGAAAAGTTAGCGGGCAATATTAAAGCTAATGTAATGAATACAGGTACCCAAAGTTCCAATAATGAGGCTTGAAATTTGATAGGAGTTTCTCTTGTTTTGGAGAGATAACGCGCCACATAGATGTATAAAATAATTGATGCAATAGAAGACGTTTGGAATGAAATTCCTATAAAAGGTAATTGTAACCAACGACTCGCATTGGCTCCCCCAATATGAGTACCCTTAAAAAGAGTTAGGACTAATAATCCCCAAACAAACGGCAACCCTATTCGAGAAATCACTCTGAAATAATGGTAAGGCACCTTGTGTACAAAGTAAATAATCATAAAACCCATTCCTAAATGAGCCAGATGTTTTACTAAATACCCTAATGTATTTCCATCACCGTCACGACCAAAAGCTAAATTAGTACTGGCGCTAAAAACAGGCATAAAAGAAAACAACGCTAATAAAGCCAAGAATGACCAAATTACCTTATCTCCCTTTAGATTGCTTATTAGCTGTTTTAATTTCATAGTGCTCGAAGTCTAATTGTTAGCTCTTTTTATAAATTATATACGGCTTGTTTGAATTGTCTTCCTCTATCTTCATAGTTTTCAAACAAATCAAAACTAGCACATGCTGGCGACAATAACACAGTATCTCCTTTATCTGCCATGTGTTGTGCCATTCGAACTGCATCAACCATATTGTCAACCTCAACCATAACATCGACTACATTACCAAAGGCATCGATAATTTTTTTGTTATCAACACCTAAACAGATGATTCCTTTCACTTTTTCGTGAACCAAAGACATCAATTCATTGTAATCATTTCCTTTATCAACTCCACCAACAATCCAAACTGTAGGGGTATTCATACTATCCAACGCAAAGAAAGAAGCATTCACATTAGTTGCTTTAGAATCGTTGATGTATTGCACGTTTTGAATTTTCAATACTTTTTCCAAACGGTGTTCAACACCCTGAAAATTAGACAAACTCTCTCTGATGGTTGCATTTCTAATTTGCATCAATTTTGCAACAGAAGTAGCCGCCATAGCATTCTTCATGTTGTGTTTTCCTTCTAATGCAATTGTGGTAGTTTCCATTGAAAATTCTTCGTGATTCATCATCTTTACTTCCATTTTATTATCTTTTATAAAGGCTCCTTCTGTGAAAATTTGGTTCAACGAGAAAGGAATTAATGTTGCTTTTGTTGTGTTTTTTGTTAACCAATTGGCTATTGCCTCATCCTCGGCATCATAAATCAAATAGTCTTCTTCGGTTTGATTCATTGTAATTCTAAACTTTGAATCGATATAATTTTCATATTTATAATCGTATCTGTCTAAATGATCTGGACTAATATTAGTAATGATTGCAATGTGTGGTTTATAGTTTATTATTCCGTCTAACTGAAAACTACTCAACTCTAACACGTACGAATCAAAATCATTCTCTGCTACCTGCCAAGCAAAACTCTTTCCTACGTTTCCTGCTAAACCTACGTTCAGCCCTGCCGACTGTAGCAAATGATAGGTTAACATTGTAGTGGTAGTTTTTCCATTACTTCCTGTGATTCCTATTGTAATTGCATTGGTAAAAGGTACGGCAAACTCAATTTCTGAAATTACCTTAATTCCTTTTTCAATTAGTTTTTTTACAATCGGAGATTTGTCTGGAATTCCGGGACTTTTCATAACCACATCGGCATTCAAAATCAGTGATTCTGTATGTGTCTCCTCCTCCCAATCTATCGCATTATTAGTAAGAACTTGTTTGTAATTGTCTTTTATCTTTCCAAAATCTGATACAAAAACCTCATATCCTTTTTTCTTCCCAAGGATGGCTGTACCTACTCCGCTTTCGCCTCCTCCTAAAACTACCAGTCTCATCTATCTCAGTTTTAAAGTCACAATCGACAGAATTGCCAACATGATTGCTACAATCCAAAATCGGGTTACAATCTTACTTTCGTGATAGCCTTTTTTCTGGTAATGGTGGTGCAATGGCGACATCAGGAATATTCTTCGGCCTTCGCCAAAACGTTTCTTGGTATATTTAAAATAAGCGACTTGCAGCACTACTGATAAATTTTCGGCTAAGAATATCCCACACAATAATGGAATCAGCATTTCTTTACGAACTGCTATGGCTAAAACTGCAATAATTCCTCCTATTGTTAAACTCCCTGTATCTCCCATAAAAACAGAGGCTGGATACGAATTGTACCAAAGAAATCCGATTAATGCTCCCACAAAGGCAGAAATAAAAACTGTCATTTCCCCTGAATTTGGGATATACATAATGTTCAAATAATTGGAGAAAATTATGTTTCCAGAAAGGAAGGTAAAAATACCCAAAGCCAAAACTGAAACCGCTGAAGTTCCTGCTGCCAGTCCGTCAATACCGTCGGTTAAATTCGCTCCGTTTGATACCGCAGTGATAATGAAAATCACTACTGGAATGAAGATTAGCCAAGCCCAATTTTGATATCCTTCGCCTGTCCAAGCCAACACTTCGGCATAATCAAACTCATTATTCTTAAAAAATGGAATTGTGGTTGCTGTTGATTTTACTTCGATTGGCGCTTTAACAATTTGTGTAGTTTGTTTAATTACAGGTGAGTCGGCTACATTTTCACGAATAGTAACTGCTGGACTAAAATAAAGTACTGACCCAACGATAAGTCCTAAACCTACTTGACCAATTACTTTGAAAATTCCTTTTAAACCTTGTTTGTCTTTCTTAAAAATTTTGATATAATCATCAATGAAACCAATAGTTCCCATCCATAAAGTAGTTACAATAAGCAATACGATATAAATGTTGTGCAATTTAGCAAACAGCAAAACAGGCAACAACGTAGCAAAAATGATGATTAGCCCTCCCATTGTTGGTGTTCCAGCTTTTTCATTTTGTCCTGCCAAACCTAATTCACGAACCGTTTCTCCTACTTGTTGATTGCGCAAGAAATTAATGATTCTCTTTCCATAAATAGTAGATAATAATAACGAAAGTAGAAATGCTAAACCTGATCTAAATGTGATGTATTGGAAAACTCCAGCTCCTGATACATTTAAGGTTTTGTCTAAATATTCAAATAAGTAATACAGCATAATTTTCTATTTATGGAGTTGGTCTAATAATTCTTTAACTATTTTCATATCATCAAAATCGTGGCGAACACCATTGATTTCCTGATACGTTTCATGCCCTTTCCCAGCTATCAAAATAATATCATTCGGTTGTGCTAATTGACAAGCTGTTTTAATGGCTTGTTTTCTGTCTGTAATTGACAAAATTCTTTTGAAATTTTGAGGCGATACGCCTTGTTCCATTTCGCTGATAATTACTTCAGCCTCTTCATTTCTAGGATTGTCTGATGTAAAAATTGCCTTGTCACTCAAGTCAGATGCAATTCCTCCCATAACGGGACGTTTTGCTTTATCTCTATTCCCTCCGCAACCTACTACCGTAATCAGTTGTTCGTTTTTGGTACGGATATCATTAATTGTTTTCAATACATTCTCTAAAGCGTCTGGCGTATGAGCGTAATCAACAATTGCTGTTATATTAGCATCGGAAACTATGTATTGGAATCGACCAGAAACACTTTCTAATTCAGATAACAAACGAAGTGCTTCCAAACTCTCCATTCCTAATTCAATAGCTGTTCCATAAATGGCCAATAAATTATAGGCATTGAATGTTCCTATTAATTTTACCCAAACCTCATTACCATTTATTTTTAACAATAAGCCTGATAACTGACTTTCTAAAATTTGCGCTTTATAATCGGCATACGATTTTAAAGCATACGTACATTTTTTTGCAGTTGTATTTTGCAACAGCACAGGTCCATTTTTATCATCTATATTGGATAAAGCAAAGGCGGTTTTTGGCAAATGGTCAAAAAATGATTTTTTCACATCTCTATACTCTGCAAACGTGGCGTGGTAATCCAAATGATCGTGAGACAAATTAGTAAACACACCTCCTACAAAATGTAGTGCTTCAGTACGTTTTTGATGAATCCCATGTGAACTCACTTCCATAAAACAATATTCAACTCCAGCAGTTATCATTTCTGCTAAATAATAATTGATTGTAATTGAATCTGGTGTGGTATGTGTGGCTTTATACTCGAGCTCGTTAACCATTATTTTAACCGTAGAAAGCAAACCTACTTTGTATCCTGCCTTGATATACATTTGATACAACAAAGAAGCAATAGTTGTTTTACCATTAGTACCTGTAACTCCTACCAACTTAAATTTTTGTGACGGATTGTCAAAATAATTCGCCGCCATTGTCGCCAATGCCGAATTAGTATCTTTTACCTGAATATAAGTAACTCCATCAACAATAGTTTCAGGAAGTGTATCACAAACAACTGCTTTTGCTCCTAATTCAATTGCTTTACCTATAAAATCGTGACCATCAGAAATTGTTCCTCGAATAGCTACAAAAACATCATTTGATTCTATTTTTCTCGAATCAAAATCAATCTTACCTATAGTGATTTCTGTCGAACCCTTAACAGCTTCGATGCCAACTTTATACAATATGTCTTTAAGGATACTCACGATAATTCTAATACTATAGTTGATTTTTTACCTATACTTTGACCTGCTTGAAGGGATTGTTTCTTTACTTTCCCTATACCTTTAATTTTAACTCTGATACCTAAATTTTCCAAAAGCGCCACTGCATCCATTCCCGACATTCCTTTGACATCTGGCACTACATTTTGTTTCTTTTGGGAGTGGGCGTAATAGGCGTTATAATCTGTTTCCTGTTTTGGAATTTTTCTATCAATTTTTTTGATTTCGTTAGTAGAAGGAGCATCTGTAAATATTTTTTGAGCGATACGCTTAAAAACTGGACCCGCTACATCAGCACCGTAATAATTATTATGAGCTGTATTAGGTCTATGAACCACCACTATGCAAGTATATTGTGGTTTGTTTGCTGGAAAATATCCCACAAAAGAAGACGCATAATACATCCCCGATCCTGATTTATCGCCATAATTCATCTGCGCCGTACCTGTTTTTCCTGCCATTGGAAATTCTTTAGTATACAAACTCTTAGCTGTACCCCTCTTTACTACGTTTTCCAATACTACTCGTATTTTCTTTAGTGTCTCTGGCGAACACACTCGAGGATTGATAACTTGCGGCTGAATTTTCTTAATCGTAGTATTCCATTTTTTAATTTCAGAAACCAATTGTGGTTTTACCATTACCCCATTGTTTGCAACTGAATTATAATACGTTAAGGTTTGCATTGGCGTAACATTAATTCCATACCCAAAAGCCATCCAAGGCAATGAAAGTGCAGACCAACCTTTTTCTCCTGGTTTAGGAATTTTTGGGGTTGCTTCTCCTTTCAACTCTAATCCTATTTTTTTATCCAATCCCCAAGATTCAATATGTTTGATAAATTTTGATGGATTGTTTCTATAATTTTTGTAGACAGATTGCACCATTACAGTATTTGAAGAAACTTCAAATCCATGAGCCAAAGAAACTTTTCCTAAACCATGATGAGAATCTTCCACTGGTTTACCATGAATTCTAATTAACCCCCCATTGGCATCAAAAACAGTACTTGTATCAGCAACTTTATCCTCGAGAACTGCCATTAAATCAACCAACTTAAATGTCGAACCCGGATCATGAGCCTCCGTAATAGCATAATTTTGAGTTTCATAATAAGATCCATCCGAATCATCTCTCCCTAGATTAGAAATTGCTTTAATTCGTCCAGTTTTAGTTTCCATTACCACCACACAACCATGTTCAGCTTCGTACTCTTCTAATTGTTTTAACAAAGCATGGTGTGCAATATCTTGAATGAAAACGTCAATTGTAGAAATAACATCATACCCATCTATTGGATCTACTTCGTTCAAATCTCTAATAGGCTTCCATTGTCCTTTGGCGATCTTTTGCTTTAAAATCCTGCCTGCCTTACCATTTAAATAACTTCTATAAGCCCATTCTATTCCTTTCCCATCAAGTGTCCCGTCAGGTTTTTCTCTTTCGTAACCAATAGTTCTTTCTGCAATTTTACCAATCGGATATTCTCTGACTGTTTTTGGAGTTACTATAATACCTCCTTTATTAGCGCCTTCTTTAAAAAGAGGAAAACCCTTAATTTTAACATAATCTGTATAAGTCAAATTACGAGCAATCAAAAAGTACCTGTTATGTTTTGCCCTAGCTTTTCTTAATTCATTTTCATAGAAATGAGATGGTTTTCCTAAAAGATACGCCAACGAATCTGCTAACGAATCAACAGCACGTTGAAATAATTCCGATTTTGGAACAACGGCATCAAAACGAATTTCATAATTAGGAATTGATGTTGCTAACAAACTCCCATCGGCGGAATAAATATTCCCTTTATTCGCATCTATTTTGAAATTTTTAACGGTTCTTTCTTTTGCTAGCTTTCTATAATGAGCTCCTTCTACCCATTGTATATTGGTCAATTTTACAACAATAGCTACAGCCATCAAAAACATAGCTAAAGCCACTAGATAAATTC
>JACCDQ010766965.1_pt1 | contig 16190 bp, 16 predicted proteins | sample 7446031 | NCBI WGS metagenome assembly JACCDQ01 (sample SAMN15323442, study PRJNA562643) | freshwater metagenome | isolation source: river surface water | place: USA:Blue River Watershed | collected 2017-08-17
CACCAGCAGGCCGGTGACGGGCCAGGAGGCGAGGTAGTCGTCCGGCGATTTTTGCGAAAGGCCCCAGCGATAACGCAGGTCGTTCACGGGCGCCTCGCGCCAAGGCATGGGCGTAGCCGACGGGGCGATTGAGCGATGGGGAAACAGTCGCTCGAAGCCGCCCGCGTAGTTGCCCACCCGATAGACCGTCTCCCGGTTCAGACCGCCTGCCAACCCGATGGGGTAGCCGCGACTCGCCCCCCATTTGTCTGCCGTCTGAGCCCAAACCGGGGGCGCGAGTGCGGGCAGAGCCGAGAGGCCGGCCATGCCGGCCAGGCCGAAGCCGGCTTGAAGGAATGTGCGCTTGTCCATCGATCTCTCCTTGCACGGCAATCCGCACGGACATAGCCCGGCGGGCGCTGGCGTCATGAACCCAGCCGCTCTGCCTCTCCCTCGAGGGTCTGGGGTCAATTGTGTTCATTTTGGCAGGTGCATGGACCGATGCCACAATCGCGCGATTTCGGCCGAGCCGCCCAGCCGCCAGGGGCAGGCCTCTCACATCACAACAGGAGATTCCTCGCATGCAACGCCGCCACGCCCTCGCCCTCACCGCCGCCTCGCTGGCCGGCGCGCTGCCCCTCGCCGCCCGCGCCCAGGCCTTCCCGAGCAAGGCCCTCAAGATCGTCGTGCCCTTCGCCGCTGGCGGGGTGGCCGACCTCACCGCCCGCACCGTGGCCCAGCGCATGTCCGAGACCCTGGGGCAGCCGGTGGTGATCGAGAACAAGCCCGGCGCCGGCGGCATCGTCGCCGCCGACCTGGTGGCCAAGGCCGAGCCCGACGGCCACACCCTGCTGCTCATGTCCAACGCCAACGCGGTGAGCGCCGGCCTGTTCAAGCAACTGCCCTTCGACCCTGCGCGCGACTTCAGCATGGTCTCGCTCCTGGGCACCTTCGACCTGGTGCTGGTGGCCAGCGGCGAGTCCCGCTTCAACAGCCTGCAGGAGATGCTGGCCTATGCCAAGGCCAACCCGGGCAAGCTCAATATCGGCAGCATCAACATCGGCAGCACCCAGCACCTGGCCGCGGAGCTGTTCAAGCATGCGGCCAACCTCGACGCCCAGGTGGTGCCGTTCAACGGCACGCCGGCGGTGGTGACCGCGCTGCGCGGCGGCCAGATCGACGTCGCCGCCGAGGTGCTGAGCCCGGTGCTGCCCCAGATCAAGGGCGGGGTACTCAAGGCCCTGGCCATCACCGGCACCCGCCGCAGCCCGGCCCTGCCCCAGGTGCCGACCGCGCGCGAAGCCGGCGTGGCCAACCTGCTGGCTTCCTCCTGGAACGCACTGGGCGTGCCGGCCCGCACCCCGCGCGAGGTGGTCGACCGCCTCAACCGCGAAGTGGTGGCCGCCCTGAACCACGCGCCCACCCGCCAGAAGCTGGTCGAGATGAACATCGAGCCCGCCCCTGGCACGCCGGCCCAGGCCCAGGAATGGCTGGCCGCCGAGACCAAGCGCTGGGGCGACGTGATCCAGCGCGCGGGCATCCAGAAGCAATAAGCGCCTGCCTCCGCAAAAGAAAAAGCCCCGCAGCCGATCGGCGCGGGGCTTTTTCTTTCCACGCCTCCTGAACCGAAGGTCGGGGTGGCGGGAGAAAGAGGTGGGCAATCAGCCCATCATCTTGATCGCGGTGAAGATCTCGGTGGCCTTCTTGCGGTTGTACTCGTGGGTGCGGCCCTTGGTGGTGAACCAGTCGATGATGGTCAGGATGCCGCAGCCGCCGAAGGTCAGCAGCTTGATGATGCCCATGCCCATGTCGCCCAGCATGAAGCGGTCGACGCCGAAGCCGCCGAACAGGATGGACAGGACCAGCATGGTGCCCGGGTCCTTCTTGGCGGAGTCGTACTGCGACGTGAAGAGCATCTTCTGGTTCTCAGAGAGATCCTTCATCATCATCATCTGTTCGGCGGGGGTGAAATCAGCTGCCACGGGGTTGCCTTTCTTGGAATAGTGCGAGGTACTCGCGTAGGGAAATGACGGTGATGGCCGCCATCACGGGAAGCGCCATGACATGCTGGCCCCAGGACCTGTCCCACTCGCCGTGGAGCAGGCTGATGATGGCGCGGGTGATGCCGCAGCCCCAGCAGTCGATGTCAAAAAGGGTGTTGATGACGCAGGGCACCGACCAGGGCGCGCTGCCGCCCGCATGGCCGGCGGCCAGGGCCGTGGCGAGCACCACGGGCAGGAGGAGAGCCTTGTAGAGGCGGTCGATCGTCATCCCGAAGGGAGAAGCTTTGCACTTCGCCCAAGTAATTCGATTTGACAAGTATATGGGCGCGCAACCCCGCAGTCAGTCACAAGGCCGACTGCATCCCCTCGCGATTTGGAGAACCAAGGTATCTGTGCAGGGGCGTGCGTACGCCAATTGGCGGGTGCGCCGTCCCCTGCAATGACCGCGTCAGACCCGCTCGAGCAGCACCGCGATGCCCTGGCCCACGCCGATGCACATGGTGCACAGCGCGTAGCGGCCGCCGGTGCGGTGCAGCTGGTTCACCGCGGTGGTGGCCAGGCGCGCGCCCGAAGCGCCCAGCGGATGGCCCAGCGCGATGGCGCCTCCGTTGGGGTTCACGCGCGCGTCGTCGTCCTTCAGGCCCAGTTGGCGAAGCACGGCCAGGCCCTGGGCGGCGAAGGCCTCGTTCAGTTCGATGACGTCGATCTGGTCCAAGGTGATGCCGGTCTGCGCCAGGAGCTTCAGGGTGGCTGGCGCCGGGCCGATGCCCATGACACGGGGCGCTACGCCGGCCGTGGCCATGGCGACGATGCGCGCACGCGGCGTGAGGCCGTGCCTGCGGGCCGCGTCCTCGCTGGCGATCAGGAGCGCGCAGGCGCCGTCGTTCACGCCGGAGGCGTTGCCCGCGGTCACCGTGCCGTCGGGACGGACCACGCCCTTCAATTTGGCCAGGGCTTCCAGGCTGGTTTCGCGCGGGTGTTCGTCCTTGCTCACCACGATCGGGTCGCCCTTTTTCTGGGCGATGGTCACCGGGGTGATCTCGGCGTCGAAGAAGCCCGCCTTCTGGGCGGCCACGGCCTTGAGCTGGCTGGCCAGGGCCATGCGGTCCTGGGCCTCGCGCTCGATCTTGTAGTCGGTGGCGACGTTCTCGGCGGTCTCGGGCATGGCATCCACGCCGTACTTTTCCTTCATCAGCCTGTTGACGAAGCGCCAGCCGATGGTGGTGTCATAGACCGCGTTGCTCCGCGAGAAGGCGCTTTCCGCCTTGGGCATGACGAAGGGCGCGCGGCTCATGCTTTCGACGCCGCCGGCGATCATCAGCTGCGTCTCGCCGGACTTGATGGCGCGGGCGGCCGATCCCACCGCGTCGAGGCCGGACCCGCACAGGCGGTTGATCGTGGCACCGCCCACACCCAGGGGCAGGCCGGCCAGGAGGGAGGACATGCGGGCGACGTTGCGGTTGTCCTCGCCGGCCTGGTTGGCGCAGCCGAAGAACACGTCGTCGACCGCCTCCCAATCCACCTTGGCATTGCGAGCCATCAGGGCCTTGAGCGGGATCGCGCCCAGGTCGTCGGCGCGCACCGAGGACAGGGCGCCGCCGTAACGGCCGAAGGGAGTGCGGATGGCGTCGCAGATGAAGGCTTGCTGTGGCATGGAATCGTAGGAGGGGAGGGGTTTCCCCTGATTCTAGATTTCAGCCTCGACTGGCCCTGTTCCGGATGCGACTGCGGGCGACCGGCGAGCCCGCTCCCCGAGCTTGCCCGCACCGCGGGCAAGCTCAGAGAAACTGAGGACTCATGTCCGCGCCCAGCCCCGCCAGGGCTTTGCGGCGTTCGAGTCGGACCTGCTCCGAGCTGGCCGGCCACTTGCGATAGATGGACAGGTAGTCGAGGACGATGCTGTTCGAGGCCTTGGCGTCCTTGTTCCGGCTGCCTTCCTCGCTGGTGTGGATGTTCGGCCCCGCCAGGCCGTGATGCACGAACTCGCACACCCGGCTGAGGGCGATGAGATGGTCCCAGTCCTCGTGGCTTTGCAGTTGCTCGTCGATGTCATGGAGCTTGGCGACGGCGGCCGGAACGAAGAAGGCGTTGTTGGGGATGAAGTTGTGCACCTCCAGCGCCCGGGCCGGACGGCCTTCCGAATGCATGCGCGTCCGCCGCAATTCGATGATTTCGTCCGCTCGGCTCTCCAGGACCAGGGTGTGGTCGAAGTGATGCACGGCAAGGGGCTGCGCCTCGATGAGGGGCGCAGCGCTGGCGAAGTAGTCGGGTTCCAGGCTGTCGTCGTCGTCCAGGAAACAGACCCACCGTCCGCGGGCGGCCCGGACGCCAAAGTTTCTGGTGGCCGCAGGGCCGGTGTGTCCGGGCAATGCCATCAGGGAGTCCTGTGGCCTCAGCGCCGATCTCGCGGCGGAGAGCGTTTCCTCGCTGGCCTCGTCGGCGCAGACCAGGATCTCGAAGTCCTGGAAAGACTGTCCGGTGAGCGAACGCAAGGCACGTTGCAGCAGCCGGGGCCGGTGGTGCGTGGCCACCACCACCGAAAAGGTGAAGCGGGTTTGCATGGCTGTCATACCTCGTGGTCAACCAGACGATGGCATCCTACTGGAGATAGCGCTTCAGGGGCTCGAGCCGTGGCCTGCTTCGAAGGCCCACGGTTTGCAAACACGCCTTGCCTTCTTTGGCCGGATCGGTTTGCAGCGAAACGGCGGAGGCTGGTCAGAGCTTCAGTGTCCTGCGGATTGCAAACCCGAGCGAGTCCACCGTCAGAGGCTTGGCGAGGTACTCCTTGACATTGAATCGGCTGTATTGCGACTTGTCTGCGGGAGTGACGCTGCTCGAATACACGATGATCTGTGTCGTGGACCGCAGGTGGTTTTCCACGTAGGCAAGAACCTCATGGCCTCGCACCCCCGCGATATCGTTGTCCAGCAAGATGAGGCTCAGGCTCGGGCTCTCATCGCGCAGGGTATCGATCATCTGGTGCACGTCCGAAGCCTTGAGGAAGTCGAGGTTCAACTTCCTGCACGCCGCTTCGACGAGCTTCAGCGAGAGTGGATCGTCATCGACAGCCAGACACTGGGCGCTGAGGAATCGGGATGTGGGCATGGATATCGCTCCGGGTGTCAGCGCGCTCGCTTCAGCATGCGTTCCGGATTTTCCAGAAGGGTGCTGGCCTGTCGCGCCTGTTGGTTGAATTGCTCGTGACGCTGCCGAACCTCGTCGTCCGGCAGTCTCAGCTGGATGGCCTGCATCAGGGCTCTCGCACCCGCGGCCAGGGCATCGAGACCGATGGCCCCCATCCCGCCTGCGAGCTTGTGGGCCGCCTGTTCGACGGCAGGATGGTCATGCGCCGATATGCCCCGCTGGATGCGCGCGGATTCCTCGCGTAACTGGGTCTGGGCTTCTTGGAGCATGTCCAGTTGCTCTTCGCGGGAAAAGACGGAGAAGTTCTCCGCGAATTGCGCCGCGTTGAACACCTCCAAGGGGAGTGGCCCTCTGGCGGCCGGCCCTTGTCCGGCCGTGGCCTGATCCTGCGCGCCGGCCTGGTGCCGGCCCCACTTCTTGAGCATGGACCGCAGGTCCGCCTTGCGAAATGGCTTGGACAAGTAATCCGAGAAACCTGCGGACAGGAAGCGATCCCGGTCGGTGATGAGTGCGTTCGCCGTCAAGGCGATCACGGGGACCTGCTGGTACGCGCTCGGCTGGGCCCGAATGGCTTCGATGGCCTCGATTCCCGACATGACGGGCATCTGGATGTCCATCAGCACGAGGTCGAATGCTTCCCGCTCCAAGGCCTCGAGGGCCTCGCGGCCGTTGGCCACCATGGCCAGGTCGCGCACCATGCCCCGCATCATCTTCGAGGCCATCAGCCGGTTGATGGGGTTGTCTTCGACCAGCAGGACCTTGTCGGCCTTGAGGTGGGGCGTTGCGGCCTCGACCGCCTCGCGCAGGGGCATGGCGTGGGGCTTGTCCTCGGCCTCGGACATGACCGCCTCCACCCGGGCCAGCAATTGAGAGCGGTCGAATGGCTTGGTCAGGACGCCGGCCACGGCGCGGGGCCAGCTCCCGGGATGCTCGTCCACCGAGATCGCCATCAGCACGGGCGGCAGGCGTTCACCGAAGCGCTCCACCAGGCGCGCCAGCGTCTGGGGGCCATCGAGCACGGGCATGTTGGCGTCCAGGATGATCAGGCTCAGGGGGGCATGACGCGCCAGACGCTCCTCGACCTGGCTCAATGCCGCCGCGCCATCGCCTGCCAGCAGGGTCTTGACGCCATAGCGTTCCAGTGTGGCCTGGATGATGCGGCGGTTCTCCGCCAGGTCGTCCACGACCAGGACGACAGCGCCATCCAGCGCCCCTTCGACAGGAAGGCTCGCAGGGTGCGCCGGCTCGTAGGGCAGGACCACGCGAAAGACGGAGCCCTGGCCCTGTTCGCTTTCGACTTCGATGGCGCCATGCATGAGAGACACGAGCTGCTGCGTGATGGCCAGGCCCAGGCCCGTTCCCCCGAAGCGACGCGAAATGGACACGTCGGCTTGCGAGAACTTCCTGAAGAGGCCGGCCTTCACCTCGGGGGCCATCCCGATGCCGGAATCCGCTACCTCGATCAGCAGCCTGTCCTCTGTGATGAGCCGCACCGTGAGTTTCGCGCCCCCCCGGTCGGTGAACTTGACCGCATTGCCAAGCAGGTTCAGGAGCACTTGCCGCAAGCGTGTGGGATCGCCCCAGGCGTGGTCGAGGGCGGGATCGATCTCGACGTGAAAACCGATGCCTTTTCGATTGGCTTCCACCACCATCAATTCAGCGGCGCTGTCGATCAGCTCCGGCATCGAAAACACGATGTGCTCGATATCGACCTTGCCCGCCTCGAGCTTGGAAATGTCCAGGATGTCGTTGAGGATGCGCAGGAGGGACTGTGCCGAGGCGAGCAGCGGCGTCATCAGCGAGCGTTGTTCGTCGCTCAGGTCGGTATCCAGCATCAGCTCGCACATGCCCAGGATGCCGTGCATGGGCGTGCGAATTTCGTGGCTCATATTGGCCAGGAACTCGGATTTGGTGCGGGCCAGTTCGGCTGCGCGATCGCGCTCGAGGATCAGCCGCGCCTCGTTCTCGGAGCGCTGCGCGTCGGCTTGGATCGATTGAATGCCACGCTTGGCGGTGTCCAGCGTCGCGTTGACCAGCATTCGGAGTTTCTGGAAGACCGGGTCGTCGCTTGGGATTTCAATGCGGACATTGAAATCCCCGTCGACGGTGCGACACAACTGATCGGCCAGTCGATTGACCCTTTGCCGGAAATCAGGGTCAATCGGCAACTCGTGATCTACCGGGGCCATCGGAGTCGAATCTCGCAGTGGTCATGCCCGTGGTGCATGCAGACCGATTCCTGGATCTGCCCGGTTTCGTCCTTGTAATGCCGAAGGACGGCACGGGCCAGGCTCTTGTAGAGGCCGCACAGCTTGTTGTCGGACCGGTATTCCACCATCAGTCCGTCCTCGATCTCGGCGATCCTGAACTTCTGCGCCTGACGCGTGGGCTGGCTGGCGGTGTCGTCGAGCGAGCGGGCGAAGCTGTCGTGGATGCGGGGTTGCCGCTCCAGGAAGCTTCGGGCGTCGGGCGCCATTTCGAACCACACCGGCCAGCGCTTGACGGCATCGTCGATGAACGTCTGCGAGAAGTCCTCGAGCAGGATATCCACGTCCTTGCCGAGAACCTGGGCGCTGGCGTGGACCAGTCTCAGGAGTTCGGCGTCGTCGTAGGACTGGTCCAGCGCAAAGAGGCGATTCGCAGGGACCCCCGCTTCGGCCAGGATGGATCGGATGGCCGCTTCGTCCGCCTGCTGCTGCAGGGTCATCATCCAGATGCGGGGAATCAGTCCTATCACTGCTGGGACCTTTTTGTTGAAGGCGCATTATCGAGCGGGTGAATCGGCGGGGCCTCCGGCAGGAGGAAATACCAGGGGAGGCCGGTAAGACACCCTGGCGACTCGCGTAGCACTTTCGGACGCCTGCGCAGCGGGTGCTGCCCCCTGGGAGGTTTGTGAGGGACAAAGAAAAAGCCCCTGGCATCACTGCCAAGGGCTTTTGTTTGGTGGCGCTTCACGGATTCGAACCGCGGACCTGTGGATTATGATTCCATCGCTCTAACCGACTGAGCTAAAGCGCCGAGGAGGCAGATTATAGCGGCTTCCGTGGCGTCCCGTCCCGGCCCTCAGGCGGCCTGGGTCAGCTCCTCGCCCAGGCCGACCAGCGCCGCGGGCGCTTCCGCCTCCCGGATCACCTGCCCGTAGGCCGCCAGCACGGCGGCGCGGTCGCCCGCTCGCGCCATCCGGCGGTACATCTCCCCCACCATCCGGTACTTGCGCTGCTGCAGGTAGGTCACCTGCAGCTCGATGAACTCCCGCGAGAGGCAGGTGCGCGGGGACAGGTGATCCAGCATGGCCAGGACCTGGCTGTCGTCCAGGTGCCGCCAGAGGTTGAAGAGGCCGTGGAAGCCGAAGGTCGGCCGCTGCGGCTCGCCGCGCTCGTAGGAAAAGCGGTCGGCGACCTCGGCCGGGGCGAAGCGGATGTCGTGGGCCTGCTCCAACCAGGGGCGGTTGTGGCGGCCGATCAGGTCGTCCTCGGGCGCATCCCCGTGCTGGAAGCCCGGACTGGCCAGGGCTTCCAGCAGGCGCCGGGAGCGTAGGGAAAAGCCGCCGTTGCCGACGTCGCTGCCGGCGGGGTGCCAGGGCCAGCGGGCGCCGATGTAGTCGTACTGCAGGAACTCGGGACGCCAGGCGGAGGGGTCTGTCACGAAGCCGTCCCATTGCACCACCAGCACATAGGGGGTGTGCACGTGCGAAATCAGCTGGCGCAGCAGGAAGTCGTTGTAGGCGCCGATGGACTTGAGGGGTGCGATGCGTGTCTGGCGCGCCCGGGTCGGAGCCGCCTCGTGCGACAGCAGCAGGGCGTCGCCGAAGTCGCAGGCGGCCATGCAGCGGTCCAGGGCCTGGCCGGCCAGCTGCGGGGTGACGCAGTCGACGGCGCAGACGGTGATGTCGGAGAGGGTGGGCATGGCCATTGCGCATGCAAGTGTCGTGCGCGGCAGGGTGTTGCCGGTAGACCGGAAGCCCGGGGCAGGCTCCCTCGGCGAGCCAGCCACCCGAAGGCTTGGCTCGAAGCTTGCAGAGATTCCGGCGCCAGTCCGTGAGCGGCAATTTCTTGCCGCCCCGGTCCTGTGCGCTGAGCGAATCCGTTCCGGAGCCCCCATGTCCATGCGCCTGTCCATTTGCATTCCGACCCGAAACCGGGCCGCGTCCCTCGATGTCTCGTTGACCAGCATCACGGGGACGGCGGTCTTTGCCCAGAACCCCGATATCGAGGTGGTGATCAGTGACAACGCGTCGACGGACGCGACCGCCGAGGTCGTGGCCCGCCACGTGGCCCGATTTGGGGACCGGGTCCGGTATTTCCGCAATGAGACCGACGTGTCGGCGGACCGGAACCTGGAAATCGCGATGCGGCACGGCCGCGGCTGCTTCCTGAAGCTGGCCAATGACTATCTGGCGTGGTCCGAAGAAGGACTCGCCCACATGCATGAACTGGTGGGAGCGTCCGAGCGGTTCAAGCCGGTCGTCTTCTTCCTCAATGGCGCCCGGCCGACGGCCGAACCCGTGCTGGTGCTGAACACGCCGGATGAATTCCTCGCCGCCGTGTCACATCAATGCACCTGGATCGGGTCGTTCGGCCTGTGGCGCGATGACCTCGAGCGGCTCGATGATTTTTCCCGCTGCGCGAGCCTCCAGCTGGTCCAGGTCGACGCCCTGTGCCGCCTGGCTTCGATGGGCAAGCCCTTCGTCGTTTCGAACATCCAGTTCGCCCAGACCATGGAAGTCGGGCGCAAAGGGGGCTACAGCCTTGCGAAGGTCTTCGGCGCCAACTACGCATCGATTCTCAAGAGCTTTGAAGGGCTGTTCTCCCCGGAGACGCTCGCACGCGAGCGCCGCACCGTGCTCCTGGAGCACATCCTTCCGTGGCATTTCCGGACGGATCATGAATTCGGCAAGTTTCCCCTCGAGGAACACCTGGACCCCGTCTACGGCGACGAGCCTTACTACCGCGAGGCCCTGGCCGCTTTCAGGGCGCGCGCCCAGCCGGCGGCTGCCGCACCTGCAGACCCCCAGCAGGTGCCTCAGGTCTGGCGTACCCGCAATGCGCACAACGAGACCTACATGGTTCGTCTGTTCGACATCGACCGGGTCACGGTGGGAAAGGCCAGCTATGGGCCCCTGGACGTGCGTTCATGGGGCCATCCCGACGAGCGCCTGGCCATCGGCCACTTTGTCTCGATCTCCGAGGGGGTGACATTCATCCTCGGTGGCAACCACCCCTATCGCGGCTTTTCCACCTATCCGTTCAAGGTCAAGTTGCTCGGGCATGCCCGTGAGGCGCAGACCAAGGGCCCGATCGTCATCGGCGACGACGTGTGGATCGGGACCAACGCGATGATCATGTCGGGGGTGACGATCGGTCAGGGCGCCATCATCGGCGCCGGCGCCGTGGTGGCTTCCGACGTGCCTCCCTATGCGATCGTGGCCGGCAATCCGGGGCGGGTGATTCGTTACCGGTTTCCTCCGGCCGTGATCGCCAAGCTGCTCGATCTCGACTTCGGCAGCCTGAGTCCCGAAGTGCTGGCCGCCCACGCGGACCGCCTCTACCAGGCGGTGGATGAAGGCAACGTGGAAGCCCTGGTCGAGATTTTCTCCGGGGTGCCTGCATGAAGGCGGTCATCCTGGCCGGCGGCCTGGGAACTCGCCTGAGCGAGGAAACCCTGATCCGTCCCAAACCGATGGTGGAGATCGGGGGCAAGCCGATCCTGTGGCACATCATGAAGATGTACTCGCACCACGGGGTCAATGACTTCATCATCTGCTGCGGCTACAAGGGCTATCTGATCAAGGAGTACTTCGCGAACTACTTCCTGCACATGTCCGACGTCACCTTCGACATGCGCAGCAACCGGATGGAAGTCCACCAGAAGCGCGCCGAGCCATGGACCGTCACCCTCGTGGACACCGGGGACGACTCGATGACCGGCGGTCGCCTGCGCCGTGTCGCGGACTATGTCCGCCGCGACGAGGCCTTCTGCTTCACCTACGGCGATGGGGTGAGTGACGTCGACATCAGCGCCTCCATCGAATTCCACCTGGGCCACGGCAAGGCCGCCACGATGACGGCGACCTATCCGCCGGGACGATTCGGGGCCCTGGACATCCAGGAGCGCCAGGTGCGGCGCTTCATGGAAAAGCCCCGCGGCGATGGCGCCATGATCAACGGCGGATTTTTCGTGCTGTCCCCCCGCGTCCTGGACTACCTGGTCGATGACACCACGGTCTGGGAACAGCAGCCCCTGCAGGCGCTGGCATCCGAAGGGCAATTGATGGCGCACGAGCATCACGGCTTCTGGCAGCCAATGGACACGCTGCGTGACCGCACGTACCTCGAGGGCCTGTGGTCCGCGGGCGCAGCGCCCTGGAAGGTGTGGAAGTGAGCGTGGGCGAAGTTCGCCCGTCGTTCTGGCGCGGCAAGCGGGTGCTTCTGACGGGCCATACCGGCTTCAAGGGCGCCTGGATGGCGCTGTGGCTGCAATCGCTGGGTGCTATCGTGCGAGGGATCGCGCTCGCCCCGCCCGATGGCCCGTCGCTCTTCGTGGCGGCCCGTGTCGCGGAAGGCATGGACCACCGGGTCGCCGACATTCGTGACCTCGCGGCGGTGAGTTCGCTCGTGAATGAGTTCAAGCCCGAGCTGGTCATTCACATGGCGGCGCAGCCACTCGTTCGTGCGTCGTACCGCGAGCCGGTGGAGACCTTTTCGACCAACGTGATGGGGACTGTCCACGTGCTGGAGGCCGCCCGCAAGGCAGGCTCGGTGCGGGCGATCGTGAACGTCACGACCGACAAGTGCTACGAAAACCGGGAACTGGGCGATGCCTACCGGGAGGGCGATGCGCTGGGTGGCCGCGACCCCTACTCGAGCAGCAAGGCCTGCGCGGAGCTGGTCAGCGCCGCCTATCGCCAGTCCTTCCTCGATGAGTCCGGCATCTTCCTGGCGACTGCCCGGGCGGGCAATGTGATCGGCGGGGGCGACTGGTCGGAGGACCGCCTCGTCCCCGACCTGCTGCGCGCGCTGGCTGCAGGGGAAGCCGTGCACATTCGAAACCCCCACGCGGTTCGGCCCTGGCAACACGTGCTGGAGCCGCTCTCGGGTTACCTGCTCTTGTGCGAGCGCCTGTGCGAGCAAGGCCAACCGGTCGCCGGCGCCTGGAACTTCGGGCCCCGGGCCGAGGATGCCCGGGATGTCGGGTGGCTGGCCACGGCGCTTTGCGAGCGATGGGGGGCCGGCGCCAATTGGGTATCGGCCCGCCGTGAGGGCCCCCACGAGGCGACGCTCCTCATGCTCGATAGCGGCAAAGCGTCCCGGCATCTGGCGTGGAATCCCCGCTGGACACTCGACCAGGCGCTGGACCGCACGGTCGATTGGCACCGCGCCTGGCTCGGGGACGAAGACATGCGTGCCCTCTGTCTTCGGCAGATCGGCGATTACTGCGGAACCGCCGCGTCCTGAGAATCCGGCATGACGGCCCTCACTCCCTTGCCTTTTCCGGCAGACGATCTGGACCGCATCTTTTCGGGTTTGACCGAGCCTGAGTGGCGGCGCCTGGCGGGGCAACGCATTTTCTTCACGGGGGGCACGGGCTTTCTCGGTAAATGGATGCTGGCCTCCCTCATCGAGGCGGACCGCCGGCTCGGCCTGGGTTTCCGCATCGAGGTCCTGACCCGATCGCCCGCGGCCTTTGCGGAGAAGATGCCGGCCCTGGCAGGAGCAGCCGGTGTCGAGCTTCTGGAGGGCGACATCCGCTCTTTCCGGGCCGCACCGGGGGCCATCGACCTCGTGATCCATGGGGCGACCGACGTGGCCGTGCCGCAGTCCCCGCTGGAGACCTTCCAGACCTGCACCGAAGGCACCCGCCGGGTGCTGGATCTGGCAGAGGCCGCGGGCGCACGCGACTTCCTCCTTTTGAGTTCCGGCGCCGTCTATGGGCGGCATCCCGACCATCCTGGCGCTGTCACGGAGGATTTCAGGGGTGCGCCGGACCCGACATCTCCCGCATCCGCGTATGGAGAGGGCAAGCGGGTGTCCGAGTGGCTGGCATGTGCGCAAGGCGCCCGCGCCGGCCTTCGGGTCAAGATCGCCCGCATCTACGCCCAGTTCGGTCCCTACCTTCCGATGGACGGCCACTTCGCGATCGGCAACTTCATCCGGGATGCCTTGCATGGGCAGCCGGTCGTGATCCAGGGCGATGGCAGGCCGCAGCGCAGTTACCTGCATGTCACCGACACCGTCATCTGGCTCTGGGCCATGCTGATGCGCGGCGCTCCGATGCGCGCATGGAATGTGGGCGGTGCCCAGCCGATCACGATTGCCGACCTGGCCCGGAAGGTGGTGTCGCTCACGGGAAGCCCCGCGCCCATCGAGGTGCGGCAGTTGCCTGACCTGTCCAGGCCTGCCGAGTGCTATGTGCCCGTTGTGGAGCGCGCCCTGGGCGAGCTGCAAGTCCCGCAGCCCCTGGATCTGGACGAAGCCATCCTGCGAACGGTGCGATGGTTGCGAGACAAGCCATGAATGGTGTCATGAACGATTCGATTGCCCTCGCGCGCGTGATCCGGCAGCGCGCCCTGGAAATGGTGGTGCACGCGCGCGCGTCCCATATCGGGAGCGCGCTTTCGATTGCCGACATCGTCGCCGTCCTTTACGCCCAGGTCCTGAACGTCGACCCGGCCAACCCGCGATGGGCCGGACGGGATCGTTTCATCCTGAGCAAGGGGCACGCCTGCGCGGCCGTCTACGCCGCCCTGGCGGCGCGTGGCTTCTTTGATGAAAGCCGGCTCGCCAGCTACGGCGCTGATTTCTCCGACCTCATGACCCACATCAGCCACAAGGTGCCCGGGGTGGAGTTCTCGACAGGCTCCCTCGGGCACGGCTTGCCATTCGGCGTGGGCAAGGCGTGGGCAGCGGCGCATCGAAGGGCGGCCTGGCGGACCTTTGTCCTGCTCAGTGATGGAGAGCTTGGCGAAGGATCCAACTGGGAGGCTTTCCTGTTTGCCGCTCACCACCGCCTCGACAAGCTGGTGGCCATCATCGACTACAACAAGCTTCAGAGCTTGACCACGGTCGATCAGACCTTGCGCATCGAGCCCCTGGCCGACAAGCTGCTCGCGTTTGGCTGGTCCGTTCGCGAGGTCGATGGCCATGACCACACGGCCCTCACTTCAGCCCTGTCGGCGGCGCCCTGGGACGCAGGCAAGCCCTCGGCCCTGATCGCGCACACGACCAAGGGCAAGGGCGTGAGCTTCATGGAGAACAAGGTGGAGTGGCACTACAAGACACCCACCGGGGAACAACTTCAGCAGGCGCTGCAGGAGGTCGGGCATGCGTAACGCCTTCATCCAGGAACTCGTCGCCCTGGCCCGTGTCCACCCGCAGATTGCGCTGGTCGTGGGGGATCTGGGCTACTCGGTGATCGAGCCCTTCGCCGACGAGTTCCCAGACCGGTTCATCAATGCAGGTGTCGCGGAGCAGAACATGACCGGGTTGGCTGCCGGCATGGCTTCGGAGGGGTACCACGTCTTCACCTACTCGATCGCGAATTTCCCGACCTTCCGCTGCGCGGAGCAGATCCGCAACGACGTGGCCTACCAGAACCTCCCCGTCACCGTGGTGGCGGTGGGCGGTGGGCTGTCCTACGGCGCGCTGGGGTACTCGCACCATGCGGTGCAGGACTATGCCCTCCTGCGAGCGATGCCCAACATGCTGATTGCTGCCCCGGGCGATCCCTTGGAAACCCGGGCCTGCCTGCGTTACCTGGTGGCGAATCCGCAGCCGTCGTATCTCCGGCTGGGAAAGGCCGGCGAGCCCGAATTCCATCGATCCGTGCCTGTCGTCGAACCCGGGCACTGGCTCGAGGTCGCCGCCGGCGCCAGGCCGCAAGGCCGGGCCCTGCTCTCCACGGGGGCGACGCTCGGGATCGCGATGGGCATGGCGCAGTCGGCGGGCGCCGATCGTCCGACCGTCTATTCGATGCCTTTGTGGGGCATGGCGGCCAAAGCGCGGCAAGCCGCGGAGGTGGCTCGCCATGAGCATGTCACCACCTTCGAGGACCACCTGGTCGATGGCGGCTTTGGCAGCTGGCTCATGGAGGCGACTCGTCGCCAGCCCGAATTGCTGGTGCGCTTGTCGGGGCAGGCCCTGGATCCGAAGGTGTGCGGGACCGTGGGCTCGCAATCCGCGCTCAATGCCTGGGGAGGCCTCACCGAGGGCCTGGCCTGACCCCCCGGTGAAGAGGCCTCACCGCCCCCTGAACACCGCCGCCCGCTTGTTCATGAAGGCGTCCATGCCTTCCTTCTGGTCCTCGGTCGCAAACAGCGCGTGGAACAGGCGACGCTCGAACATCACGCCGTCGGTGAGGCCGCTCTCGAAGGCGCGGTTGACCGACTCCTTGGCGGCGTAGGCCGCCAGGCGGGGCATGCCCGCGACGAGGAGGGCGGCGCCCAGGGCTTCCTCCATCAGCTTGTCGGCCGCGACCACGCGGCTCACCAGGCCGGAGCGCTCGGCCTCGGTGGCGTCCATCATGCGGCCGGTGAGGGCCAGGTCCATGGCCTTGGCCTTGCCCACCGCGCGCGGCAGGCGCTGGGTGCCGCCGGCGCCGGGGATGATGCCCAGCTTGATCTCGGGCTGGCCGAACTTCGCGTTGTCGGCAGCGATGATGAAATCGCACATCATGGCCAGTTCGCAGCCACCGCCCAGGGCGAAGCCGGCGACCGCGGCGATGACGGGCTTGCGGATGGAGCGGATGGTTTCCCAGTTGCGGGTGATGAAGTCGCCGCCGTAGGCCTCGGCGAAACCGAACTTGGCCATCGCGCCGATGTCGGCCCCCGCCGCGAAGGCCTTCTCGCTGCCGGTGACGATGACGCAGCCGATGGCGTCATTGGCATCGAAGGCCTTGAGCGCGGCGCCGAGTTCGTCCATCAGCTCGCCGTTCAGGGCGTTGAGCTGCTTGGGGCGGTTCAGGCGGATCAGGCCGACACGTTCGGCCTCGGTCGACACCTCGATGCATTGGTAGGACATGGACGCTCCTGGGGTCGTGGGTTGGTGCTGCGCTGCACTATACCCAAGG
>JACCDQ010769868.1_pt1 | contig 16190 bp, 14 predicted proteins | sample 7446031 | NCBI WGS metagenome assembly JACCDQ01 (sample SAMN15323442, study PRJNA562643) | freshwater metagenome | isolation source: river surface water | place: USA:Blue River Watershed | collected 2017-08-17
GTATCTAAATTTTGTTTGCTGATGAGTGAATATTCGGCCAAACCATGCAGGGCAAACTCCATCATGAAAAGTTTATCATCTTCACCCAAACGCTCATGGTATCCTTCTACCAGTTCTTCTAAGCCTTCGATAGTTTTTAGTCTTGCACGGTACTCTCTATCGGTAAGGTCATTCGTAAAATCAATTACATTACCTTCGCCAAACCAATTTGATACTTGCTGAAACGGATTTTTACCCGATTTCTTTTTCTTTACGGCTTCTGGATTCGGGAAGTATTTCAAAAACTCCGTTCGCATGGCTTTTCCGATGAGGCTTTGAGCTACATAAACAGGCCCTTCAACTTCACCTTCGTAAACCAATTCTATCTTGCCATTGATGGCCGCAATCGCTCCGTAAATATCAGAAACTCTTGCGTTTACGTTTTTCTCGCCATTAATCAGCGAGCGTCTTTCTGCCGAACTCAACAAGTTTTCATAGGCCGAAATTGTCATACGAGCCGAAACCCCACTTTTAGCATCAACGTATTCGCTTTGGCGTGCTTCCACCGCAATTTGCTCAACCAAGTCTTTCAGAATATCATTCACCACAATTTTCTTCTGACCATCTTTAATGATAGCTTCTTGTTCGGTAATCTTACGTCCGATTTCGATAGATTTCGGGTAGTGCGTAACAATTTGGCTATCAATACGGTCTTTTAACGGCGTTACGATACTTCCACGATTGGTGTAATCTTCAGGGTTGGCCGTAAATACAAACTGAATATCGAGCGGCATACGGAGCTTAAATCCACGAATCTGAATATCGCCTTCTTGTAAAATATTAAACAACGAAACCTGAATACGAGCTTGTAAATCGGGTAATTCGTTAATCACAAAAATACAACGATGCGAGCGTGGAATCATACCGAAGTGAATCACACGTTCGTCGGAATAAGGCAAGCGTAAAGTTGCGGCTTTGATAGGGTCAACATCTCCAATTAAGTCAGCAATCGAAACATCGGGTGTTGCCAACTTTTCATTGTAGCGTTCGTCACGGTGCAGCCATGCAATAGGGGTTGCATCGCCGTGCTCAGCAATTAAATCCTTAGCGTAGCGTGAAAGTGGTTCGAGTGGGTCGTCATTAAGTTCAGAACCTTCTACTATTGGCACGTATTCATCTAAAAGATTAACCATTAGGCGGGCAATACGAGTTTTCGCTTGTCCACGCAAACCCAAAAGGTTGATGTGGTGCATCGAAAGAATTGCTTTCTCAACATCTGGAATAACGGTATCTTCATACCCCCAAATTCCTGGAAAAACCGACTCTTTATTTTTAAGTTTCTCAACTAAATTATCACGAAGTTCTTGTTTGATGGATTTTGGGCGGTAGCCGCTGGCTTTTAAATCGCCAAGTGTTTTTATTTTTAAAATATTCTTATCGAATGCCATGTATTTAATGGATAATGTAGAATTGAAAATGAATAATGAGCTTCTACTGAATAACGGTTTTTCGTAAGAAATGGTTTGAGAGCTTGTATGACAATTTTCTGAATTGTCAATGCGAAAAACACAATCTGGCAAATTGTGTTACAAAAGTAATGGCTCAAAGCTTTTCAAATTTTCGTCAAAAACAACAAATTTTGCTGGAAAACCTTCGGCGATTTGTCCGATTTCGTTTTCAAGTTTTAGGGCTTTTGCGGGGCGGATAGTTGCCATTTTTATAGCCTCTTCGAGCGAAATACCTACTTTTTCTACGGCATTTCTTACGCAATCGGCCATTGAAACGGCCGCTCCTGCCAAATTTCCTTCTGAATTGCGATACTGACCATTTTCGAGGTACGCATCAAATTCTTCCCATTTGAATTGTTTTACTTTCTCGCCCACGAAAAGTGCATCCGAAATCAAGAAAAGTTTGTCTTGTTTCAATTTATAGGCAATGCGAGCAGCGGCATAATCGCAGTGGAAACCATCGAGAATAATTGGAGCATATACTTCCGAGCTATCAAAGGTTGCACCTACAACACCCAATTCACGATGCCCCATCTGGGTCATGGCATTGAACAAATGTGTGCACAATTTAATGCCTTGATTATAAGCATCTTTTGCTTGTTTGTAAGTAGCATTTGAATGCCCGAGAGAGATATTTATACCACTTTCGAGCAGCATATCTATTTGCTCAGGTGTGAAATTTTCGGCAGCGATGGTCATTAATTTAATAACACCTTTGCCGTATTTTATGATTTCTTCTAACTCATTATTGGTTGGCTTTTTGATATATCGAGCCAAATGAGCTCCACGTTTGGCAAGGTTCAAGAATGGCCCTTCGAGGTGCATACCAAGCACGCCAGTATGCGGCTCGCCGCCCGTTGAATTTTTCTCCAGAAAGCTACGTGTAGCTTCGATTCCTTTCAGGATATTTTCGAGTGGAGAGGTAATGAGTGTAGGTAACACGTGCGTAGTACCGAGCTTCAAACTTGACTCGTAGATATCTTGTATTGTTTCTTCGTTGGCATGTTGGGTAAAGTAATATTTTTCACCGCCATTGATGTGCGTGTCAACAAATCCTGCTGAAATATGTTTGTTTTTTAAATCTATGACTCTCCCATTAGAGTCGGATGTCCCGTTAGACCTTACTACTCTACTGTTTTCAATTGTAATAGATTGATTTTGAAGTACTTCTGTGCCTGTGTGAACAGTGGCGTTTATGATGATTGTTTGCATAAAAAAACTTGCTCAGGTTGAGTGAGCAAGTTAAGAAAAAACAATCAATGAATCAGAATAAGAGAGGATGTAAATCATAAGCTTTTGTTTCGGTCGAGTCGAATTTGTTTTTTTACCATGTTTAACTTTCTGCGTGAAACTGTCAAAACTTTTCCAGTTGTTAGTTGTATGGTAGCTTTCTTCCCGACTTGATTAAAATCCTTTATAAAATTGGGATTCAATAAGTACGACTTATGCACACGCAAAAAACCATTCAGCTCAATATCACTTTCGTACTTTTTGAGTGTAAATGATGAAATCATTTTTGTTCCATTTTTTAGGTGAAAAATCGTATAATTAATGTCGGCTTCGAGATAAGTTATCTCATTGTTTTCGGGAGTTTTGAGGGGTGTCATAGCAAATCTGTCTTGGTTCAAGTGGGGCTTTATTATGACAAAGGTCGCTTGTAAAGCATATTAGAATCTATGGGGAAAATGCGGTATTATGAAGGGTATTTTTACGGTTTTTTGGAAGGAGGTCATAAAAAAGCCTCTAAAGTTATTTAGAGGCTAATCGAAATAAGTATGGCTTTTATTCACTACGCTTTGAACCTATTGCACCAACAAAATTTAGTAGGGCAAAAACATTACCATTTTTAGTATAGTTCCCCTCGAAATCTCTACCTAATGCAAGGGTCAAGAGCATGTTTTTACTTAATTGATATTCGGTATTTAAGGCAAAACGATAGGCTCCATCTTTAAAAGCAGAAGGTTTTTTATCAGTGATAGTTTTTGGATTACTGACTTTTCGGTATATACCTTCAACGGCAAAATTAAAATGATGAATAGTATTGTTAGTAAAATTCATTTTTAGACCAAAATCATAAAAATTACTATAAATTTTTTCCGCATCTGTTGTATACTCGGGCTCAAGATTATTTAGCCATCTTAATAAAGCCAAGATACTAAATACATTGTTGTTTGGATTGTTTATTACTTTATTTTTACTTTTTTCACCTGTAAAATCATATCCTCCTGTAAGCCAAAGTCCACTTTTAGAGGTAATAGTCCTGTTACCATAATCTCTAACAAAACCACCCGAAAAATTCAAACTAAAATCAGTACGAATAACAGTATAATTTTGCTCTCTAAGCAAAGCCTTCTTTTGACTCAATAGAAGGCTGTTTTGCAAGAAGTTACTTCGAATTAATACTGCATTTGATAATGATTCGTCTTTATTTTTACTATTCCTTAATGATTCTTCATCATCTAAATTAGCTTTATTTAAAACATTCATCATTCTGTCATAAGTATTATTTATTGAAATAATAGTGTTGACTTTTTCAGTTGAAAATTTGTTAATTTTTCTTTTAGTTAGAGGAATATTGAAACCCAATCCGATTTGGGGATTTCTTGGAAGATTTTTTATTAAATTAACATCAGAGCTATCTCGATAAGCAATTGATAAGACTAAATCTTTCCATTTACTTTTACCCGCTCTATATTCTGCAGCGTCTCTCTTACCAAAAATGCGAGCAGGAGTAATATCAACTGCAAAACTCTTTGGAATTTTTGTGAAATTATCAATAGAGTTTTTAAGATGCACCATCAAATCATTAGGGTCAGTGGGTGTATGAATCTCACTCGGTGCGATACCAATAATAGTAGCCGCTGGCGATTTTGGCGAACGAAGCAAGTCGAGCTGTTCGTTTTCCGATTGTTTGTTTTGGGCGAATACAATACTCGATAATAAGCACAGTAGAGATGGTAAGAATGTTTTAATGATATGTTTAGTTTTCTGCGAATAACCCAAGAAAACCCTAAACAAAAAAGGGTATTTTTCACGGTTATTTTTAGTGATTTATTGAATAGCTTTGTGAGAACCTTTAAACAACTAATGCTATGCCATTTCATTTAGGACTCAATCTTGAGGAACAACTCAGAGGGAAAACTCTCAAAAAGACTTTTTTTAAAAAGTCTAATTTTGAGAATTTTAATAATAAAAACTTCGATAAATTAAATTGGGGGCAAATAGTCCATTTATCTTCTATTGTAACAGATAAAGCTATTTTTAATGGAATTATTACGTTAAAATTGGAAGAGGTTGATGGGGGGGATATTCCACAAATGCAAGCTAATTCAATGATTGTAAATTATAAAAAGTGGCGAGATGATATTTTAGATGGCAATTCATATAATCTGGAGATATTTAAAATAACAAAAAAACGTTTAATAGACCTCTTCAAAACAGTTGATGAAAATTTGACTACAAATGAGTTGAAGAAAAAACGTTTAATTATCAAATTCGGTGCGGATAAAGTGGGTTCTGATTTCAATATCTCAATGTATTTGTTGATTGGTAAAAAAAATATGACCCAATTTGAAGGAAAATGTATAAAATTGACTTCGGATTTGAATTATTCTGATTTAAAAGATATTGACGATGACTTTAATACTCAGACTGATAACTTCATGAAAATCTTAGGGGAACTAAAGAAAACCAGTGGGGCAACTATACGTTTAAAAAATCCAGCTCATAAACAAAATATCACATTCGAAAGAGGGGGAGTGTCTCATTTTATTGTTAAAAATGGCGAAGGGCCTGATGAAAAAGGTTTTCTGAGTGATTTTTTAAGCCGTTTTGGTGAAGCGGATGATATCTTTATATTTCCTGCGTATGCAACGAATAGAAATGAAACCTTCAATACAGTTATTTTTTCAAATCAAAGTAACTTAGACTCTCAAACAAGTCTCGTTGAAGTCATTTATGACCAAGGTCAAGCATGTTGTCCACCTGCAGAATAAACAAATCTAACATGCAAATTATAAACTATCTGTATATGTCAATCCTGTCAATATGTTTATTGACAGGAATATTACATTATAAGTACTTTGAATTTCCTATAAAAATCTTTTTTTACTGTATTTTATTTGCTTTTATTGTTGAATGGTTTGGGTTCTATTCACTTTATTTAAGTTCAGATAAGCGAATAAATAGTTTAATATATGCTATTTATAATCCTTTAGAGTTTACTATCATTGGCTTATATTTTTACTATATTGTTAATGCTAAAAAAACGAAAAAACTATTTATTTTACTCATTATTCTCGTTGTTTCAATAGAGGTAACAAGTACAATTTTGAAATTTAGTATGTTTAAAACTTTAATGATTGCGTTCTTTTTTTCCAGTATTTTGTCATTAGTTTACTTTAAACAATTATTAGATTCTGATGTTAATGTTGTCAAAAACCCTAATTTTTGGATTGTTACAGGAATATTATTTTTTAATGCTGGATTTTTTTTCTTATCAGGTTTTGTAAGTTATTTATCTCAAAAAGACCTTGAACTTGCTCGTAAACTTTTCAGTATTAATCATTTACTCAATATTATTTATTATTCACTCGTAGCATACGGTTTTATATGTCAGCGGAGGTTAGCGAAGTCGTCATCATAGTTTTAGCTGGTACATTCTTGATGTTGCTATTGGTGATATTTATCGTCTCTTTTTTCTTTGTTCACCAACGTCGTCAGCAGAAGTATCAGCAAGAAAAAGCAGCCCTTAAGGCTCAATTTGAGCAAGAAATTTTGACTTCCGAAAACGAAATCAAAGAGGAAACTATGAAGTATATTTCGAGAGAATTACACGATAACGTTGTTCAGATGCTTTCGTTAGTAAAAATTCAACTCAATAATATTTCAGAAGACTTTGCTGCCAGCTCAAAAATATCAGAATCTAAAGAATATCTTACTTCTGCCATATCAGATTTACGCTCGCTCTCAAAAACACTTAACACCGATAATATTTTGCACGAAGGCTTGGCCAATACAATCAGATTTGAACTAAAAAGAATTGAAAAAAGTAGCGGTTTGGTTATACAATACGATGAGCGGATTAGTTTAAATCGACTGGATAATAAGCAAGAAATTATTGTTTTTAGAATATTTCAGGAATTAATACAAAATATCTTAAAACACGCACAAGCAAAAAAAATAGGTGTTTTGTTGGAGGATACCCAAGAATTCTTTAAACTTGAAGTTAATGATGATGGCATTGGCTTTGATTTTAAAGAAAAACTCAATAATAAAGGATTTGAAAGTGGGTCGGGTTTAGCAAATATGCTGTATCGTGCTAAATTGCTAAAAGGTAGCTTTGAGATTTCTAAAGCCATTGGCGGAGGTTCAACGTCTATTATATATATCCCTCATACATCCCTAAAATGACTACTGTTGCCCTCATTGATGACCATTCACTGATACGAAATGCCCTTAAAGAGCTTATAAACAGATTTGAAGATTTTGATGTGATAATTGATGCCTCAAATGGGCAAGATTTTATCGACCAACTAAAATTTAAACCACACCCCGAAATAGCACTTCTTGATATAAATATGCCAGTAATGGATGGCTTTGCAACGGCGACTTATCTCAACACGCATTTTCCAGACCTTAAAGTTTTGGCCCTTACCGTAAACGATGATGATGAATCAATCATAAAGATGCTTCGATGCGGGGCAGTTGGTTATTTGCTCAAAGATACTGAGCCATTACAACTCAAATTAGCTCTGAATGAAGTAAACACAAAAGGATATTATCACAATGATTTGGTTACTAACTCATTGATGAAATCATTGAAACCAAGAGTAACAACCTTTACGAAACCAGTATTTTCTTTCCAAAGCCGTGAAGAAGAATTTTTGAAACTTGCCTGTACTGAGCTTACCTACAAAGAAATAGCTGATAAGATGTGTCTCTCGCCAAGAACGATTGATGGATACCGAGAAAGTTTATTTGAAAAACTCGAAATCAAGAGTCGAGTAGGGTTAGTACTCTTTGCCATTAAAAATGGTATTATCGAACTCTAAGTAATATTAGTAAGATTTTTAAATATATCTTTTTTTTTCAATAACGTTTATTATCTTTGGTTTTCGTCAATAAAAACCAAAGATAATTATGTTGAGTCGTGTTGCCAATTCTATTTATTGGATTAATCGCTATATCGAGCGAGCCGAAAATTATGCCCGTTTCGTAAGCGTAAATCTTAATCTAACCCTCGATGCCCCAGGAATCATGACTGCCCAATGGGAGCCGCTTCTCATCGCTACGGCCGATAACTATGGTTTTTTTGAACACTATTCAGTAGCCGACCGTGATACAGTAATCGACTATATGACATTCGATAAACGTAATCCTAATTCGATTTATAGTTGTTTGGCCAACGCCCGCGAGAATGCCCGCACCATCCGAGAGAGTATTACGAAGGAAATGTGGGAACACATTAATATTTTCTATCTGAAAATCTCCGAAACTCAATCGGCAAAAAACTGGGAAATTGAGCAGTTATTGCAGTTTTTTGAAGAAATTAAAGAGGGTTGTCAGTTGTTTTTCGGAATCATTGACTCGACCGTAACTCGCAATGAAGGCTTCCATTTTGGGCGTTTGGGTCGCTTGCTTGAGCGTGCCGATAAAACTTCTCGCTTCTTAGATGTACGTTATTTTACGCTTCTTCCCGACGACCAAGCGATGGGTTCACCGCAAGAATTACTCATCTGGACATCAGTACTGAAATCTGTGAGTGCGTTTAATATGTATCGTCAGCAGCACAGGGTTATTAATCCTTCACATATTGTAGAGTTTTTGGTGTTGGATAAGAGTTTCCCTCGTTCAATTTTCTATTGTATTCGTCAGGCTGAACTTTCATTGTATCAGATTTCGGGTCGAGATTTAACCAGTGGTTATTCAAATTTGGCTGAAAAAGAAATCACTCGTCTGCGTCATGAAATCGAGTTTACGGAAGTAGGAGATGTATTTAAGAAAGGCCTTCACCCGTATTTAGATGAATTTCAGATAAAAAATAATACAGCAGCGGCCGAAATTTTCAATACATATTTCGATTTAAAACCTGTTGAAGCATAAGAAATAAGTAGTCCATGGTCAATAGTCCACAAGTCCACAGTAGCTTAATTAATAGATAAGCACTTAGCTGTTTGCAAAATTGTCGATTATATTTATCGACTTAGTTTAGAACGTTGTTGCGTTTATTTATTTTTGTTTGAATAAAATTATTGTTTAATTAATTTATGAGTTTTAATCATGATTTAGGATAAATGGTGGAGTATTTATATTCTCGAATAGACACTCATAATTCATAACTCATATCTCAGAACTCAAAAAAGAATGACTTTTTGTCTTGGAGTAAAAGTAGCTAAAGGAATTGTGGCCATTGCCGATACTCGTATCACATCAGGAAGCGAGGTTTCGAGCAATAAAAAAGTTTTCGTGCATCAATCTCAGCATCATTCGTTGTTTATCATGACGGCTGGTTTGCGTTCGGTGCGTGATAAAGCCATTACCTATTTTAAAGAGGTTTTGGAAGAACAAGATACCAAATTCGATAAATTATACAAGGCCGTAAACGCCTTTGGCGATATGGTTAAACGTGTAGCTGCCGAAGATAAAGCATCGCTTCGAGAAGCGGGTTTGTCGTTCAACCTGTCGGCCGTCATTGGCGGGCAGCTCGAAAAAGACGACGAACATAAACTGTATATGTTATATCCCGAAGGCAACTGGATTGAAGTAACCGAAGGCTCGCCGTTTATCATTATTGGTCAGCCGAATTATGGTAAACCGATTTTGTATCGAAATCTGAAATATACCACTTCGTTGCAGGAAGTGCTGAAACTCGGCTTTTTGGCATTTGATTCTACTCGGGTGAGTGCCAATGACGTTGATTTTCCGATTGATGTGATTTTGTGCGAAAAAGATAGCTTTAAAATCAATGAGCAGCGTTACGAAAAAGCTGATTTGGAGCAGATTTCGTATCAATGGAATGCCTTACTGAATGCTTCCGTACAAAAACTTCCAACCGATTGGATGGAACCAATTTTCTCGAAATCGCTTGAAATTTAAAGTAAAATATCAAAAAGTTTAGTTTATCACGGAGGTTACTATGTGTACAAGTTTTAATAGATTTTTCTATGTGGAACTTCGTGCTACTTAGTGTCTCCGTGGTAAATTTATAAATCATTTTTAAGAATAATTTTTTACATTTCACTCAACGAAAATGATTTTAAGTGTCGAACATACCCTTTATTATAGCTATTCAAACTCAGTTTCGCTTACGCCTCATACAATCTATCTTACGCCCAAGGCTTCACCTAACCAAGAAATTGTTTCTTTTCAGCTCGAAATTTTACCTATTCCAAATATCCTTTATAAAAATATTGATGTAGAAGGTAATGCACAATCGGTGGCGTTTTTTGATTTACTAACTGATAAACTGAGTTTTCGGGCAAAGGTTGAAATCGTGTCTGAGCAAGTAAACCCTTTTCATTTTATCTATTTTCCGTTTGAAGCTGAAACGCTACCTTTTAAGTATCCCGAAAAGGAGCTTGCACTTTTACAACATTATTTGACAGATGAAGGTGTAACGACGCTCATCGACCAGTTTGCTCGACAAATGGCAGCGGAAGCGAATTGGAAAACAACTGACTTCTTGACCAGAATTTCAGCATACATACGGGATAATTTTTTGTATGAAAAACGCCTCGAAGGTGCGGCTCATTCGCCCGAAATAACACTCATTTCTCGAAAAGGTACTTGCCGAGACTATGCAGTTTTGATGATTGCAGCCTGCAAGGCACTTGGTTTGGCTGCACGATTTGTGAGTGGCTACTGCTACGGAAGTGAGCTTCAAGCCCACGAACTTCATGCTTGGGTGGAGGTTTATTTGCCAGGTGCAGGTTGGCGTGGTTTCGACCCAACCGAAGGCAGAATTGCTGATTTTCATTACATTGCGTTGGCTTCTTCGGCACAGGCAGAGCTGATAAATCCGATTCGAGGCGGCTTCAGAGGAAATGCCGTTTCGTCATTAAATACTTTTGTTGCTATTCGACAGAAATAAAAAGTCAGAATTTTTAATTAATTTAGCGTAAAAATGGCGTTTTTCTTTGGATTACTATAAAAATACAAAACAATAAATCAAACATTATTGATTGTGTTTTATTTATAAGTACTTGATAATAAGTAAATTGTAATACTATCGACTATCGTCAGTTGACCATCGACAATCAACACTAACATCAAAAAATAACCTAAACTAAAACCAAGACATTGGATTATGGGCATCAAGAATAGACTAATTGTAATGAATTTTCTCCAGTTTTTTATTTGGGCGTGCTGGCTCATTACGATTGGAGCATACTGGTTTCAAAATAAAGGTTGGTCGGGAGCTGAATTTGGAGCTATTTTTTCGACAATGGGAATTGCCTCGTTGTTTATGCCAACGCTCGCTGGTATCATTGCCGATAAATATATCAACGCCGAACGACTCTACGCTATCTTACATTTGCTCGGAGCTTTGGTGTTAGTTTATATTCCACAAGTCGATAACCCGAATGATTTCTTTTGGGCTATTTTACTTTGTGTAATTTTCTACATGCCTACCTTGGCATTATCAAACTCAATCGCTTACACGATTCTTAAAAATAATAATACGACCGACCTCGTAAAGGATTTTCCACCGATTAGGGTTTGGGGAACGGTTGGTTTTGTGGTGGCTTTGTGGGTGATTAGCCTTACGCACAACGAAACTTCGGCTAATCAGTTTTACATTGCGGCGGCTTCGGCCGTGGTATTGGCAATTTACTCACTTACATTGCCCAAATGTCCGCCTTTGGCAGGAACGCCTGATAAAAGAAGTTTTGTTGAGATATTGGGTTTAAATGCTTTCAAGTTATTCAAAGACCCGAAAATTGCAATTTTCTTTATTTTTGCGATGTTTTTAGGAGCTTCTTTGCAATTAACGAATGCTTATGGCGATACTTTCTTGCACGATTTTGCGAACATTGATATATACAAAGATTCGATTGCCGTGAAATATCCTGCCATTATTATGTCAATTTCGCAGATTTCTGAGACGCTCTTTATCTTGGCAATTCCTTTCTTTTTGAAGCGTTTTGGTATCAAACAAGTAATGCTTATCAGTATGGTGGCGTGGGTGTTGCGTTTCGGGCTTTTTGCCTACGGAAACCCAAGTGATGGCCTTTGGATGATTATTCTTTCGTGTATCGTTTATGGAATGGCTTTCGATTTCTTCAATATTTCGGGTTCGTTGTTTATCGAAACTTATACTGACCCAAAAATTCGTTCGTCGGCTCAAGGTTTATTTATGATGATGGTTAATGGTTTTGGAGCAGTTTCGGGAAGTTTGATTAGTGGATTTGTGATTCAGAAATACTTCACTTTGGCCGATGGTACAAAAACTTGGGAAGGTATCTGGCTTACATTTGCCATCTATTCGTTGGTGGTAGCCATACTTTTCGCTATTCTATTTAAGCACAAGCACGAAGAAGGAGTAGAAGTAAAAGGACATTAAAGCAAGTTACGATTTACGAATGACGAGTTACGAATGAAATCTTGATAATCAATTATTCAGACTTCACTATTTAATTCGTCATTCGTCATTCGAGCAATTCGTCATTCAAAATTATGCTTCCGCTCTATAATACATCGTTGAGCAGTTTTCTTTTCTAAATACTTTTTGAGCCATTGCTTGCAAGCTTTGTGGGCTTACTTTCGCAATCTTTTCTGCATCATCATTACACCAATCGGGGTTGCCAGCGTTGGCAGCAAAAGCCAGATTCATGGCACGATTCAATAACTCAACTTCGGCAAATGCTAAGGTCGATTCGGCTTGGTTTTTAACTTTCTGTAATTCGCTTTCGGCCAATGTCTTATCTCGCAATTCGGCAACAACTTCTTCAATGGCCGCATCGGCTTCTTCGAGGCTTATTCCTTCATTTAAGTTGCCTTGAATCATTAATAATCCTGGGTCGAGTGAGGCTGTTACATAGCCCGAAACATTATTGAAGAGCTGCTTTTCTTTAACCAATTTAGTATATAATCTTGATGATTTCCCACGACCTAAAATATCGCTCAATAAATCAGCATCATAAAAATCTTCATCAAAACGGGCAGGCATATTATATGCTTTATAAATGGCATTTAGAGGTACTTTTGCTGACGTTTCTAAGAATTTAGGAGCAGTTTGTGGAGCTTCTTGTGGAAGATTTCTCACATATTTTTCCCCCGCTGGAATTGGTTCAAACCATTTTTTGCAAAGCTCTTTTACTTGTTCAACGGTTATATCGCCCGCTACTACCAAAATGGCATTGTTTGGCAAGTAATATTTATAGAAAAAGTGCTTTACATCGTCCATGGTTGCTTCTTCGATGTGGCTGATTTCTTTACCAATCGTCGCCCAACGATAAGGATGCTTTTCGTAAATCAAGGGGCGTAGTTTTAGCCAAACATCGCCATAAGGTTGATTCAGATAACGTTGCTTAAACTCTTCGATTACTACTTTTCGTTGTACTTCAAGCACTTTTGGGTCGAACGAAAGACTCATCATGCGGTCAGATTCGAGCCAAAAAGCCGTTTCTATATTCTGAGCGGGCAGCGTAATATAATAATTGGTAATATCGGGCGAGGTAAAGGCATTGTTTTCGCCGCCTACTTTTTGAAGCGGTTCGTCGTAGGAAGGAATATTTTTTGAGCCACCAAACATTAAATGCTCAAAAAGGTGAGCAAAACCTGTTTTATTTTCATCTTCGTCACGTGAGCCGACATTATATAAAATATTAAATGCCGCCATTGGGGTTGTATGGTCTTCGTGGACGTAAACTTCTAAACCGTTTTTTAAGGTAAAATGCTGGTAATTAATCATCAGAACGTAAAGTGCAAAGCACGGTTAAAAATTTAGAATGAAAATGATAATTTTTATTCCTCGAACGAAATTGTACGAAGCACAAAGTTAAAACATCTTTCCGAAAGCAAAAGTTTATCCTTACTTTTGCCAAAAAAGAAATCTGTAATTTATGAATATTAGAATAGGGCAAGGCTACGACGTACACCAACTGGGCGAAGGCTATGATTTATGGTTGGGTGGCGTGAAGATTCCGCACACAGTGGGTTCAGTTGGGCATTCAGATGCTGACGTATTGCTACATGCCATGTGCGATGCACTTTTGGGAGCGGCCGCCATGGGCGATATTGGCAAGCACTTCAAAAATACCGACCCACGCTGGAAAGGTATTGATAGTAAGGTTTTATTGAAAATCGTAGTAGAAATGCTCGAAAAAGAAGGCTATAAAATCGGGAATATCGACTCAACGGTGTGCTTGCAAGAACCCAAAATCGGTAAGTATATTCCAGAAATGATAAAAGCTATCTCAGAAGTAACGGGTCTACCCGAAAACTGTATCTCTATTAAAGCCACAACTACTGAAGAAATGGGTTTCGTTGGCCGCAAAGAAGGGTTAGATGCTCATGCCATTGCATTGATTTATAAGTAAAACGTCTGTACCGAAGGTCTGACGTATGTTAAGGAAGGCTTCGCTGGGCGACATTCGCTTAAAGCGAAGACTTCCTTTTTTTGTCATTACATCGCCAATTTCAAGTAGATTGTCGAAAACACCGTATGTGCTATATGAGTTTAGCGGTTTTTCTTTAAATTGCATAAAACATTTTCATAATCTTGCTCAAACGTCAGACCTACGGTGTAAACGTTTGTAAAAACCTACCATTATTTAATGAAAAAACTTGCTTTTACTGTCGGTGCAATGCTGACTATCAGTTCTTTACAGGCACAGCAAATCAAAATTGGCGATAATGCTGGTACAGTAACTTTCGAAGAATACGAACCAAAGTCGACCCTTGTAGTTCCTGGGAAAGTTATCACTCGTGCCAAATTTCCATTCATTGATGTGCATAACCATCAGTGGGAAATGAACTCGAAAGAAAGCCTTACGAAGCTCATTACCGAAATGGATAAAATGAATATGGGCTTGATGGTAAACCTTAGTGGGCGTGGATTTAACCAAGATGAAGCTAAAAGTACGGCTGGTTTGGTAGATATGATTAGTGCCGTAAAAACCAATTATCCCACTCGTTTTGCCGTTTTTACGAATATCGACTTCTCAAAAATCAACGAACCTGATTGGACAGCCAAAGCTGTGAAGACGCTCGAAGAAGACGTGAAACTTCGTGGAGCAAAAGGGCTAAAGATTTATAAAAGCCTTGGTTTTAGTGTAAAAGATAATGGAAAACTCGTACCAGTTGATGATGCTCGCATTGACCCAATTTGGGCAAAAGCTGGTGAATTGGGAATTCCTGTGTTGATTCACACCGCTGACCCTGCTTCTTTTTGGGACCCACTCAATGCTCAAAACGAACGTTGGCTTGAACTAAAAACGCACCCAGGCCGTAAGCGTGATGCTGCCGCAGGAAAAGACTATACATGGGAGCAGCTCATTGAGCAGCAGCACAATGTATTCAGAAAACACCCAAAAACTACGTTTATCAATGCTCACATGGGCTGGTATCCAAACAATTTGGCAAAACTTGATAGTTTGATGGATGCGTTCCCGAATATGTATGCCGAAATCGGAGCAGTTATTGCCGAACTTGGTCGCCAACCACGTATGGCTAAGAAGTTTTTTGAAAAACGCCAAGACCGCATTCTTTTCGGGAAAGACTCATGGGTTCCTGACGAATACCAAACGTATTTCAGAGTTCTGGAAAGCGAAGACGAATATTTTCCGTACCATAAAAAATACCATGCCTACTGGCGTATGTATGGTTTAGGGCTTTCGGATGAGGTTTTGAAGAAAGTTTACTACAAAAATGCCCTAAAAATTATTCCAGGCTTGGATAAATCGCAGTTTCCAAAGTAAAAAATAGTCGATAGACCACAGACGACGGTCGATAGTTTTTCTTATTTCTATCAACTATCGACTGTTGACTGTGGACTTTAAAAATTTACCTAAACTAAACCAAATCATGAAAAAAACTTACATCTTCATCACTACCATGTTGATGGTGAGTATCGTAGCTTTTTCGCAAAAGAAAAAAGCCGTAACTGCTCCAGTTCCTGACAAACTTGAATTATTGAAACAGGAAGTTATCAAGAAAATCGATGACCGACAAAAGTTTACACAAGAAGTAAACGACCAGATTTTTAGCTTCGGCGAACTGGGTTTTCAAGAATACGAAACCTCAAAGTATTTAACTAATCTCCTCGAAAAAAATGGCTTTACTGTTGAGCGTGGCGTGGCTGGCATGCCCACCGCTTGGATTGCAAAGTGGGGTTCGGGTAAACCCGTAATTGCCATCGGTAGCGATATTGATTGTATTCCGAAGGCTTCACAAAAGCCTGGGGTTGCTTACAAAGACCCAATCGTTGAAGGGGCTCCAGGGCATGGAGAAGGGCATAATTCGGGTCAAGCCCTTAATATTACAGCAGTTTTGGCTTTGAAAGAAGTGATGGAGCGAGATAAAATTTCTGGAACGCTTGTGCTTTGGCCAGGTGTAGCTGAAGAGCAAGTAGGAGCAAAGGCAATTTTTGTTCGTGAGGGTTATTTCAAAGATGTTGATGCCTGTATTTTTACACACGTGGGCGATAATTTGGGCGTATCATGGGGCGATGCAGGTAACAATGGTTTGGTTTCGGTAAAA
>JACCDQ011143241.1_pt1 | contig 16190 bp, 9 predicted proteins | sample 7446031 | NCBI WGS metagenome assembly JACCDQ01 (sample SAMN15323442, study PRJNA562643) | freshwater metagenome | isolation source: river surface water | place: USA:Blue River Watershed | collected 2017-08-17
GACTAGGGACACTTCACTGGGGTTGGGGCGTTGATTTTTGAGAGTTGCTGTTTAATTTCTTCGGTAAAAACTGCATTTTGCCAACCACAAGCCGCTTTGATTTGCTTGAGGGGAAGGTCATTAGCCGTTGAAAAATCGGCATTGGTAATATTGGCTCCTTGTAGTTGGATTTCTGTCAGTTTCGCCCCCGAAAAGTTGGCTCTTGTGAGATCTGTTTGTTGGAAATTTGCCTGGGACAAATTGCTATCACTCAGGTCACTCCCCCATAATTTGGCTTGTTGTAAGTTGGCTTTTTGGAGGTTTGCTTGGGTTAAAATTGCCCCGGTTAATTCTGCTTTACTCAGATTCGCTTGACTGAGATTTCCTTCGCTTAAATTAATCCGCATTAGATTGGCTTGGTGCAGATCGGCTTTTTGGAGATTGGCTCCGGTTAAGTTGGCTCCGGTGAGATAACTTTGGGTTAAATTGGCCTCCCTTAAATCCGCTCCGGTGAGATTGGCTCCGGTTAATTCGGTTTGCTGAAGGGTAGCAGAGTTTAAGTTGGCCCCGGTTAAGTTGGCCCCGGTTAAAAAGGATTCTGTAAAACGACTATGACTTAAATTGGCTTGACTTAGGTTAATTCCCTGGAGGTTAATGTGATTAAAGTTTTGATCGCTTAATTTTTCCCCCATTTGGTTGAGGGTTTCTAGAGCTTTGATTCGCGGTCGGCTTTCCCGTTGCTCTTGATTCTCTTTGACAATTTGCCAGTGCTGTTGGAATTGATGTTGACGATAGAGATAGATGACCCCGCCGATCAGGAAGACGAAGGGAATAAAGGCGATTAAAGCGGTGAGTTTTAGGCGATCGCCCTGTTGATGACGAAGGCTGGCTTGAATAAAGACTTCTGTGACCTGGGAAAGGGGTTGACTCTTTCTTACCGATGCCGTCCGGCCATGGGTTTGGAGCTTTTGCGCATCCTTGAGGGCCTGCCCGGTCAGTAAATAATTTTTTTGGGTTTTGGGGGGCGCATTTTGCCAATCCCTGGCCCTTTCTTCGAGGATTTGCTGTTGATTAAATTGGCGATCGCGATCGCGTAACCATTTTTGTAAGAGTCGCCAATATTGAGGAATGGATTCGTGAACTAAGCGAATGAAAATGGGGGGATCAATGCCCGCCGCCAGGGGAACCGGTTCGGTCACTAATAATTGGGTGTGGGCCAACTTCTGCACCACCAAATTAATCAGTGCGAGGGGATAACGAGAGGTTGCTAACTCCTGATTCATCCGCCGATGGGCCACCAAAAGACCCTGGGCGGGGGAAGGTAACAGGGACAAAAACAGATGATAAGCGGCCGCCTGTTCCATCTCACTGAGTTGTTCAAAGGCCTCCGTCGCCACCCGGTCTAAACAATCCGATAGTCCTCCCAATTCCTGATAGGTACTTAACAGGAGTCCTTGATTTTTACCCCGTCGCCACAGTTGCAGGAGGGTATATTGCAGTAAGGGTAAGGGATTGGTAAGTTTTTGGACATCCTGGTAGAGAGCATTTACCAACTCTTCCTGTAAAGGCAATTTGACTTGCTGGGCCGGTTCGGCAATCACGTCCCGCAGAACTTGGCCCGTCAGAGGAGGAAGGATGATTAACTGAGTTTGTAGAAACTCTCGTAGTGTTTCTGGGCCGAACTCTAAACAGTGACCCAGATAATCCGCCCGGAGCGCGATGACCACTCGATGGGGGCCGCGTTCCCGTTGAGTCATTGTCATCATGGCCCATAGGCATTCCCAAAAGGTCTCCTGTTCTACTGAGTTCTGACACAGGCTAAAAATTTCCTCGAATTGATCCACGATCAAATACAGGGGTTGGGCAAAGGCCATCGTCAATAGGTGACAAAATCCTTCACCGCCCTGGTGAATGAGGGGCTGAATCCGGTTTAGTTGTTGATTTTTTTCGGCATTGGATAACTGGGGATTTAATAGGGCTAAGGCCAAACTATTTAAGGGTTGGGGGCCCGGCTGCAAATAACGCACATCGGCTTGATGGGTTCCCGATAGGCGATCGCCCTGGGCCAACGCCGCCATTAATCCCGCCTGCAAGAGGGAAGTCTTGCCCACCCCGGAATTGCCCAATAGGATAACCCCCGGCTCCGTCCGCACCTGATTTAAGAGTATTGCTAACTCCCGCGAACGGCCCAAAAAATAGGCCGACTCCTGCACTTGGAAGGGCCGCAATCCCGGATAGGGACAGGGAATATCAGTGACTTTGGGGGGAGGCTCCCAGAGCGGATTAGAGACTGGATAATGGGTCAAAAGAATCGGCTCTCCTAAATTCAAATAGGTTAACGATTGACGATACTCTGCCAAAAAGGACGCAACAAACTGGGTCAAGGTCAAGGTGGTGACTCGTCCAGTCGCCTGCGATCGCGGTTCCAAACCCTGGAGTAGAGCCGTTGCCAAATAACTAGGGGCTATGTCCACCCCTTTACCCTGGGCCTGAAAGGTGCGACAGGCGGCCAATAGCGAATAACTCCCCTCGGCTCTGGGGATCATCCCCTGAAAATCCCAGGCGATCGCCTCCCCATAACACCCATCCAACCAAACAATCAGATGACTAATCGGACTTTGCCGTAACAGTTCCTCTAACCATTGCCACCGAATGCCCCAACAGCCCTGACCCGGATGGGTCTCACTGGTAGCTAAAAAGTATTCCGTAACCCCTTGATGACGACAGAGAATATGGCCGGTGAAGTAGAGTAAGGCCACCCTGGGAATATGGTTGCCCTTGGGCAATAGCAAGGCCAATAACATTTCCTCTAGCTCCCGTTGACTGACCGTGCCGGGTTCAACTTGATCCCTAGGAAGGGTTTTAACCTGAAAATTACCGTACTGGCTTAACACCTTGGGTACCGGTTTCCCCTGCACAAAAGGACTGCGAAGCGGGGGCAAAAATTGATAATGGCTAATATCAACAACTAAAGCAACTTGACTCATTACCCCATCCTTAAACAGAAGGTCTTACCCCGAAGTTTTTCCTAAAAAGATAGAGAATTTTGGCCCAAGCGTCATCCCCAATCTCGGAAATCCCTGTCGAAACAGAAGGATAACACCGCAAAACAGTTAACCAAGGAGAATACCTTCCAGGGACTCATCCCCCCTAGGTCGTTCCCCGGCCCAAAGCTCAAGTTTTGTTACACTTCTTGACAAAAGCACAACGAGATGGAGAGTCAGTGATAGGATTCCCTAAAATACCTTTGTAATTAAACCATTCTTCTATGACAGAGCTTTCTGGACAACCTCCTAAATTCGGTGGCAGTACTGGCGGCTTGCTTTCCAAAGCTGACCGTGAAGAAAAATATGCCATTACCTGGACTAGCTCCAAAGAACAGGTGTTTGAAATGCCCACCGGGGGCGCGGCAGTGATGAATGAAGGGGAAAATCTCCTTTATTTGGCTCGTAAGGAGCAATGCCTGGCTCTGGGAACGCAATTACGCACCAAGTTCAAACCCAAAATTGAAGACTATAAAATCTACCGCATTTATCCCAGTGGGGAAGTTCAATATCTCCACCCCGCCGATGGCGTTTTCCCTGAAAAGGTGAATGCTGGTCGGGAATTTAATGGCAAAAAAGACAGACGGATTGGACAAAACCCTGAGCCTGTCACCCTGAAATTCTCCGGCCAAACTCCCTATAGTGCTTAATTAGCCTGCGCTCTTGGCCCTCCTTTGGCTACCGCGTACACACATCTTGGAAAAAGACACACTTTTAGGTTTTATCCCCCTCAATCCCCCTTGGTAAGGGGGACTCCAAACCGTTAAGTTGTCTGTTTCCCCCTTTTCAAAGGGGGGCTAGGGGGGATTCGATGACTTGTCTGTACACAGTAGCCTCCTTTGGGCGGTCAAGGGTTTCTTTTGCTCCTCATTGATGGACACGAAAGCGATGATTTTTCCAGAGTTCTCGGAGTTTACTGCCCTCGCCAGCCAAGGCAATTTTGTCCCGGTTTATCAGGAGTGGGTTGCGGATCTGGAAACGCCGGTTTCCGCTTGGTATAAGGTTTGTGCGGGACAGCCCTATAATTTTTTGTTGGAGTCGGTAGAAGGGGGAGAAAATTTAGGGCGGTATAGTTTTTTAGGGTGTGATCCTGTTTGGGTTTTAGAAGCGAGGGGCGATCGCACGGTTCAGCGTCATCGCCAGGGACAAGAAAAAGTTTTTGCAGGTAATCCCCTAACGGTGTTGTCCCAGTGTTTGGAACCGATTAAACCGGTTAAATTGAGTCAACTTCCGCCGGGAATCGGGGGATTGTTTGGGTTTTGGGGCTATGAGTTAATCCAATGGATGGAACCCCGTGTGCCGGTCTATCCTCTGACGGACGAGGATTTGCCCGATGGGGTCTGGATGCAGGTAGATAATTTAATCATTTTTGACCAGGTAAAACGCAAGATTTGGGCGATCGCCTATGCAGATTTACGGGATGAAACAGTAGATTTACAAGCGGCCTATCAAGAAGCCTGCGATCGCGTCACCAAATTAGTCTTAAAACTGCAATTACCGCTACCGGCTAAAGCCACGTCCTTGGAATTACATCCTCGTCCCCTGCTGGATTATGCGATCCCCTACGCCAGTAATGTGGGCAAAGAAGCGTTTTGTGCCAATGTCCAAAAGGCTAAGACCTATATCAAGGCGGGCGATATTTTCCAGGTGGTCTTATCCCAACGGCTATCTACCACCTACCCCGACGCTCCTTTTAATTTGTATCGTTCCCTGCGTCTGATTAATCCGTCTCCCTACATGGCCTATTTTAATTTCGGGAATTGGCAGATTATTGGCTCTAGCCCGGAAGTGATGGTCAAAGCGGAACGACAAGCCGATGGCAGTTTAAAGGCCACTGTCCGACCGATCGCTGGCACCCGTCGTCGTGGCCAAACCCCCGCAGAGGATCAACAATTAGCAGAAGAATTGCTGGAAGATCCCAAGGAAATTGCAGAACACGTCATGCTCGTAGATTTAGGACGGAATGATCTGGGTCGGGTGTGTGTGGAGGGTTCGGTCAGAGTAGATGAATTAATGGTGATTGAACGCTATTCCCATGTGATGCACATTGTTAGTAATGTGGTGGGTCAATTAGCTCCCCAAAAAACGGCCTGGGATCTTCTACAAGCTTGTTTTCCGGCAGGAACGGTGAGTGGTGCTCCTAAAATTCGCGCCATGGAAATCATTCAAGAACTGGAACCCGAACGACGTGGCCCTTACTCCGGGGTCTATGGTTATTACGATTTTGAAGGTCAACTGAATACGGCGATCGCCATTCGCACCATGGTTGTCCGGCCCCAGGGCGATCATCAACATCTCGTTTCGGTGCAGGCCGGTGCCGGGTTAGTGGCCGACTCCGATCCGGAAAAAGAATATGAAGAGACCATTAATAAAGCCAGGGGTTTATTAGAAGCCATTCGTTGTCTAACCTAAAGCCAATAGCTATATCAAAACCCTCAAATCCTTGGTCTTTGATCTACTCAGAAGGTCTTTCAAGACTGTGTGAGTCATGCTCATGCTACGTTTAATCATGTTCCTTGACGTATGACTAAAATTTTCTTCAAACATCAAGATATTACCCTCTATCAAGCAAATATTCTCGATCATATATTTCAACAGGAATTTATTGACTTAATTGTCACGTCTCCCCCTTATAATGTAGGACTTTCTTACAATTCCAATGATGATCAATTAAACTATGACGACTATCTGCTTTTTAGTGAAAAGTGGATGAAAAATTGTTTCACCTGGAGTAAACCACAAGCTAGGTTTTTACTCAATATTCCCTTGGATAAAAATAAAGGCGGTCATCATAGTGTCGGGGCCGATCTAACAAGACTAGCCCAAGATGTCGGCTGGAAATATCATGCGACGATTGTTTGGAACGAAGGGAATATCTCCAGAAGAACCGCCTGGGGATCGTGGTTATCGGCCTCAGCCCCCTATGTCATTGCCCCCGTTGAACTCATTGTGATTCTTTATAAAGACCAATGGAAAAAAACCGGAGGAACGAAAGAAAATGACCTGACTAAAGCAGAATTTATGGAATGGACAAATGGACTCTGGACATTTAACGGGGAAAGTAAAAAAAAGATTGGCCATCCGGCTCCCTTTCCCAGGGAATTACCCAAACGCTGTATTAAGCTCTTTAGCTATCTTGGTGATACGGTATTTGATCCCTTTTGTGGCAGTGGAACCACCCTCTTAGAAGCCTATGCCTGTCATCGCATTGGCGTAGGAGTCGAAATTGATCCAGATTATTGTGAACTGATCAAATCTCGTTTAATTAATGAAATTGGAGAATTGTTTTATTTGAAATCTCATGAAAAAACTCGTCCCAGCGATCATCAGCCAAGACGAGTCATGGAGCAGGTAGAAAGCGTTTTAGAACAAGAAGGTTGTCCGTAAAGCCCCAACCCAAATACTGGAGTTATTGCCATTGGCTTCAGGATTGAAGACGACATAGAACCCAGGCGTTAAGATGATGTTCTTGTTAACCGGGTATTTATACTGGGTTTCGATCATGTAGGGAGCATTACGATCATTGTTGATCGGATCACCCGGTAAATTAGAAACATAGGGCGCGTAGGGCATTAAACCACCCGTGACGGAAAGGACAGCCCCTTCTTTACCCAAATCTAAGACCGATAACCCAGCATTCCACGACCAGAGATCTGCACTACCTGACCGATAGATACCCGCCGTATCGAATCCGGTTGCTCCGAGATTGGCATAAGCTCCCGTTGCCGAAAGATTGATATTATTACTAATCTTCCAGGTTCCTGACAGACCATAGCTATCCCGTGTGGTAGGTGCGCCAAAGAAGGGATTCGAGGCAATACGGCTACCCGTTGAGGAAGTGGTATTAACGGAACGGCTAGGAGTGGTTACACTGTCGCCGGCACTGTTGACAAAAGGATCATCATCCACAAAGTAGCTATGTACATAAGTGAAACCAAACCCTAGGGTATCCGTTGCTTGATAGTTAATTTGGGCACCAGCCGAAAACTCACCATTGAACAAACCATTATTCGCACTGGGTTTACCCGCCCGATAATCGCTAAAGTCATCACTTAAACTACCCCCTGCTAAGTAGGTGGCAATCACGTTAAAGTTTTTGCTGAAGTCGTACTTTAAGGCAGTCCCGGTTCCCTCTGGGCCACGAAAAACGAGGGGGTTATAACGGGCAAAACGACTTAAGGCTCCGGTTTCGGCACTCGCTAAGTAGGGGTTATAGACATTGAACACATCGTCAAGGTTTAAGCCCGCTCCCCCAACCCAGAAGGTGAGGTTATCGCCTAATTTGGAACGATAAAAGACTTTTTCGATAAAAGCGGCGTTCAAATCCCGACTCCCATCCGTCCCCAGACGTGCCATGTTGGTTCCCGTTGGCCCACCGAGGTTAGGAATCGTTCCTGCTTGAATCCGAGTCCGGAGTAAATCTTTGCCGGTGAAACTGGTGTCAAAGTTCAAACGAACGCGAGAGCTTAGGGTCGCAATCTCATCTACAGGCTGTTTAGCTGTCGCGGGCCCACGACCTAAACGGGTATTACCATTGGTTAATCGGACATTATTGTTGAAGGCATCCTGTTGTCGCCAATCCAGAGCTTTATCATTACCAAACTGGTCAGCAATCATAAAGACAGCGTTGGCGTTCAGCTTGGTGGTGGTAGAAAATTGATGATCTTCGAGGTAGGAAATCCGGGATTCGAGGTTATCTACCCGTGCGCCCAGGGCGGCTAATTCCTGTTCAAATTGTTGGGCCAGGGCTTTGAGTTTATCAATATCTTCGCGGATAACGGCTACATTCTCTTGCAGTAACCGTTCCATGACGTTCATACAGGCGTTTAACCCGGCGGCAAATTCCCAACGAGACAGGGCGCGATTGCCTCGGAAGGTGCGATCAGGATAGCCAACGATACAACCGTAGCGTTCCACTAAACTTTTCAGGGCTTCGTAGGCCCATTCGGTGGGTTGTACGTCCCGTAATTCGGAAACGCTGGTGACCTGGGACATCCCCTGATCACTGCCAGAAACGGTGTTAAATTTTTTGAGTTGTTGACGACGACGCAGGAGGTCTAAACCATCGGCTTGGGTGGCTAGGGCCGGCATAGCCACCGGTAGATTATCGGTTGTAGCGGTAGCTGGAGCAGTGTTTCCTGCTGGGGCCGGAGTCACATTCAGATTGTCTTCGGGAGCGGCGATCGCCCCTGGAGCCACTAAGGAAGCTCCAAGAATGAGTGGCATGGCTTTAGTTAATCGCCATAACGATTTAGTCATAAATACAGTCCTCACACCTAACAAAAATCGTTCTGAAGTTTACGAGAAACTCCGAAATGTCATAAATGCCATCTAGTCTGACACAGGACATCCCAGGTTTCAACGGAGAAATGTGATGATTAACACAATGGTAAGGATTCAAATAAGGAATAGATTTCCCTTTTTTTCCATGTAGAGCGGACAAAGGGAATGGCTGAAACCCTTGATTTACAGGTATTTTGGGACTGACATCCCTAGAGCTAACGCCTATTCTGAAGATAACCAGTTCCCAGGAGCGCGAGTCCCATGTTATCTTCTGTCACCTCCACCAATGCTACCGTTGTTCGCAATTACAGTATCGCCGCCGCCGCCGTTCTTGCCCTGAGTTTAGGGATGAGCGATCTCTTCCATAGCCCCAATCGTATCGCCACACAAAACACGCTGAATGGCTATGGTCAATATATCAGTGCCGGATTAGTCAGCTACGCCCAGTCTTCTTTGAAGTAAATCTAGTCAATCTGCAAAATGGATCTGCGAAAAAATCAATTTGCAATAACCCGATTTTGACCCTTGGCAAATTCTCTGCATTGCTTGGGTTCAGATAACCTCGTGCTTCAGCCTCACTCCGGTGGGGCTTTTTTTGGGTCTTTCGGTAAGGTTAATTAAAGGGTTTCACCCATTGCCGCGCTAGGGCTAAATCTAAACAGGAACGGGCGATCGCAAAACCCATCAGACTTTCAGCCAAGCCGACGCTTAGGATCATGCCCTGGGTCAAGGGCTGGGAAAGGGCGGTTAGGAATCCCCCACTCCGCACCAGGGTAAAGGCTAATACGGCCCCGTCTCTTAAATGGGGATTTTGGTCATTGCGGACAATATAGCGGTAGGTGACACCGAATAAAAAGCCACTCAGCAGACTACTGCCCCAATGGAAGAGCGTGGTATCCGGCATGGGTAGGTTAAACAGCAGATGGATACTGACGGCTAATCCATAACTGCCGGTAAAGGCGATCGCGCCCCAGGCTCCGGCTTTTAAAGATTCTAGGCGTTCTTGTCGGGTAATCTCCCTAGGGGCTGGAATCCGTTCTTTAATCGGTGTTTCAATCATTCGTCTAGTGCTGGCTTTTGACGGGGTTCTTAAATTGGCAATGGGATCTGATGGTGTCTATTTTCTACCATGGGTTGCCGCTTTGAGCCGAACTATTGACCGGTCTAGGGATAGCTTTGGGTTATCCTGGTGGGGATTACGTCCCTTCCCATCGCTAACGTCATGGGCATTTTTCTGACTGGCTCCCCCTGACCTTCTCCATGCAATTTGCGCACCAAGAAAAATTACTCTTTACCCCGGTGACTCCGCGCCCTGGGGCAATTCCGGCTATCTTTGCGTTTCCCAATACCTACAGTGTCGGCATTACCAGTTTGGGCTATCAGTTAATTTGGGCTAATTTAGCGAGTCGAGAGGAGATTCAAGTCAGTCGTCTGTTTACGGATGCTTATGAAACTTTACCAAAAGCTCCGGAACTCTTAGGATTTTCCTTTTCCTGGGAATTGGATTATGTCAATATTTTAAGCTTATTGGAACAATTAAAAATCCCGATTTTAGCAGAAGAAAGAACAGCAGATCATCCCCTAGTTTTTGGTGGCGGCCCGGTTTTAACGGCTAATCCTGAACCTTTTGCGGCTTTTTTTGATTGTATTTTATTGGGGGATGGCGAAAATTTATTGGGGGATTTTTTAGATACCTATCAAGCGGTTAGAAACGGCGATCGCCGACTACAACTTCATCAATTAGCCCAGGTACCGGGGATTTATGTACCGAGCCTCTATCAAGTTAACTATGAAGAACCAGGGGGAGTGATTACCGCCATTAACCCCCTGGATGCCCAAATTCCTCCCACTGTCAAAAAACAAACCTATCGCGGCAATCATCTATCGGCTTCAACGGTGGTTACTCCTCAAGCCGCTTGGGAAAACATCTATATGGTGGAAGTGGTGAGAAGTTGTCCGGAAATGTGTCGTTTTTGTTTAGCCAGTTATTTAACGTTACCCTTCCGCAGTGCGAGTTTATCGAATGGATTAATCCCGGCCATTGAACGGGGTCTAAGTGTCACAGAGCGTTTGGGGTTATTAGGGGCATCGGTGACTCAACATCCGGAATTTGAGGCGTTATTAACCTATCTATCCCAGCCTCAATATGCCTCCGTGCGGTTAAGTCTGGCCTCCGTTAGAACCAATACCGTGACGGAACCTTTAGCCAATTTATTAGCCCAACGGGGCAGTAAATCTATTACGATCGCCATTGAAAGCGGGTCTGAAAGATTACGTCAAATTGTCAATAAAAAACTCAGTAATGAGGAAATTTTACAGGCGGCGATCAATGCCAAAAAAGGCGGTTTAACCGGGATTAAATTCTATGGCATGGTGGGCATACCGGGGGAAACCCTTGACGATTTACAGGCAACAGTGGATTTGTTAAAACAGGTCAAAAAAGTCGCTCCTGGTTTACGATTAACCCTAGGCTGTAGCACGTTCGTCCCGAAATCCCATACGCCTTTTCAATGGTTTGGGGTGAATCCCCAGGCAGAAAAACGCTTACAGTTTTATCAAAAACAGTTAAGACCCCAGGGCATTGATTTTCGCCCAGAAAGTTATCAATGGTCAGTGATTCAAGCTCTGATCGCTAGGGGCGATCGCCGGCTAACACCATTATTATTATTAACCCGGGATTATGGCGATAGTTTAGGCAGTTATAAACGGGCTTTTAAGACCTTGAAAGGGACACTGCCTAGCCTCGATCTTTATGTGCATCAGGATTGGGAGACAGAACAAATTTTACCCTGGCAACATTTGGAAGGGCCACTCCCCGTCAGCACTTTGGCGAATCATCTGGCAACAGCCCAAACCTTCTTTTAAGCCTCGTTTGTTGTCAATAATCAGCTTTTTGCTCCCCAGTCCCTAATTTTGGGAGAGGAATCCATCAAAGTCTGATGAAACAATGATTCAGAATTCTTCCCGGTGAAGAAGGCGATCGCCAAGGTTACAATAATCAGGATAGTTTGCCCTTTTCCTATGACTTTTAGCTCTGTTATTCGTCACCTCAATAAACTCCCCTTGACCCTAGAACTCCGTCAACGGTTACAACAGGAGCGTTCTTTGGCGTTAAGTGGCATTGCTAGAGTCCCCAAGGGGTTAGTGGCTTCTACCTTGGCCCAGGGCTTGGGACAAAATCTCTTGGTGATTACGGCTACCCTAGAGGAGGCCAGTCGGTGGGCGGCTCAACTGCCTTTGATGGGATGGTCAACGGTTCATTTTTATCCGACTTCGGAAGCCTCCCCCTACGAAGTGTTTAATCCTGAGTCGGAAATGGTCTGGGGACAAATGCAAATTTTAGCCAGTGTGGGTCAATCGGGAACGGCAATTGTTACCACCGAAAGGGCTTTACAACCGCTTTTACCGCCGGTAGAAATCCTGCAAAAATATTGCTTAAATTTAACTCCTGGTACTCAGTTTAATCGCAAACAATTAGATGAAACTTTAGCGCGTTTAGGTTATGAACGAACCGCCATTGTCGAAACCGAAGGGCAGTGGAGTCGGCGGGGAGATATTGTGGATATTTTTCCCGTTTCTGCCGAATTACCGGTGCGTTTGGAATGGTTTGATGAGGAATTAGAGAAATTACGGGAATTTGATCCGGCTACTCAGCGATCGCTGGATAATATTAGTGATTTAGTGTTAACTCCGACCAGTTTTAATGCTATTTTATGGGAAGAATTTCATAGGGCAAATCTTGATTTAAGTGATTATCTTGCTACGGAAGATCAAGAAAAGTGGGAACAGGGCATTTGTCCCGAAGGCTTACACCGCTTTTTAGGATTTATTTTTGATCAACCTGTTTCCTTACTCGATTACCTGACAAATCCGACTATCTGTGTGTTAGATGAACGGGAACAGTGTGAGAGCCACAGCGATCGCTGGTTAGAATTAGCAGAACAGGATTGGCAATTACTCGGTAATCAGGAACTCCCTAAAATTCATCGTTCTTTTAAGACTTCGTTACAAACTATTCAGGCGCAATTTTTAACCTTAACCCTCTCAGAATTACACGATGCCAGTCAAACCCAGAGCCTAAATTTATCTAGCCGACCCATTCCCACCACACCCCATCAATTTGCCAAATTAGCCGAAATTCTCCGGGGGAAACGGGAAATTTATACCGGTATTGATTTAGATAAGTATGCTAAATGGTTAATTTCAGCCCAGCCTTCCCGCACGGTTTCCCTCCTTCAAGAACATGATTGTGCAATTCAATTTATTCCTAACCCTAAAGACTACCCTGCTATTGAAAAATTTCAAATTCAAAAAACGGCGATCGCCCTCAAATACTCCGGATTAGCCGAACTCGAAGGCTTTATTTTACCCACCTTTCGCATTGCGATTATTACGGATCGAGAACTCTTTGGTCAGCAGTCCTTAGCTTCGCCGGACTATATCCGCAAACGGCGACGGGCGGCCTCTAAACAAGTTGATCTTAATAAACTTTCACCAGGGGATTTAGTCGTTCATAAAAGCCATGGCATCGGGCAATTTTTGCGATTAGAATCCCTCGAAACCCGTGAGTATTTAGTCATTCAATATGCCGATGGCTTACTGCGAATTCCTGCCGACAGTTTTGATACGTTATCCCGTTATCGTCATACTGGCAGTGAAAAACCCGCTTTACATAAAATGGGGGGTAAAGCCTGGGAAGCAACGAAAAATAAAGTTCGTAAAGCCATTAAAAAGTTAGCGGTTGATCTGCTCAATCTCTACGCTAAACGCGCCCAAAATCAGGGTTTTATGTATCCGTCAGACACGCCCTGGCAACTGGAATTAGAAGACTCTTTTCCCTATCAAGCGACTCCCGATCAATTAAAAGCGGTACAGGATATTAAGCGGGATTTAGAAAGCGATCGCCCTATGGATCGTCTGGTATGTGGTGATGTGGGTTTTGGCAAAACGGAAGTGGCCATTCGAGCTATTTTTAAAGCCGTGACCAGTGGTCATAAACAGGTAGCATTTTTAGCTCCCACAACCATTTTAACGCAACAACATTACCATACTTTAAAGGAACGCTTTGCCGCCTATCCGATTAATATTGGTCTGTTAAACCGTTTTCGTACCACTTCTGAACGGAAGGAAATTTTAGAGCGATTGGCCGCCGGGGAATTAGATGTTTTAGTAGGAACGCAACAAATTTTAAATAAAGCGATTAAATTCAAAGATTTAGGTTTATTAGTTATAGACGAAGAACAACGGTTTGGGGTAAATCAAAAGGAAAAAATTAAAACCTTAAAAACCGAAGTGGATGTGTTAACCCTCACTGCTACACCCATTCCCCGGACACTTTATATGTCTTTATCGGGGATTCGAGAAATGAGTTTAATTACTACGCCCCCCCCTTCTCGTCGTCCTATTCAAACCCATTTATCGGCCTATAATTTAGAGGTGATTCGCACAGCAATCCGCAATGAGTTAGACCGGGGAGGTCAGGTTTTCTATGTGGTTCCTCGCATTGAAGGGATTGAAGAAATTGCGGGAAAAATTCGGGTAATGGTTCCCAGTATTCGTTTGGCGATCGCCCATGGTCAAATGGACGAATCGGAGTTAGAAAGTACGATGTTAGCCTTTAATAATGGCGAAGCAGATCTGTTACTTTGCACGACAATTATTGAAGCCGGTTTGGATATTCCGAGGGTTAATACCATTATTGTGGAAGATGCTCAAAAATTTGGTTTAGCACAACTTTATCAACTGCGGGGCCGGGTCGGACGAGCGGGGATTCAAGCCCATGCCTGGCTCTTTTATCCGAGTAAGGGTCAGTTAACAGAAAATGCGCGACAACGGTTAAAAGCTCTCCAGGAATTTTCCCAATTAGGTTCGGGTTATCAACTGGCAACGCGGGATATGGAAATTCGGGGAGTGGGTAGTTTATTAGGAGCAGAACAATCGGGTCAAATGGAGGCGATCGGCTTTGAATTGTATATGGAAATGTTACAGGAAGCCATCAAAGAAATTCAGGGACAAGAAATTCCGAAAGTGGAAGAAACCCAAATTGATCTGCAAATTGTAGCCTTTATTCCCAATACTTATATTCCCGATTTAGAGCAAAAAATGGCCGCCTATCAACGGATTACGTCGGTGCAATCGGTGGATGAATTGGTGATGATTACCAGTGATTGGCAGGATCGTTATGGGCCTTTACCGAGTCCCGTCCAACAGTTATTAAAAGTCATTGAATTAAAACATTTAGCCAAGTCGTTAGGGTTTTCTCGCATTAAGGGGGAAGGCAAACAAAATGTGGTCTTAGAAACCCCAATGGAGGAACCCGCTTGGAAATTATTAGCCGAAAATCTACCTCAACATCTGCGATCGCGCTTTATTTATAGTCCCAAAAAAGTCATTGTGCGCGGCTTAGGGACCTTGAAAGCGAGCCAACAGTTAGATCACTTAATTGACTGGTTTAATAAGATGAAAGGTGCATTACCTGAGAGTAATTTTTAGACTTACCATCAGTTAACATGACGATTAGCGGAATTTAGGTTACAGGGTTATCAGTTTACAAGATAGGAAACTGGGGAATAATATCATCAATATGGCTCATTATATATTGGGTTTCCTGAAGGGCAACAACAATTTTTTGATAATGGATAATTTCTTCTGGAGATAAATAACGATTGGCTTTTTTGCGATCTTTTAGCCATTTTTCAAGAACTTGATAACCGCCAATTTTAAATTGCCAAATGTCCTGGGTAATCCCGACAAAATATTGCTGTTTGTTAATATAAATTCGTTGTTGATTTTCGTTGTAGCGAACTTCTGTGACTTGATTTTCGCCTTGTCCTTCATAGCGAGTGATCAAGTTTTGTAGTTGTTCAGATTTTAGTAAGTGGAGGTTAACTAATTTTTCGCCTTCGGTGGCTAATGCTTGAAATAAGTCAGGATTCGCGGTCAGGGGAAGACGGGGAAAATCTATTTTGAGAAATTCGGCATAGCGTTGGCGATAGGTGGGACTATGGAAAATGGCATAGGCATAATAAAAAATGGCTTCAGGAGTGGGTTGATAACCTAATTTAGTTTGAATTGCATCTAAAAAATTTTGAGATAGATTAGGTTCTCTCTCTACAAAAATATTTGTTTGTTCATTTTGAGTATTTGGATAGACATAGAGAGAAAAAACGCAAGGTCTCCCTCGATTACTGAAAAAAACACGATTATCAAAAATATGAGTACAAACAAAAAAATGTGTATAATCATTATCCCCTGATGCAACTTGTCTCATCGCAAGTAATCCCAAGTTATCTAGTAGTAAATTGCATAACACTTTTTCTTGCATCCTTCTAAGAATACAATGATAATAAGTAAAACGAGTGTCAAATGGTCTATAATCTATCAATTTAAAAAGATCATTATTAATACCTTGTGCTTTGATTGATAAACGTGATTGAAAAAAATTCCAATTAGAGGAGTGAGAAATATTAAACGTTGTAGCAATATTGTGATCTGATAACGTAGAATCTGCTAGTTTCTCAATAAAGTTTCTAATATTTGCTTTATCAAAGGAAATTAAAACATCGTCTTTTCCGGTTTCTACACCTGTAGAGTATTCCTTAAAAATATTTGTAATTAACCAGCCTTGACTATATTCATCTTCAAAATCAAAATTTTTCGGTGCAAAAAAATAATTAGGAGCCGTTGGTTTTAATTCAATCCAGGGAACTGTATCAATCAAATTTTCCTGTAAAAATTGATATTTTTCCTGACGTTTACCCCACAAATCATAATATAAAACCTTCGCCATTTCCTTACCCCCACTCCGATCCTTATACACCTCAGAAAAATAACCCGGCACACTTTTTTCTCGCACCGCAATTAAAATCGCTACCCCTTGCTGAA
>JACCDQ011394893.1_pt1 | contig 16190 bp, 15 predicted proteins | sample 7446031 | NCBI WGS metagenome assembly JACCDQ01 (sample SAMN15323442, study PRJNA562643) | freshwater metagenome | isolation source: river surface water | place: USA:Blue River Watershed | collected 2017-08-17
CCTTCTTTCTTGCGGCGGCCTCGTCGGCAGCCTTCTTTCTTGCGGCGGCCTCGTCGGCAGCCTTCTTTCTTGCGGCGGCCTCGTCGGCAGCCTTCTTTCTTGCGGCGGCATCCTGCTGTGCCTTAAAAATCTCCTTCAGTTGCTGGTCTCTCTTGCGGCGCTCCAGCTCGGGATCCCCGGACATGTTTGGCTTCCATCCACTGTTGGTCATGGTGGGCACGTTGCCGCCCATAGTGCCGTAAGTTCCCCTGTTCATCTTGAACTTTTAAAATTTGTCAAATGTGTGTGCAGTATATATATTCTTCCCTTCAAAGAACAGGACATGGTAAATTATTTTTCAGAAAGTCCCATATCATCTTCAAATGATAGATTGACTTCCTATGAGAGATACTTAAGTTTGCTTGTTTTGCACTCGGATCAACGAGTGTAAAAACCGTGGGACTAGACTTTTTACTTTGACTACTTTGACGACAAAGTCCACATCAAATTTCGACAATATTGACTGCCTTCTTTGGCAAGAGTATCCGCCGAGTTTTGTTCGATTTTAATATCGTTACCGTAGAATTCTTTCATAGCAGCTATCACCTTCCACGGATCTGCCTGGAGTCTGGTTGATGACGAAGTGCAGTCAAGGACTTTAAATCCAAATCTGTGGATGTCTTCCTTTGGCACGTTAAAGACGTCCGTTCTCTCGCAAGTGTATAAACCCGTAAAGACGTCTTTACGGATCTCCGCTACAATTCCTATGAACATTTTTAGAAAAGTATACCTTTAACAACGCTTTTTAATAGCTCTGTATATCTTTAATATCTTTGTATCTCCAGTTTTTCCAAAACTTTGCCGCCGATGTTTTGTGCCACCTGTTTGCCAAAGAGACTCCTGGTCTTTTTTGCGTGAACGGTTTTACACGTGGATTCGCCTCCGCCGGACACGCGAGACAAGACAAAGGTGTCGGAAGGCCCCTTTGTCCTCGGGACAATATGTTGTTCAGAGACCACGCCAGATATCTGTTGACATTATCCCGTTATCATACACTTTCCTGCAGCCAGCGAATGGCTGGCTGCCATATCAAAATATAAATTTGATCAGAATAGATCAGAATAACGACGACACAGAGCTGGAACCGGACGGAGGCGGAGGGGGTGCAGTACACTGGAACTAGATCGTGTTGCCTGTGGCAGTTCCCGTGATAGAAGACAGAGAGGTCTGGATCGGACATGTAAACGTCTGGGGTGTTCCGGAAAATCCGCCCTAGTCCTAGCCCACTATGGGAGTTTTGGTACCATCGTTGCACAAAAATTGCAAGCTATACATAGGAATTGGATGTGTAAAATACTGAACTGAGTGGGACAGCTATGCGTGACAGGAGTGGCGCCATTCCAAGAGCCCAACATCCCGCTTCCGGCACGTCAGCCGCATAATGTTCCCACGATTGTAGAGTTTGTTGTCATTTCTCGACACCAAATCAAACCAGCACAGCATGGCAGTATCCTCCCGTACCATTCGACCTTCTTTCAAAAAAGTTGCGAGACAACAGTTTCTCACAGCGTTTTGCCGCTGCGAGACAATAGTTTTTAAGCATTTTCCATAGGAATCTTTAACGCGCGCGACATGATCTCTCTGACGTTTTCGGCGTAAACGCTCGCGTTTGCGTTGTCTGGTGGCGTTACGACGTCTAAGAACACAAGTTCGACGTCTGTACTGGGTCTTTGCAGGGTTTTCAAAACAATATCAAACGCGCTCTGGTTTCCGAACCAGGCGATTTGGTCCGAGAGTATCAGTACGGGCTGTACTGGCATTTTAGGAATAAACGCACCCGGTTTGAATTTGAGCAGTCTGCGCCCGTCGGACGTCGAGCCCTCTGGAAAGATCAAACCCTGCTTTCCCAAGGTCGATCGCACGATAATATCCCTGACAGCGCGACTTCTGGATTCTGGATTCGAACGGTTCACAAACAATGCTTCTGTGCACTCGATGCACCGTCCGAGAATAGGTATACTTTGGTTTTCGATTCGGTTCAAGCTATATGGCAAATTTCCGTCCACCAGTCCGAGCCAAAACACGGCAAGGGCGTCGAAAAAAGACGTGTGCGGTGCGGCGACAATAATTGGCGCCTGTGTTGACGAAGCCTTTCTGCCAGAAACTTTGACCCTGAACCCGCAACTGCGCAAGAGTCCCCGGCCAAACATACCGAGGGCATCCTTTTGCAATTGTCCCTGAAAGGGTAGTAAAATACAAGATAAATAGCAACCCAAAATACAAACAATGCTACAAGTTGACCGGACAACGACCAAAGCGATTGAATACATTGTTTTAAATTTTAACGTTTGGATGAATTATTAAAAAAGTTTCGCATCACTAGGGTAAAGGTTAACCCGAGAATAAACAGGCCAATCGCAACCCACATACTCCACATTTTACAATGATGGATTTTTGTAACTTGTCACCGTCCACAGTGACCATTACCGTAAACGTAGACACTACGTTTGACCTACCTCGGATCGCAAACTTACTTTTGCGCGACCATCCGGAGACATTAGGTCGCAAGCAGATTGTGACAAACAAGGAATACAAGCAACTATATTTTTCTCCGGGAGCGGTGATTTATCTAAAGTACAAAACAGATTGGTATGGAGTGAAAAAGTCGTCGTCGTTGTCCTCGGACGCGTCGTCGTCCGAAAATGATTTTTTCCAGATTACATTTGTCATATATGTGTCGACGTTGGCGCGAGTCCATGTTATGCTTTTTCGCAACGGGAAACTCAAGGTGGCGGGATGCAAGGGTGAAAACGACGTGCTGTTTGTTATTGATCGTCTCAAAAAGTACTATAGCACTTTAGAATATCGAGTCTACAATTATGTCATTGCAAACGAAATGATCAACATTACGTTTGGTTTTCCATTTGTGGTGGACAAGCTGGCGATAAACAAGCTTTTTCAAGACAAGCCAAACTGTTTGGCACATTACGAGCAGACGACGAGACAATATGTCACGGTGAAACTTTACACGACAAGGCCCACCCGGATAAAGGCCTTGGTCAAGTACAGTCGGGCAAATGCGACGACAACCTTGTCTGTGCGCGAAGACCCCTTGACGGGCAAGAAGAAAAAACCAAACACCTGTTTTATGGTGTTTCCGAGGCGAGTCGTCATGTCGGGATGCGGGATAGACTACTCTATAATGGAAGAACACTATAATATTTTTATGGATCTGGTGAGAAAAAACGAGCATAACATCGCCCTTCCTGTTAAAAATGAACTACCAGACACTAGCGCCGGCAGAGTTTGTCAATCAAGCTCTGGCGAGCCGGGGACTTTCAAAGTACGTGGCAAGCGTGGCAAGTGACAGCGATGTCGAATTTGAATATGACGACGTCCTGGACATGTATAGAAATATCTCCCAAATTCAGAAATTTGCGCGCCGAAAAATATTTTGCATCGGGAAACCGTTGGAATTTACAAAATTAGCGGTGCTTTTCGCAAATAGTTACGATTTTGACAAGTATTTGTTTTATCACGCCTACATTTTACCCTTTGTTTCAAAGTTGGTGTCATCGTTGTCGTCGACCAGGCCGGCGACGGCACCTGTCGCGGCGGCGGTTTCGGAAGAACTTGAAAATGAAATTGCGCGCGTGGTCGCAAACGAGCGAGAGCGTCTGAAGGTCACCGTTGACGACTTGCAAAGAATAAACAGAATGTTTCGCCCCCCGACGTCGGTCGACATTGGTGAAATATCAAAAGAAGAATTTGTGGATTTTCTCAGTCTGACCATGTTGCACACCCAAAACCAAGAAAATATCTTTGAACAACTAGAGGGCGGCAAACAGCGTTACAATGCAATTTTGCGTCATCAGGAGGTCCTGTACAGAATCTTTCCGGACGCTGTCGAAGACGCTCTGGCAAATTGGAGCAAACAGCTAAGTAAAGATGAAGACTGAAGAAAAATATGGACGATTATTTTTCAGCGTTAAACGACATCCAAGCGAGAAAACGTCAATTGACTTCTGAAATAAAAGTTCTCAACGATGAACAGCGACGCATAGAAACCGATATATTCCTCGACTGGTGTCGAAACGCAACAGCGCATTCGGAAGTCAATTCCAAGGTTTTCAAAAAGATATACGCGAAAATTATAAAATCCTAAAAGTCTCGCAGCCTCGAGAAGCTGCGAGAAAGATTCAAGAGTTGATTGTGTAAAAGAAAACGTCATTGTCTCGGATGCTGGCGCTGTTGGAGTGTTTTGGAAACACCTTGGGGGATATGCCCTCAATGTTGAACGGCATGTCCCGGAGATCTTGTCGTGAAAATTGTATAAATGTGTTGGAAGGAATCTGGTAAAATTCTCCGTCCAACTGAATCAACTTGTCACTGCGAGACTCGTTCGTTATTGTCAACCGATGTTTCATTTTTGACAGCGGGAAAAACGAACGACTAAACGAACAACTAAACTGTAGTGTGGCCAATGTAAAATGGGGCAATCGAATTCTGTACCGTGCGTTACAGTTACACAAGATATCTTTCGACCAACAGACCCTGTAGGTGTCGAAATGACGTTGCCAAATGTGTGCGTCAACGACCTCTCTGAGGTATCTGGTAGCCTCCTCCCCGCAAACAGAGAGTACGTCCTGACGTCACTCGGACCGGATTGTAATGTTCCCAACTGTTCGGGCAACTACCAAGTAAAGTACAAACGCCAAATGTATTCTGGAGACCCTCTTGCATGCTGCGTGTCATCGGGCAAGGAGCAGGTGATTGAAGGGGGGACGTGCGACCCGCAGTACACCTCGGCTTCGAGTTTGTCGTGCGATCCGTACATGCAGTCCTACTGTACAGCTGCGCGAATACTTTCTGATCCGAGCTGCCAGTCTTGGTGCAGCGTCAACGCCAGCCGCTGCGCCACGGCAAAGTCAAACGCCTGCGACTCGCCCGACGCGGTGGCCAATACTGAAGGATGTAAAGAGTTTTGTTTGAAGAACCCGGGTATGTGCGATGTCGGAATGACAGATTATTGCAAGACGACTACTGGGTACACCGATCCCGTCTGCGCGTGCATCGTGAGTCCCGTGGCCACCAAGGCCAAATACAATCCTCTGTGTATAGATACCGCTTGCATTTCCGGAGGATATGCGACGCAGTCCATGGTCACGAGTCGCGGTAATGGATGTCAGATAATAGACTGCAGTACATACCTGACGCTGAAAGACATCAAAACCGTAAACATGTCAGACACCAACCTCAGTCAGCAGTGCGGAACGGGCGCCTCGACGACAGCGTCGGGGATTCCCGATTCCGCCGCCGGCGGTGGACCGTTGGGAAGTCTCTGGACTTGGGCGCAAAAGAATAAACTGTTGGCAGGAGCGCTGATTGCACTTGGCGGAACGGCCCTGTACTATATATTTCAACCGTTTGCACAGCAGCCGCCGCAGCAGCAGCAACAACCCAAGGTATCGTGGCAGTCTTTAAAGTCAACATGAAACCAATTTGTTAGTTTTGGGGTCTACAATGTCAAAATAGTTGGTGCCGAGTTTACACGCTGTCCCTAGAATGACGGAACTTTCTACCGACTTGCACGGATCCTTGGCGTTGGTCAGACTATACGAATTCCACTTTTTAACCTCGTGCTCAAAAAAGGCGTTTGTCAACACGCTCGTGCTATTGTTTTTAATGCACGCCATTTTTCCTCGATATGCCATATTGTCGCAGATGATGTCTACGAACCTCCTGTCGATATTTGCTCCGTCAAAAGACAACACCCTCTGGATCTCGTCCATCAGGCATCGCCTGGCTCCCTCGATCCCGTAAATTTCTTCAACTTCGTAAACATCATTAGATACTACGGTATTTTTGTCCACAAATTCGATCAGCATCACTCGATCCATCGGGACGCCCTTGAATACCAGTTCAAAATCGTCCCGCGAGTCATCAAAGAACACTTCGACGTTGTCGTACGCTGTAGACAGCAATGATTTTGACAGCACCTTTCTGTTGAACTTTAGCGCGTCTTCCAGGGAACCCTCAAAAGTCGCCCTAAACGTCGTATTGTCCACGGCGACTAGGTACGGCATGACTGCGGCAATATTATACTCGAGCACGACGACTTGACACTTGTACGTCAACGTGTAATTGCCAGGATTTCCGACGTGAGGGCAAGTAAACACAGAACAAGTCGGGTTTGCGCACGAACTGATAATCACCGTGTCGTTGATATCCCCAAAGGTGACCCTGCGAATCCTACATGCCAGTCTGCATGCGTGCTGTTCAAGCAGGCACTTGAAGGCCGCCTTCACGTGGCTGTTTTTCGCATAGCGATAGGCAAGACGGAGCGTGTTGTAACAGTTTTCGGACACTCTTGCGCAGACAACATTATCCTTGCATGCCTTGCTCGTTCTGTCGAGCAGTTGCTTGAGTCGACGAATTCCGCCTGAAATGTTTTTCGTCTTTATCCCAGAGTGGTGAAATGACTTTAGAAGCAACTGCGTGGTAATCTCGCCAAAATTTGTGCCCGTGAGGAGTCCTATGGCGTCTCCCGGCTGAAAGGATCTACAAAATAGTTTTTTGGACAACTCCTCGCTGGCCGACGCAAGGAGGTCGTCGTTGCAGTTTTCGTCGCAGGGGTCCAGAATCTTGGTCATCCTGTTTAATATAATCTTTTTCAATTGCTTGACAATCAGCGTGTCAGAATCGCCACCCTGAGACACTCCGTACCTGCAATGGTATAGCGCCCTGGCAAACTTTCCGATGCACGTGATGCCACATTCTTGCAGTTCTCGTTTTGTGAAAAAGGTCTTCCTGTACACCCCGTCCGCAGAGTTGTCGGCCGGGAGTTTCGACGGGTCCATGCCGTCTCCGCCGACCAGATACTGGATGATTCTGTTTGATTCCATATCGCGGATGGTCATGTCGTAAGCTACGACGAGATTTTCTAGATTCTTGGTGAGCTTCTTGGTCGTGTACCCAGTGTCGGCAACCTTGGTCACAGAGTCGCCGACGCCGCGCCATCCGGCCTTGCAGTGGAGTTGCATAGAGCTCTTCTTCAGACCGTCGGAAAAGGATTCGCGTATAAAACCGAGACCTACAATGTCGTCTTCTTCTTTGACGAAAACCCCTCGACAGCTCTTTACCTTTCGCCTGGGTTGAAAATAGGGCAAAATTCGTCTCGTCTTCATCTCCTTCAAAAGGTTGCACCCGTCCACGCTCTGTTGGCCCAGGACCTGCTTGATCTGGACGGCGTTGGTCATGCTGGCCTTGGCCCCGCTCAAAATCATGTCTCCGAGACCGGTCAGGGCGACGTCGGCCCTGCACTTGTTTTCCATGGTCCCGAGAATGGTGTTTGGATCGATTTTATCCGGCAGAGGCATCTTTGGTCCAATGCAGTCTTGGACTCCAATCGTGAACCCGTACATCTCCAGAAATAGGTGCGTAGCCCGTTCCAGGCGCGAGTAAAAGTCCACGACTGCCCGCGAGCCGAGCAGGAAAATGTATTGATGGATAATGCTTTTGATTCCCCCGCGCAAAATGTCGGCCGAGAGTCGGCTCGTCGTCTTGTCAATCACGATCGTTCCGCGTCTAATTTCGTATACCAAGTCATCTTGATTCAACCGGTAGTCAAACCGAGAGTCAAAGCAGAGACTGATGGCAAACCTCGCGTCCAGGTGACTCTTGTCTGGATTGATTTCGTACCACTCGGCCCTGCGAGCGGTCGTGTCGACGTCACCCAGACTGACGGCGAGATTGTCTAAAAAAGACATGCTGACCGAAGGGCCGCCCGACATGACGTACAGGCCGATGATGCAGTCCTGGACAGGGTATATAATCGGTGTGCCCTTCTGACTGGAGATAATAAGTCGCTCCGTGGACAGCAGCAGCAGCGCCTCGACGCACGCCCGCTCGTCCTGGATGACGTGGACATTCATCTCGTCGCCGTCAAAGTCGGCATTGTAAGACGTGGTCACAGGAAGCACGAGTCGGATTGTGTTGCCCGGAAGAATTTTAACCTTCATCACTTGTATGCTCTCGCGTCGCAACGAGGGCTGGCGGTTGACCAGGACCACGTCGCCGTTTCTGAGCGGCCGTTCCACCCAATAATGCTCGTCGGGCTTGATGTTGTTCAATATATAGTTGATCTGGCGCTCGGTGGACGGACGGAACACGGTCGAAATGTCCGAGTCGGGATGTCTGCGTATAATCCTCGTCGGGCGGAAAACCTTGATAAAGTCCTCAATCGCGCGCCGACCCTCTGGGGTAAACACGTCTCCGATGCGCTTGAGGTACATGGGTTTGGTGTTTTTCGCAGCCATGTGCTCTGGAATGCCTACAAAACCAATGTCGCCGTCTGCAAAGGGTGTAATCACGGCCCTGGAAGCGTGGTTAACACGTCTGCCGTTGATTTTAGAGTTGACCCACGCGGCCTTGCCCTGCACAAGACACTTGAGACTTTTTGGTATGCTGTTGGAATTCTGCAGCGGCCTGTGCTTCTTTTGCGTTTGCAGCATCTCCATCTTGATGTAGAGCTCCTTTTGTAGACTGCGCCATTCCCCCTCTGTCGATCTTTTTTTCCAGCGCAACAACGTGTTGTAAATCACCGACGTGTCGCTCTGAAGCTCGTGGTTGTTTCGCATAAAGTAGGGCCGGGTGCATATCGGGGTCAAAATTGCATATTTGTTCATAAGGCCCATCAGTTGCGGACGTTTGAGGCTCGCAGCCTTTTGCTGGAGTAGATTGTACACGGCGTCCGGACTTAATACGAGGCCTGAATTTTGATCGTAAAACTCAACTTCCCACGTGTCCGCCGGGCTTTTGATCTCGGTGACTCTTTTCGGCAGTTTCCCGCAGCACTTGGCCGACGTGACTTGCATGCACTCCCAACACCTTCCGGACAATCGCTTGGTCAGATCCTCGGTCGACTCACGTTGGTCAAGGCGGTTTAAAAAGTCCTGTATTTCGGTCGACGACAGAGTTTTCTTTTCCACCATGTCGTAGTATTCGCTGACAAACCCCACACTCTTTCTCTCTATGATGCGAAGTATGCGCCCGACGCCGCACTTCTCGCAGACAGTCTGCTTGGTGGGAGCGTGCTGGTGCCAGCATCTCGAGCACACGCCATTCAGTAGACTCGCTATAATCTTGCCGTGGGCAGGATGGTAAAATGCCATCGGCAGACGAATCCTGCCGTACCCTCCCACGCAGTCTACATTGTTCTTCAGGCAACCGTGGCAGGTCTTTTTGTTATCGCATGTGCCCATCCGGGGATCGTAAATCGTCTTGTCTCTCGTGACGTTGGCCACGGGGCGGTTGACTTCGACATTTGCATAGTTGACAATCTCGTCGTCGGTCAACCTCGTGAAGGTTATTCCAGTTATAGACACGGCCGCCATTTGGTGATCTTCAACTCTAGTTTCTCACGTAATTTTTTTTCCTAAGTCTTACTCGAAAGAAAAATGACTCCGTCAGAACCCAGACTCGATAAAATCGATTTGTTTCTCCAAAGTCGTTCGGGACTAAAACAACAATCTTGGACCAAGATGATTCTCGTCATCCTAGCGATACTCGCCATAATCGGAATTGTCGCGGGACTCTTGTACTATTTCCGCAAACCATCCGATAAGAGTCGAGTTGACGAAACACAAACAACTTCATAATAAAATGATGGAACTCGAAAAAATGCTTTTTCCATTTTTGGCCCTAATGTCTACCATTGCCATCATTTGGACGCGAAGGCTTGTCGAGTCTTACCCCGGTAGTGACGTAGAATACTCTACTACGAACCTCTACGTTATCCACGGAACCACGTGGTTCATTTCTATGACTGGAATCATTTCGTTCTTCTTTGGCGGGGGAAAGTTCGGGAGACTGGGCATGTCCGCCATCAGCCTGATCCTGGGCGCCGCCGCAGTAGCCGGGGTCATCCAGGCAAAAGGGACGGAGGTTGCCTGGAGGGAGACTACGGATGGTCACCTATCGCAGAGGTTGCAACTGATTTCCATGATTCAACTGGGAGTGTCCATAGCTCTGTTTTTCAACAGCTCCCGCGTCACCGCCGCGCATAGATAACGCCTCCCGGGTCTTGATTGTGGCGAAAAAGGTTCTCGGACGACGAGCTCCGTTTCGGAGCTGAAGTTAAAAAATGGGGGTCTCCGATATGATCGGAAAAATATGGTACAAAATCTCCCCCAACAGACTCTTGCTGTTTGTACTAGTCGTATCATTGGTATGTGTATCGGTATCTCTGTCATATTACAATAACGTAAAGAACTTTGTCGTCTCGCAGCAATCCAACGGCGACGGCAACATTGCGTCTGCGGCTACCGTCGCATATACCAATCTAAACGATCTTTTGGCTCCGATAGTGTTTTTGATTATCTTTTCTATTTTGGGAATCGCGCTCTGGTTATTCATGTGGGGAAGAGGCAGTAGCGGCAGCAGCGCTAGCAAAAACGTAGACGACTATTTCGGGGGCGACATGCCGTCAACGACGACGACCACGACAACCACTTCAGAGGACACTTCCGATTATTACTTTCTCTAATTTGTCATTCTGGTAGCCGGTGTGCGCGGCTACCAGAAAAAGGACTTATACGCCGTTCGTGTCCATAAAGTAATTTATCATATTGTGATACAAATCTTTTGCGCTTTGTCTCTGTTCTGCGCGTTCTCTCCAGTTCTTTTCCAATCGCATCAAGACATTTTTGAACGCACGCGATAATTCCTGCTCCCCTTCTTCTTTGATATTTGCAAGGAGTAATTCCGGAAGTGCATTGTATCTATGTGATCTGCTTATCAATTTGTATAAGGAATGACGAGTGAGGCGATCATATTGCAGTCTCCAATTTGTGAGATTGGATAAGATGACGGAGGTGTGTACCGGTTCGCGACCGTCAAATAGAAGCCATTCTCCCTCATGTTGCAGTGCAAAAAATTGACACGACCTCACATCAAACGCGGCCGTCACAAGTAATGAAAAGATATATTTGGTGATTAGGTCCTTGTTGAGCGGAAATAAACCCCGATTCAATTCAATGCGTTGATATATAGTTTTACTATCTCGCTCGGTCTTGGTTTTGTATTGCACCCTGATACTCTCGAGATCTTTGTAAATCTTGAGAGGTAGATCTATAAGTCTCGTCTCCCCGTCTCTCGCGTCGACAGATACATTTTTCACGAATTTGATGGTGTGTTGCTTGAATGTTTTCAAAACGTATGCGTTCCATCTCGAATTTGGATAGTTCTCTGGAAGTTCCATCATGTGATACCAAATGTTGTAGTCGCATTGAAAAGACTTTTGTTCGGCCAACGTCTGCCGATTACTTTCGGTATTCCTGGATCTCTCTACATTGGTATCGATAGAAAAAATGTCGACGTCAGCATTCTCATCCAACTCGCCAAACACCTTTCCCATAAAAGATCCCGACACCAACCAGATGACATCGTCGTCCAATCCCAATTCTCCAATGGGAATCGCATCAAAGATTGAAATACAAGATTCTTTCTTCTCACAATAATTCCTCCTTCCCTCATCCAGAATCCGTTGACGAAGTTCTTCCGAAGCCATCATGATTATGATTATTCTTCTCGTCTTAAAAATTCGTTCTTGGTCAACCAAGAGATAAATCTTTCCACCACGTGGATCGAAATGAGGTTTCAAAGTTTTAGAGATAGAGCCTCCTTTACGATTTGGCTTGGCATAACTTCCTCAAATCCCAGACTTGCCAACGTGCCGCGATTGACGACGATGAGACCCATGTACTTTTGTATCACGTCTAGATCTCTGACTTTACCCGTGATGATTCTCGACATGATAAAGCGATAAATGATTTGCGGCGGCCTCCTTCTAACATCAAACACATTGTCGTAGTAATACATTATTGAATAACCAAACTTGAAAAGGTCCCAGAAAACCGAGGGCCGGGTCTCTGCGATGTGCTTTGACGCGGCATCCTCCGGACCTAGCTTATTGTTGAACGTAGCAAAGTCGAAATCGTTGATGAGAGCGATAAATCTGGTCTTGGCCAACATGTGGCTGTTGATTTCGAGATTCTTCGGGTTGTCTAAAACCCGAACGAGAACGTTGTCCATGTGCAAGTCGAGGTGTTTGAATCCGATTCTTTCAAATAAAGTGAGCGAGGATATAACTTGCTGAAACAGCGTAAGCCACAATCTATGCAACGATTCCTTACCTAGCATATCAATGTCATAGGTATGAATCATCTTAAACATTGAATTGGGACAGTACTCCATGACGGTAAACAGCATGCTGTGAGAAGGCGATAGGTTCCACAATTTGTCCGGGATTTTGTTAGCGATGACGTCGGGCAGGTCCTTTTTTTCACAATTGTCCAGCATGTGATAAAGTTTGACAAACGGGATCTCTACGGTATGCCCGACAACCTCGTCGTTTCCTAGCTGACGGGCTTTCCACATTTCCTGCAACCGATAATGTATAACCATACTGTTTTTGTCGCTCGGATCGTCTTGAATTTGAATTCGAATGGCCAGAGTATTTGCCGGAGTAATACTGTCTGTAGAATGCAAGGTTTTAGCAAAGACGTCAGCATATTGTCCCGAAGCGATATATTTCACGTTAGTGCGGAGGTTTGATGAAAGTTTTGCGCACTTGCCGTCAATCAACTGGTCCAACAATTTTGTCAATTTTTGGGCGGTTCCGTCGACGTCGTTGTCATCGTCTTTTGAAAGTTTCCTCCGCTTGGCGGGGGTTTCCATTTTTAGTCTGAGAAGTCAAATGATTCCCGCCGCGAAGACTTTCGAGAAGCTCCAGGTTGTATAGATTCGTCCGATTCGGAAACCGACGAGGGGCTTCTTTTTTTTCGTGAGATGAGAGATTTCAACCAAGATGACGAAGACGAGTTTAAAGACGGTGCTCTCGTGGCTGCGGCGGGGGAACTCGAAAACAAAAGTTTGCGAGACCGCCGCGAGGACGGCGCAGACGACATACGTGAGGGAGCCGAAAGAGAGCTTTCTCGGGATGGTAACGATTCCCCCAGGCTTTCGAGTGACGACATCGTCATGGGAGAGAGCGCCACGTCCCGACGGGACTCTGCGAGTCGCGAGCTCGGGCGGGACGACAGTCGCGAGCTCGGGCGGGACGACAGTCGCGAGCTCGGGCGGGACGACAGCCACGAGCTTTCAAGTGACGACGTCAGCCAATCCCTCGGCGGGCTCGGCGATATCGACCTTACGGTGGGCTTCTTCTTCTTCCTTGTTATTTTCACCTTTAAGTTGCCACTGTTGCAGCGCGTTTCCCACTCTCGGTATACCGGGCCGCCTTGTTTCACTCTGCGATTTGTCTTGGGATTTATAGTCTGTCCGGATTGATTCCACCTTTCGCAGTCGTCCTGGCACTGTTTCTCCAATTTCTTCCATACAGGGCCAGACTTTTTGATCGCCCTACCTGTCGCCGGGTTTGTATAAGGATTTTTCAACCAAGCGTCGCACACACCAGACGAGGACGTATTTCCCGATGGCTTTTCGCACTGGCGCAAAAGTTTCCTGTGCGTCGGACCGCCGATCTCAATTTTTCGTTTTGTCAAAGGATTTACGGTCTGATCTGTCTTGAGCCAGACCCGACACTGTTTGTGTGTCATTCTTCTCTGAACCATTTTTTGTCGTTGTAAAAAAGTTTCACCCAAGAGAAGAATTGCCGCAAACCCCGGGGGGTTAAAAAAATGACCCAGTCACTTATGAGTAATGTCGGATTTAATTCCATAACCGCCAATGGGGGAACCGGACTCTTTAATCTTATGTATGGAAACAATAAGATAGGAGCCGCGACAGGCGGTTCTGCTACAACTTTGCAATGCACTTCTCCAAATTCTGTCTTTATAGGCGCCAGGTACGCTCAGAGTAACGATTATGTCGGCAGTCTGGCCATGCTTTGTAGTAATTTCAGCGGAAATCCTTTTTATACCTCATATTCTGGAAGTAACAGCGCTCCGTACAACGGGGCGTACACTACATTTCAATGTCCGGTCGGATCTCCAGTCATAACGGGTATTACTGCCACGACGACATCCAAGACGGGAATCGCCGATGCTGTCGGATCTCTGAGTTTCACATGCGGCGCGCCGCAGACGGTTAGTACGCCCCAATTTCAATTGGCGAGCACGCCTGATCCCGTGGTGATCCCTCCTCCCACTTTTGTTTTCAGCGGGTCGACTAGCCCAGTGACAATCCCTCCTCCCACCTTTGCGCTGAGCGGGACATCGACTCCAGTAACCGTCCCGCCACCCACATTTGTGATGAGTGAATCGCCGAGCCCGGTGACGATCCCTCCTCCCACCTTTGTGCTGAGCGGGACATCAACTCCAGTAACCGTCCCGCCGCCCGAGTTTGTCCTGAGCGGATCTTCCGCCCCAATCACAATTCCCTCCCCGCCAATCAGCGTCACTCCATCCAGTATACCTCTTACAATACCCAGTCCTCCTATAGTTTTGTCTAGCGCACCTCCCGACCCTGTCACCATACCATATCCGTCAGTGACGCTAAGTTCACCGCCCTCGATATCCATAGCGCCGCCAACATTTGTGCTGGCCAGCGCGCCGGCGACAACACTAGCCATCACACCTCCAACGTTTGTCGTGAGTGGGTCCAGTCCGAGCGTTCCGATTCCCTACCCCTCTTTTGATCTGACTGGGTCGCCATCCCCAGTATCGGTAAGTCCGCCCACGTTTTCGGTTTCCGGTGCGGCAAGTCCGGTCGTAATTGACCCACCAATGTTTACAGTATCCGGACCCGCCGCGCCCGTGACGATAGATGCTCCGGTGTTTTCGCTGACGGGACCTGCAGCTCCTATGACGATCGACGCTCCGGTGTTTTCGCTGACAGGTCCTGCTTCGCCTATTACCATAGCTCCTCCAGACGTGACTTTGACGGGACCTGCAGCTCCTATGACGATCGACGCTCCGGTGTTTTCGCTCACAGGTCCTGCTTTGCCTATTACCATAGCTCCTCCGGACGTGACTTTGACGGGACCTGCAGCTCCTATGACGATCGATCCTCCGATGTTTTCGCTGACGGGTCCTGCTTCACCTATTACCATGGCTCCTCCGGACGTGACTTTGACGGGACCTGCAGCTCCTATGACGATCGATCCTCCGGTGTTTTCGCTCACAGGTCCTGCTTCACCTATTACCATGGCTCCTCCGGACGTGACTTTGACGAGACCTGCAGCTCCCATGACACTCGATCCTCCAGTGTTTTCGCTGACGGGTCCTGCAGCTCCCATGACACTCGATCCTCCAGTGTTTTCGCTGACGGGACCTGCAGCTCCCATGACACTCGATCCTCCGGTGTTCTCGCTGACGGGACCTGCAGCTCCTATGACACTCGATCCTCCGGACGTGACTCTGACAGGTCCTGCTTCGCCTATTACCATGGCTCCTCCGGACGTGACTTTGACAGGTCCTGCTTCGCCTATTAACATGGCTCCTCCGGACGTGACTTTGACGGGACGTGCAGCTCCCATGACACTCGATCCTCCGGTGTTTTCGCTGACGGGACCTGCAGCACCCATAACACTCAATCCTCCGGACGTGACTCTGACAGGTCCTGCAGCACCTATAACACTCAATCCTCCGGACGTGACTCTGACAGGTCCTGCAGCACCTATTACCATGGCTCCTCCGGACGTGACTCTGACGGGACCTGCAGCTCCCATGACACTCGATCCTCCGGTGTTTTCGCTGACGGGACCTGCAGCACCCATAACACTTGATCCTCCGGTATTCTCGCTGACGGGACCTGCAGCACCCATAATACTCGATCCTCCGGATGTGACTCTGACGGGACCTGCAGCACCCATAACACTCGATCCTCCGGACGTGACTCTGACGGGTCCTGCAGCTCCTATGACACTCGATCCTCCGGTATTCTCGCTGACAGGTCCTGCAGCACCCATGACACTCGATCCTCCGGTGTTTTCGCTGACGGGTCCTGCTTTGCCTATTACCATGGCTCCTCCAGACGTGACTCTGACGGGACCTGCAGCTCCCATGACACTCGATCCTCCGGTATTCTCGCTGACAGGTCCTGCAGCTCCCATGACACTCGATCCTCCGGTATTCTCGCTGACGGGTCCTGCAGCTCCCATGACACTCGATCCTCCGGTATTCTCGCTGACGGGTCCTGCAGCTCCCATGACACTCGATCCTCCGGTATTCTCGCTGACGGGTCCTGCA
>JACCDQ010626935.1_pt1 | contig 16181 bp, 13 predicted proteins | sample 7446031 | NCBI WGS metagenome assembly JACCDQ01 (sample SAMN15323442, study PRJNA562643) | freshwater metagenome | isolation source: river surface water | place: USA:Blue River Watershed | collected 2017-08-17
GCACGAGCATCTGCAACAACAACATCGAACATTGCTAACTTCTTGCGTCCACGACGCGCTAATCTAATTTTAACAGCCATTATATATGGGTTTGTGAAGGATCTCGTCCCTCGGTTAATAAAAATGTTTGCAAAAATAAGAATTTTACACAACAATTCAAATATGAAAAATGAGAAAATAAACCGATAAGCCGAATTCTGTAAGCATCTGCATGCCTTCTTATCATTTATCTTGACGAATGATCACTCATTCGCTCGAGCAATCTACCCACTGACATCGGGCGAGCAACCCTTTTGTCTTGCGACAGTCAGCCTATTTGATCTTGCAACCCGTGAGGTTTACCTATGCCTAATTTGTCACCAAATTAGCGGTGGGCTCTTACTCCACCTTTTCACCCTTACCCCGAAAGGCGGTAATTTTCTGTGGCACTAGCTGTAGAACCTTGCGATCCCCCTTCCTGTTAAGAAGCACGGCGCTCTATGTTGTTCGGACTTTCCTCTTTAAAAAAGCGATAAGATGGTTTATTTTCTCCCTGCAAAAGTACGACTATTTTCTTAGCTCCCAATTTCCAGCTATTTCGCCCGTTATACCTATGCCTTTTTGTGAAAAAGTCAACTGACGCAGAATTACCTGGCCATGCTGCAAGCCCAAACCCCAGGTGTTTTGATTTAATAAGCTTGGCACCTCATTTGCCGACCAAATATATGAGCCCAAGAACCGCGTAACTTTGCGTTTGAAGTGTCCACGCATGAAAAACGGAACACCTTCCAAGGATAGCGCTTGAAGGCTTAAACCAATGTGAGATGAATCGTGTAACATAGGAACGACGACCAATTTGGTTTTCGCTCGCCGACTACCATATCCTGATAATTGAGCATGAAGGCCATTCGAATCACCATGCAACTGCAATTGGTTTTCCTTTAAATGTAAGGATTGAACTAATAATGTGTTGAGTTTATCAAAGCTTAGCATCACTTGAAAAGGCAAAGCTTGACTTTGAGATTTCATTTCAAGCCAGCGATTAGGCTGATTGCCCAAAGAATCACCCACATGCAAAGCAGTACGAACTAACAATTTGCCTACTAAGCCCTCTGTATTAAATCGAACATCATGCAAATCTACATCCGCTGATTGAAGTGTCATAAGACCGATAGGACTCGCATATTGCATATTGACTTGATTCAATAAGTCAGCAATTGCATTGGGTTTGACTGCCTGATTTAAGCGGTTTAGGGCACGCGCTTGCATCTCCGGCAATTGACGCTGAATTAATGGGTCAACAATTCCATGAACTTGCACCGGGAAACCCAAAACGCGCATTTCTGGTTTGGCCATCCATTCATAATTCAAACGCAAAGATTCAATTCGATGATGATTAATATCCTGCCAATTCCAATCAAAATCAATGAACAGCTTGGTTTTTGCCTGAATTAATCCCGTATTAATTCCAGCAATATTGGGCCGAGCCTCTACGTTGACAGGCAATTGCAATCCAATATTCCCCTTGTTTCCAACGAGAATTTGAGGCTTTTGTAAAAGCATTAATCGCAAAGGAAAATCCATACCAGATTGATTTTTCGAATCGAACAACACCTTTCCCGGGGCGAGTTGCAAATATGAATAAAGACTATCGTAGCGCATGGAAAAATCCATGGAAATCGTCTGAGGACGAACAATAGGTAAGCTTTCTTGATAGCGAGCTGGCGTACCCAATACAGGTAATTGATGCTTACAAGCAACAAAAAATAACGAAATAACTAACAGATATAAATAGCGCATAAATAAAAAGCCCCAATCGTGCCAAAGCAAAATTGAGGCTAGCTATGTAATAAAATAAGATTAAGTTAAAAGACCTCCATTTACTTGAATAGTTTGACCCGTTACATAAGAAGACATAGCTGAACCTAAAAACAAACAAACATTAGCAACTTCTGCCGCTTCTCCTCCACGTTTTAAAGGGATTGATTTTTTCCATTCATCTACAGTCGCCTCATTTAATTCACCTGTCATTTCGGTTTCAATAAATCCAGGAGCGATGGCATTACAACGAATATTTCGTGAACCTAATTCAAGCGCCACCGACTTCGTAAATCCAATAATACCGGCTTTCGAAGCAGCATAATTTGCTTGGCCCGCATTACCTTTAACGCCTACAATTGAAGTCATATTAACAATCGAACCCGATTTAGCCTTCATCATTGGTTTAATAACGGCTTTGGTCAAATTGAAGACAGATTTCAAATTGACACGAATAACTTCGTCCCATTGCTCCTCCGTCATACGCATCAATAAACCATCTCGAGTAATACCTGCGTTATTAATCAATACATCTATTTGTCCAAAATCAGCTACGACAGCATTGACTAATTCCTCAGCCGCATCGAACATAGATGCATCCGAACGATAACCCTTAGCCTTAATTCCATAAGCCTCTAATTCCTTCACTAATGCCTCACCTTTTTCTACAGAAGACAAATAGGTAAACGCTACGTGAGCTCCTGCTTTTGCAAATTGATTTGCTATGGCTCGTCCAATTCCACGAGATGCTCCGGTTACTAAAACGACTTTTCCTTGTACTAATTGCATGTAATAAATGATTAATGTATATTATTTCTTCTTTCTAATCAATGTTAAGACTTCACTTTCAGCTACAAAATCAGCTTCAATAACCTCCCCCTCTGCTAATTCTCCTTTTAAAATTTCTTCTGCTAATGGGTCCTCCAAATACTTTTGAATCGCACGATTCAACGGTCTTGCCCCATATTGAGGATCATAACCTTTGTCGGCAATAAAATCTTTGGCTTTTTCAGTCAATTCAACCGCAAAACCTAAATTAGCCAAACGAGTCATCAATTTAACCAAAAGTAAATCAATGATTTTATGTAAATCAGTGCGTTCTAATGAATTAAATACAATAATATCGTCTAACCGATTTATAAATTCAGGAGCAAAGGCCTTTTTCAACGCATTTTGAATGGTCAATTTTGCCTGCTCGTCCATGTTATCAACACGTGATTTCGTTGAAAATCCGATTCCAGACCCAAAATCCTTTAAATCACGAGCACCTATATTCGAAGTCATGATAATAATCGTATTTCGAAAATCAACCCGACGACCTAAACCATCAGTTAAAATACCGTCATCCAAAACCTGTAGCAGTAAATTGAACACATCTGGGTGAGCTTTCTCTATTTCATCCAACAAGACAACAGAATATGGCTTACGACGAACCTTCTCCGTTAATTGACCCCCTTCTTCATATCCAACATATCCCGGAGGCGCTCCAACTAAACGAGATACACTGAATTTCTCCATGTATTCACTCATGTCGATACGCACCAAAGAATCTTCCTTGTCAAACAAATAAGTCGCCAACACTTTGGCCATTTCAGTTTTACCTACGCCTGTTGGGCCCAAGAAAATAAATGATCCAATGGGTTTATTCGGATCTTTTAGGCCAACACGCGTTCGCTGGATCGCTTTTACCAATTTCTTCACCGCATCTCCTTGACCAATCACATGTTTAGTCAATTCTTGCTCCATTTGAAGTAATTTCTCCCCTTCTTTTGCTGCCACACGATTAACTGGAATACCTGTCATTTGGGCGATAACCTCTGCGACATGTTCCTCAGTAACAGTAAATTTCTGCTTTTTAGATTCTTCCTCCCAATTTGTCTTCGCCAAATCCAATTGATCAATCAATTTCTTTTCACGATCACGTAATTGAGCAGCTTCTTCGTACTTCTGGGATTTAACAACCTGATTTTTCTCCTTCTTAACAACCTCAATTTGATTCTCTAAAGCTACGATATCAGCAGGAACTTGGATATTGGAAATATGCACTCGGGCACCGACCTCATCCATCACATCAATTGCCTTGTCAGGCAAGAAACGATCGGAAATATAGCGATCAGACAATTTAACAGCAGATTCAATGGAATCTTGCGTATAAATTACATGGTGATGCTCTTCGTATTTATCTTTGATATTATTTAAAATCTCAATGGTTTCATCTACCGTAGTGGCATCTACCATCACCGTTTGAAATCGACGAGCTAAGGCTCCATCTTTCTCGATGTATTGTCGGTATTCATCCAAGGTTGTCGCACCGATAACTTGAATATCCCCACGCGCTAAGGCTGGTTTAAACATATTCGATGCATCTAAAGAACCCGAAGCTCCTCCAGCACCTACAATGGTATGCAATTCATCGATGAACAAGATAACATCTGTCGATTTCTCTAATTCATTCATGACCGCCTTCATTCGCTCTTCGAATTGACCGCGGTATTTCGTACCAGCTACTAAAGAAGCTATATCTAACGTGACAACTCGTTTCCCAAACAGCACACGAGAAACCTTCTTTTGAATAATACGAAGGGCTAAACCTTCTGCAATAGCAGTTTTACCTACTCCAGGCTCTCCGATTAAAATTGGATTATTCTTTTTCCGGCGAGATAATATTTGTGCAACACGCTCAATTTCTTTTTCGCGACCAACGATTGGATCTAGTTTCCCTTGTTCTGCGATCTTGGTTAAATCACGTCCAAAATTATCTAATACAGGAGTTTTACTCTTTTCTCCCGCTTTAGCTGTGGATGACCCAGAAGAACTTCCAGTAGAACCAGCATTCGAACCACCAAACAGGCGATTGTCGTCATCCGAGTCATCCGTATCAGAAGATGCCTTCGGAGAATTCTCTTGAGAACTACTGGATTGAAATTCCACCATTTCCTTAATTAGGTCATAGTGAACTTGGTATTTTTCCAAAATTTGAGTGGCCACATTATCCTCATCGCGCAAAATTGCCATCAACAAATGCTCTGTTCCAACCAAATTTGTCTTGAAATATTTAGCCTCCAAATAGGTTAAGCGTAAAACTTTCTCAGCTTGTTTTGTTAATGGAATATTCAACATGCTCTGCTTATCAAAGCTAGAACGACTTGTTGACGCCGTTGAATGCTCAATGCTCTGACGCAATTGATCCAACGAAACCCCCGATTTATGTAATAATTCAATGCCCGGTCCTTCTCCATCACGAATGATACCCAACATCAAATGTTCGGTACCAATGTAATCATGTCCTAATCGCAAAGCCTCTTCTCGAGCCAATGAAATCACTTCCTTCACCTTATTTGAAAACTTAGCCTCCATAATTCCCTATTTAATAATATTCAAAACGCACCTAAGCCATTATTTGTTCAAACTCTTTTGTAAAACTTCTCGTGACTCAATTCCGTAATTCATAATCAAATCTAAAACGGAAAGATTCGCAACAAATTCCGTGCCAAAACATTGTCTATAAGCTACTGGAACATAAATTTCACGCATGTTAAATTCTTTTTTCGAATCAATTACATTCCAAAAGGAATTGTCAGCGGTCTCATTAAACGACTCAGTTAAACTAAATTGAGGCTTTTTTTGCAAAAACCGAGCAATTATATTCAAAAATTGAATATTTAAATCTACTAAAAATTTACTTTTTTTCGCAAATATCTGGTCTATAAATGGTTCCACATGTTCAAAAAATGGAGCCTTGCCATAAGCTGCCTGTATGGCACCCTTGTGTCTTCGAATCCAATCCTGTGAATAATCAATTTGAACATCTTTGGTCAATTGTTTACCAGAAGAACTTTGAATAATAGGGATACTTAATAATTCCACCCCATTTGCTCCTAAAATATAGGTACGGTTGCGAAAAGTCTGTTTAGGAAAATTTTCAAAAACCTCAAATTCGATTTGATGTTCATCAAAAATTAAGGCGCAATATTCTAACGAAGGTAAATACTGAATATCAATGTGCATTCGAAAAAATAAGTGGATATTTGCAAAAATAGCAGATATAAGCGATTAACACGACAAACCAGCCATGATGTTTTTTTACAAGCTTTTAGGCCGCATGCCACTTTCCTTTTTATATACACTTGCAACTGGTGTAAAATGGGTCTTTTATTTTATCATTGCTTATCGAAAAGACGTAATCACGAAGAATATCTCTAAGGCTTTCCCCTCGCTTAATCCCAAGCAAATCAAGGCCTTAACCTTCAAATTTTATGGCTATTTAACCGATCAGTTGGTTGAATTTTTCTATGGGGTTTCGATTCGAAAAGAAGAAATGTTAGACCGTGTTCAAATGGTCAACGAGCATTTTATTTCTGATTATTTACAGGCCGGAACACCCGTGGTATTAGTTGCTGGGCATCAAGGAAATTGGGAATGGGCGATACACCGACTCGCTTTATCGAATAATTTATATGATGTTGTTTATCAAAAACTTAACAATCCTGCATTTAACCAATTTACAATGGAGGTAAGGAGTCGGTTCCCAGGTGTAACCTTATTAGAAAAAAGAGAATCCATATTAGCCACGAGGGATAGAAAAAACATTGCTAGAGGAATATGTTTGGCGGCTGACCAAGCTCCACAAAAACCTGAATCTGCTTATTGGACCTCTTTTTTAAACCAAGATACGGCCTTCTTTACAGGTATGGAGCGATTTGCACGCGATTACAATTATCCTGTCGTATTTGTCGAATTAATCCGGAAGGAAAGAGGAAAATACATCATGAGTTTCGAACCTATAGCAGATCCAGACTACACAGAATTACCTAAAGGAGCAATAATCGAACGATTTGCGCGCAGGTTAGAGAAATCTATTATTCAATATCCTGAACAATATTTGTGGTCGCATCGCCGCTGGAAACACAATAAGCCCGATGCGTCACTCATTAAATGGTAATTAATCAAAATCGCTAACATCTCCTGCTCCAGTTCGGATGATTTCAACTACATCTTCTGACAAATCCAATACGGATGAAGGAAAATGTCCCCCATATCCCCCATCTAACACAAGATCAACTTGATTTTCGTAACGATCGAAAATTAAACTTGGATCGGTATATTCCTCCACGGCTAAACTAGCTTGTGGCAAAGTGGTTGTCAAAATCGGATGCCCTAATTGGGTTACAATATCAAGTATAGGCTGAAAATCAGGAATACGAATACCCACAGTTTTCTTTCCTTGAACTAAGACAGATGGAACCTTTGAACTCGCGGGCAATACAAAGGTATATGGTCCTGGTAAATAACGTTTTAAGATCTTAAAAGCAAAGTCACTCACTTTGGCAAAATTCGCAATCGAACTAAGATCGGAACAGATAAAACTAAAACGATTTTTGGATGGTTTAATCTGTTTGATTTCACAAATACGATTTATAGCTTGTTGGCTCTGAATCGAACAACCTATCGCATACATAGTATCTGTCGGGTAAATAATCACCCCACCCTTTTCTAGCACCTTAACAACATAATCGATTAATTCCTGTGAATTATTACGATCATATACTTTCCTTATTTCAGCAGCCATATTAAAAATTTAAAAAGAAATCAGAGCCCTGTTGCTCATCTTCCAATTCCTCCATTTTAACCTGATCGATACTTGCATTAATTTCGAATCCAACGATTAATATTAACGCAACAAAATACAGCCAAACCATCAAGGCAATCAAGGACCCAATCGAACCATACACCTTATGATAGCTAGCAAAATTTACTAAATAATACGAAAACAGATTCGAAATCAGAATCGTTAGCACCGAAGCAGTAATACAACCCGCATTAAAAAACTTCCACCGTTTGTGGATAGCAGGCGCGTAATAGTAAATCAACGAAATCGTAAAAAAGAAAACCGAAAACGTGACAAAATAGGTAAGAACTTTAGTTAAATAAAAAGTGAAATTAAACTCTAAAATATCAGCCTTCGCTAAATATTTAACTACAATATTACCCAAAATGAACACCAAAAAGGAGGTAATCAACACGAAGGTCAACAAAAAATTAAGGCCAACCGCTACCAAACGTTCCTTAATAAACCCTCTGTTTTCACTGGTCTTGTACGTCAAATTAAATGAACGCATCAGGGCCATAATACCACTTGTACTGGCGTATAAGGCAAAAATAAATCCAAAAGAAAGCACACCACCCCTTTTCTTATTGACAATCTCCGTAATTAATTCTGTCAAATCACTTTGTAAGTTTTTAGGTACCGTAGCTTTTATGAAACTGATCATCTTAAAATCTAGATGTTCAACGGGCAAATAAGGCAATAATGAAAAGAGAAAAATGATGGTTGGGAAAACAGCCAACGTAAAATTATATGCTACCGCAGCTGCACGCACATCAATATCAAATTGAAAAATCTTCTGATATAGAATAGAAATGATGCGAACGAGCACATAATGCTCCTCATATTCACCCCAAATCTGCTTCAATTCTTTCAGTAAATTTTTCCTCATAATGGGTAATACGGTTTTAATGCGCTGATGATAAATTCAGGTGCTTTAATCACCTTCTTCGTCGCTAAATTCATAAAAACCAATGTTGTCTTACCTTCATTAATTAATTCCCCAGCTTCATTTTTTATGCGATAAGAAAATACAATTTTCGCAGATGGTAACATATCTACTTGGCAAATAATTGTCAATTCATCATCGTATAAACCTGGGGCATGAAATTTTGTGTAATGTTCAAATACGGGTAGTCCAATGCCATTATCTTCTAAGGATTTATAACTAACACCTAAACTACGCAAAGTTTCAACACGGGCAATTTCATATAGGCGTGCATAATTACCATAATAAACGTATCCCATTTGATCTGTATCAGCATAACAAACTCGGTATTTAACAGCGTGTGAATACATCTTATTTGATTTTATGAGCATCTAATGCCGACTGATATTTAGCTGCATTAACTAAATGTTCCGGATAAGTTTTGGCAAAATTGTGAAAGCCAGAAAAATCTTCCTTCGCACAAAAATAAAGGTAATCATGTTTCTCTAAGTTCAAGACCTTATCGATAACATCTACTGGCGGAATGGATATAGGCCCTGGAGGTAAACCCGCATTTCGGTACGTATTATAAGGCGAATTAATCGCTGTATATTTCCCCGTCACGCGTTTGATTGTAAAATCTTTCCAGGCAAAAACAATCGTTGGATCTGCTTGAAGTGGCATACCCGTACGAAAACGGTTCCAATAAACACCTGCAATACGTGCTTGTTCAGCAGATTCTTTACTCTCCCCATAGACAATGGAGGCTAATATACCCACTTGGATGGGCGTCATCCCTAAGGCTGCCGCTTGTGCTTGACGGTTATCATTCCAAAAGTGCTTATTAGCCTTCTGCATTTTTTTCATAAAATCCTCAAAGGAGGAGGTCCAAAATACCTCATAGGTATCCGGAATAAACAAACAGGCAATCGTTTCGGGACTATATCCATATTGGGCAGTGATTGCACTCGAATCCAACATCTTGAATATAAAGGTCGAATCATAGGGCAATTGCTTGCTTAATTTGCCGGCAATTTCCTCCTTTAATCTAAAGTTATTAATCGTAATTCGGAGTGCATCTTGTCGGCCATTTCGCATCTTGCGCAACAATTCCCAGTTTCCAGATTCTGGGCCAACTACATAGCGTCCGGGCTTCACTTTAGCTGAAACGCCTAGAACTTTAGCTAAAAATCGAAAACTCAATTTATCCCGAACAATATCGTGCTTATCTAAGCTATCGATCAAGGTATTGAAATCGGCTCCCTTGGGAATCAATATGGCATAAGAATTTCCTTTCACGTTAAAATTAGGCGTTTTGAATATTTGCCAAACGTAATAGGAAAACATCGCTGTCACCAAGGAAAATACGAGAATGAAAATTTTGATTTTTTTATTTGAAACCATCTTAAGCTATGTTAAAATCTAATGTAAATCGGCTAGCTAAGCCTTTAAGATCAGCAATTACAGGATCCAATAAAGGAATCCCATCGACCATACGTATTATTTCTAATTCTCTCTCTGGATCCCCAGGTATGATTACTTTTTGACCTTCAACTGCATCCGCAGCACGAAAGCGTTGAATCCACTTGTCCATATCTGCCTTAAAAGCATCCGCTGGCCTAAATGCATCAATCCGCATGGCACCCAAAAAATGCCCCGTACCATTCCCCACCGTTTCTCCAGCATGCATAAAGCCTGCCGTAGCAAAAGGCGGAACCCATGGACCAAAATTAGCACCAGAGAGCACACCAGACAAAATATCAACAATCGCACCTAAGGCATATCCTTTATGTGATCCATGTTCCCGATCACCGCCTAAAGGTAATAATGCCCCCCCATTTTTTATAGCATATGCATCTTGACATATGTTTCCATCCTTATCCTGTACCCAACCCAAAGGAGTATCTAAACCTTTCCGTTGGAGAATTTCCAATTTACCGTAAGCCACCGCCGTTGAGGCAAAATCAGCCAAAAATGCTGGCTCATGCATGGCTGGAATACCTACTGCAATGGGATTTGTACCCAATAACTTCTCCCGAGAAAAAGTAGGAGTAACTAAGGGAGCAGCATGTGTCATGGCCCAACCAATCATGTCCTTTTCTACGGCCTTCATGGCATGATAACCCGCAATACCAAAATGATTAGAATTCTGAACAGCTACCCAGCCCGTTCCTGCATTCGCTGCTTTTTCCGTTGCAATTTCCATTGCCTTGGGAGCGACAACGAGTCCCAAACCGCGGTCACCATCTACTAATGCAGTCGATGGGCTTTCATGTAATATTTGAATTTGGGGCTTGGGATTTAGTCTCCCATGATCATATAAACGCACATAACCTGCTAAACGAGCCACGCCATGCGAATCAATTCCACGAGCATCAGCTGAAACCAATACATGGGCTGCCAATTCTGCGTCTTGCTCTGAACAACCAATGGATTCAAAAACAGAACTGACAAAAGCACCCAGTTTTTTATAGTCTACTTCCATAACTAAATTAAACAACAAAGATAAAAATAAGAATTGGGAAAAATTTATCAAATTTGTTCTAAAATCATCAACAAATGGAAATCAACCAATGGGTAAACTCAGCTTGGTTCTGGGTAGGACTAATTATTTTAGCCGTCATCATTCGCGACGTATTAATTCAAAAAAGCCACACATTAACACATAATTTCCCAATTGTAGGCCATTTTCGCTATTGGCTTGAACGCATCGGACCCGAGCTTCGCCAATATATCGTTGCAAACAATCGAGAGGAATTACCCTTTAATCGGCAAGAACGTTCTTGGATCTATGCATCTTCCAAAAACCAAAACAACCTTCAAGGTTTTGGAACAGATCAGGACTTTAATTCACCCGGTTATATTTTCATCAAAAATGCCATGATGGGATATAATCCACCAGCTAATCATCCCAGCAAAAAAAATCCAGGCGTATTACCGGCTAATAAAGTAATTGGCCTATATCATCAAAGAAAACGCCCCTATCGCCCCTATTCCGTGGTCAATATTTCAGGTATGAGCTACGGATCACTTTCCGCCAAAGCCATCGAATCCTTAAACAAAGGGGCACAATTAGCAGGTTGCTACCATAATACGGGAGAAGGATCTTTATCACCTTATCATCAATTTGGAGCAGATGTAGTTTTAAACATTGGAACTGCATATTTTGGTGTTAGAGAATTAGATGGAAACTTTTCCATGCAGAAGTTGAAAGAAAAAGTTGAAGAAAATCCTCAACTTAGAGCAATCGAATTAAAGCTATCACAAGGTGCTAAACCCGGCAAGGGAGGAATGTTGCCCGGATCAAAAATCAACAAAGAAATTGCTGAAATTCGCCACATTCCCTTAGGTAAAGACGCCATTTCACCCGCGTTTCATTCCGAATTTAGTACCGTGCCAGAAATGGTCGAATTTATTGAATCTATGGCAAATGAAACAGGAATCCCTGTGGGAATTAAATCGGCCGTGGGAAAATTAGAACAATGGGAGGAATTAGCTGCCTATATGTCGAAAACAGGCAAAGGGCCAGATTTTATCACCATTGATGGCGGAGAAGGCGGAACTGGAGCGGCACCACACGCCTTTGCAGACCATGTTTCCATGCCTTTCACTTTTGGATTTGCCAAAGTTTATCAGATTTTTCAACGACACGATTTGACGGATAAAATCTATTTCATCGCATCAGGCAAATTGGGATTTCCTGAAAAAGCCTTATTAGCCTTTGCCATGGGAGCAGATTCAATCAACATTGCCCGGGAGGCAATGATGTCAATCGGTTGTATTCAGGCACAAAAATGTCATACGAATCATTGTCCTACAGGTATTGCCACCTCAAAAAAATGGCTTCAAGCTGGAATTGATGTTACTTTGAAAAGTGAGCGCTATTATCATTATCATTATACCTTAGTGAAAGAAATAGGTGAAATCACCCATGCATGTGGATATGAACACCCCTGCCAAATGACCACCGACGATATTGAATTATCGATGGGTGATAACAACCGGACAATGACTTTGTCAAAAGCATACGGATATCACAAAACACCGATTGCTTATGATAATTTCAATGATTTAATCCAGTGTCCACATTTAGGAGGAGCAAATGCACGAAATCGTTTGGCAGGATAGACCTGTTGATTGAAGATAAACGATTATCTTTGCACCCATGTTATCAATATCCAATCTAAATTTCTATTTCGGTAGTCGGGCCCTCTATGATGGAGCCAATCTTCACATCAAACCTAAAGCAAAAATTGGCCTCATTGGGGCGAATGGAACAGGTAAATCAACTTTACTGCGCTTAATTTCAGGTGAATACACGCCAGATGGTGGAAATATCTCCAAATCAGGTGACTGTACCATTGGTTTCTTGAATCAAGATTTGCTTTCCTACCAAACAGATGATAGCATCTTGGAAGTAGCGATGCAGGCTTTTGGGCGCCAATTAGAATTACAAAAGGAAATAGATCAAGTCTTACATAAAATGGAAACAAATTATGAAGACAAGGATGTGGATCTTCTAGCTAGATTGCAAGAGGAATTTGAGCGATTAGATGGGTACACAATACAATCTAAAACCGAAGAAATTCTGGAAGGCTTAGGCTTTAACACAAATGATTTAACTAGACCCTTACGCCTTTTCTCTGGAGGATGGCGAATGCGGGTGATGTTAGCCAAATTACTTTTACAAAAACCTTCCCTGCTGTTACTGGATGAGCCGACCAACCACTTGGACTTACCATCGATTGAGTGGGTTGAAAATTACATTCATGATTATGAAGGTGCGATCGTAGTGGTATCGCACGACCGTTATTTCTTAGATCGTACGATTGATCATATTGCTGAAGTATCAGGTGCCAAAATCACCCTGTATCCTGGCAATTATTCTTATTATACAGAGGAAAAATCCTTACGAAACGAAATACAAAAGGGCGCGTTTGAAAACCAGCAAGCTCAAATTCGTCAAACAGAACGTTTCATTGAACGATTTAAGGCAAAGGCCTCTAAGTCTCGTCAAGTGCAATCTCGCGTGAAAGCATTAGAAAAAATAGATATCATTGATGACGTAATCGACGAAAAGGCAAAGGTTAATTTCAAGTTTAATTTTGGAACAGAACCTGGCCGCTTCATCTTATTTTTAGAAAATATCTCAAAGGCCTACGGCGAGAAGGTTATCTTAAAAAGCACTTCTGCAACGATTAATCGGGGTGATAAAATTGCCTTAATCGGAGCCAATGGAAAGGGTAAATCTACCTTATTGCGTGTCATATCAGGTACGGAAGAAATTGAAGGAGAGCGTAGAACGGGGCATAATGTGATTGAATCGTTCTTTGCCCAACATCAATTAGAAAGTTTAAATGTAGACAATACCTTAATAGATGAATTAAAGGCTACCGGTACGACCAAAACAGAAATGGAATTGAGGAGTGTCTTGGGTTGCTTTTTGTTCTCAGGTGAGGAAGTGTTTAAAAAGATTAAAGTACTTTCTGGGGGTGAAAAATCCCGTGTGGCATTGGCGAAAGTATTAATATCGGAGGCCAACTTCCTATTACTCGATGAGCCAACCAATCACTTGGATATGCAATCGGTCAATATCTTGATTCAGGCACTTCAGCAATATGAAGGAACTTATGTGGTTGTATCGCACGATCGATATTTTGTATCTCATATCGCGAATAAGATTTGGTACATTGAAGATCATGAAATCAAGGAATATCCTGGCTCATTTGATGAATATGAGACATGGATGGCCAGTAGACCAACAATACAAACGACAGTTAATGCTAGCAAAGCGAAACCTAAACCTGAATTAGCGCCCGTAGAGCACAAACCCGTCAATCAAAATACGGAAAAGGCCATCGAAAAACTTGAGAAGTCCATCATGGAATTGGAACAAGAAATCGAGAAAATTGAATTAGAAATGGCAAACGTAGCTGCAGCATCGAAATTTGATGCCTTGAAAGAATTGGAAGCAAAACGCCATGCTGTACAAGTTAAACTAGAAGAAATAACGACCGAATGGGAGTTATTAATCGGCTAATATGCGCGCCCCAATCCTTATTTTACTGATTATTTCTCAAATAAGTGCATTCGGGCAATTTAAGAATCGTATTTTTGAAAGACAAATTCAGAGCGTTTATTTAAGCCAACAATTACCACATGAGGTCATTCAGGCACAGCCTGCCTATGATATCAATAATCAGGGAAATTGGACCTTAAATTTTGATGACCTATCATTAGTGAATCGAAATTCCCTCTATTTTAGGGTCATTCACTGCCAGTCGGATTGGAGTGCATCTCCCCTTTCCGATATTGAATTCTTACAGGACTTCAATGATATCCCTGTCCGAGATTCACAGGCCTCTATGGGAACAAAAGTTCCGTATCGACATTATCAATTAGCCTTACCACGCGTAAAATTACCTGGAAATTATGTCGTCATGCTGTATAATCGAGCAAAACGAGATACTATATTAACGCAACGCTATTGTGTATATTCACAAGAAGTAAGCATTGCTGCACCGGTGCGTTTTGGTCGAAACAATGCGCTTAGGTCAAGTCATCAAAACTTAGAAATACGCCTTAAATACCCGAGCAATTTCATGCTTAATGCAGCAGAAGATCTAAAAATCTATGTAAAACAAAACGAAAATATTAAGAATCAATTGCCTAAAATGCCCGCTGGAATTATTAATCCGATGGAGCAATCCATCAACTTCCCAACCTATGAAAATGAACAAGCCATTGCCGGTGGGAATGAATATCGCTTAATAGACCTGCGTAGTACACAACAGAAATTGAGTTTCGTTGATCATTGGATTGTGAAGGAGAAAGAAACACAAGTTTTTACACAGGCGGAAAGCCCACAAGGAAATTATGCCTATATCCAACGAAATGATACGAATGGAGCTTATGTAATTGAAAATTACGAAAATCCATCCAATCCACTCTATGCTGATTATGTGATGTGTACATTCCGGCTAAAGGCTGCTAAACAAAGTGAAGCCATCTATGTCTGTGGAGCTTTTAATCAGTATCAACATCAGCTGGAAAACGAAATGCATTACAACGAACAATTAGGCATCTATGAGGCGAGTATTCGTTTAAAGCAAGGTATTTACAATTATCGCTTTGAAACAAAATTCCCTTCCAATTACTTAGAAGGGAATTATGCTCAAACCGAAAATAGCTATGAAATCATGGTTTATATTCGGAAACCCGGTAAACGATATGATGAATTAATTGGCTATCAAAAGGTAAACTCGATCAATTAGACATTGAATCTGAAGTGCATGATGTCACCATCATGTACGATGTAATCTTTTCCTTCAACACTTAACTTTCCCGCTTCCTTACAAGCCGATTCACTTTTGTATGTTTGGTAATCGGCAAATTTAATTACTTCTGCGCGAATAAATCCACGTTCAAAATCCGTATGAATAACACCAGCGGCTTGTGGGGCTTTCCATCCTTTTTGAATGGTCCAGGCCCGCACTTCTTGAACACCTGCAGTAAAGTAGGTAATCAAATTAAGCAAGGCATACGAACTACGGATTAATTTACTTAAACCTGATTCAGTCAAACCGTATTCGTCTAGGAACATTTGACGTTCCTCTAGATCTTCGATTTCTGAAATTTGCGATTCTAAAGCAGCACAAACGACAATAACTTCTGCTTGTTCAGCAGTTACATTCGCTCGTAAAGTATCCACAAATGCATTCCCACCTGCAGCTAAAGAAGCCTCATCGACATTGGCAACATAAATGACTGGCTTGTCTGTTAATAAACATAAATCACCTATAACAGCTTCACGCAAGTCGGCATCCATCACCACCGTACGTGCTGATTTAC
>JACCDQ011369716.1_pt1 | contig 16176 bp, 23 predicted proteins | sample 7446031 | NCBI WGS metagenome assembly JACCDQ01 (sample SAMN15323442, study PRJNA562643) | freshwater metagenome | isolation source: river surface water | place: USA:Blue River Watershed | collected 2017-08-17
GATAAGGAGGCCGGGAAGATGGGAGAAACAGCGCAAACCTATCTGCTCTCATTGGTTACTCAGATTCTAACACGGACAACCCGTAAGTTGAAAGTGTTTGCAACCGATTGGGGCAATGAATATGAACCGTATAACCTACGGGCATTGCAGAAATTTTACCCTGAGATTATTTATTACGGATCTGAAAATCAGAAGTTTTTCAAGCTGAATGACTTTGCAGGTGGTTCACCGGATGCGATTTGCGGGACAACGGTGTTTGAGGCGAAATGCCCTGAGAACCAGGAGAACCACTTGGATTTTCTTTTAATCAAATCTGAGGATGAACTGAGGGACAGGAATAAAGAATATTGGATGCAATTGCAAATGAATATCCTTTGTGTGGCTGAAAAAATCAAGGTTCCTGTAAAGGAAATGGCAGGCGTATTTTCAACCTACGGGCACCTGTTCGGTGATTCGCTAAAGTTGAAAATGATTGATGTAAAACCCGACCTTGAATTTATCGGACAGATCGAAAAGAGGATTTCAGCCGGGATTGATTTTATGAAGTCAGAACTTCGGAAACTGAACATCCCCGACAACTATTTTGAATCAATACCCGAAACCATAAGCCTGTGAATAATTTTAATTAATATTGTGTATGGCAACTAAGAAGAAAAACAAAGTAGATAAGCGAAAATTCAACGGCGGTGCACGTGAGGGTTCCGGCTGGAAGCGTCCGAAGAAAAGAGATACGTTGTCCGTTCAGGTGGATTTCGATGCAACAGAAGCGATTATAGTGCACGGAATGGCGCACCTGCAAGCCTGTAAGGAGAAAGTAGCCAAATACTGGACAAAACTATCAAAGGAATTGCCAAAAAAGGCATAAAATCACCTTTGATTATCAGATACTTACAAGAAATAACCACGAAGAATTGAAATAAATTTGTTTGTTTCAATCTTTCCCCCTAATATTGTAAGACAGCAAGGGAATAACCCCTACTGAAATCAAAAGGTTATGAAAAAGATTAAGCCAACAACGCAACAACTCACCGAAATGATCGCGAAGGTTCTTGACATTGCCTTTGGAAAAGAACTGGAGATTACGGTTGATGACTTCGCAACCGTTACCAAGCACGCACTGAAATCAAACAGGGCGACATTGAAAGGTGCATCTGCATACGGCCCCAGCGTGTTGACCGATCTCAGGAACATGGGCTATAAATTCACATTCTAATTTTATTTATCCACCTCGGCCCGTAAGCCGAACAATTAAAATGATATGGACTTAGGAACTAAAATACGGGTAAACAAGGGCGCAATCGAAACGCTTGTAAGGAGAGAAGGCGGATATGGTTTATTCAAAGCCTATAATTATACCGTGTGTAGGTGGTTGTTTAAAATTCAGGATAAAGAAATTCAAAAGCAATAACCAGTTAAGCCGATCAATGTTAAGTAGAGGCGAAACAATAAATGAAAAAGTTATGGCAAATGAGAGAATTAAATTAGAAGACACCACTAAGGAAATGTGTGCAAAAATGAGTGACGGAAATCCGGGAGCAATGGGGGTAATCATGCAAATCCTAACCAGCAACAGCATCGACCCGGATAACATTATGGGAGGCATTGGTGTGGTTCTGCATTTGGATTCAATGGGTATTTACGGAACAGATATTTATGTCCTTCACAACGATATTTGCCGTTCTGAAATGCCAAAAACGCTTGCTGTTATTCGCGCGGTTCAACTTGGAATGTTCAGTCGAAGTATTCTGAAAGATGCTTGTTCAAGGCAGGATCGATCTGGGCGTAATCTGGTTCCTGTACAGGAATTGTATGAAAAGGTAAAGGAGCGGCTTCCGAACTTTGATTCCGCAAGCGTTACAAGTAATTAACCAATCCCCATCCCCTATTCGGTAGTGGCCTTCAATGGCAGGGAATGGGCAAATAATATAAGGAGGAAACAAAGATGAAATCAATTGAATATGTTGCTCCGGTTCAGGGTGCGGCAGAGTACAGACCCGGAACCGATGAAAACGGAAAGCATTGTGTTTTCATGAAATGCGAAGATGGATTCGATTCCGTAATTGAATTCGCGTCATCGTTTGAATCAGCCAATGCAAAGGCTATTAAATGGCAGAAGAAAGAAAACAAAGCGGTACTTAAAAGCCAAAAGGCGGAGGAGAAAAAGCCATGACACTCACTGAAAAACTCGAAAAGAAAATCACTCCAAGAATGGAAAAGAAGCACATGCCCGTATTTGAAAAACAGGCCGAGTATCTTGGTCAAGGAGTTTACAACATTCCGGCTACGAACTTATTTTCAACCGATACCAGAGAGTTGTTTTTAATGTTTTGTGCAAGCCGCGAAGGAATTAAATTTCAAACCGATAAAACATTTAAGGAGGAAAAGTGATGACAACTCAGGAAAGAATTGATTTGTTGAAATCAAAATACAGAGACGGCGAAGGTGTTCCGCTGCATATCCGAACGCACACCTTGGAGATGGATTTGCTTTGGTTTTTAAAGGAGGAAACCGTAGACCTCCAATCCAGACTTGATAAGCTGGAATCGGCTTGCCTGTGGGCGAAAGATCAATTTAAAAGACTTGCTGATGAGGGTCGCTATCCAGAATTCATGTTAGCGGAAAACGGGGGCGAAGGAATAATGCCGCTGATTAATGCCCTGTCTTCTGAGAAGGGAGGGTTGAAGTGATGGCATATTACGATGTTAACTGGCAACCTACCCCGCACAAAGCGATGCGAAGTCCTTTCAGTTTGTATTTAATAAAACGAATTGAAAAACCCCTCAGCAAAAGGAAACTCCTGAGGAAGGGGAGGTATTTTAAAGGTAAATGATTATGGAAAATCTACAAAGGATTCTGGATATGTTGAAATCCGGTGAAATTAAATCAGACCAAATGGGATTCCCTGTTTCAATCTCTTTATACATGTCTGGCAAAAGATGTGGATTGATATTCGCAGGGGCGCAGCACATGAATCCTTCAAAATACCTTGAGGCATTCAATAGTGTATCAGAAGCCGATGCAATGATAGGCGAATGGATTGATGAATATAGGATGAATTTAAATCAGGCACAAAGCCCATCCGCGCAAAACGAATAGATACAAGGTGAAAGTTCAACTCCTTCGGGTGTCTGGATTTTCGCCATTTCAATATCAACCGGATCGAAATTTATTGTCTTGCTAGCGGAATAAATTTCAAAGTAATGCGTAACCGAAGGTTGTTTACCGGTTACTATTCTGATACGATCACCCGGAATTAGAGAGATCCCAAACTGAGGTATAACCGTTGCGCGTGCGCGTACGTGTGCCAGCTTTATTCTTTCCTTAAACAACCTTGCAAAGTAAGCCGCATGGTTATCGCTTACCCCAATTTTATAGAACGGGAAATTTATGGTTACTTCCTGAATGGGCGTGTCTGTGAAGTTCCTGAGATCATGTTCAATCTTTTTACCGTAGGCTCCAGACGATCCATTTTGTCCGTAGTTGGCAGTAAGAAAATTATCCTTGCTTTGCCCTATTAATTCAAAGGTAATCAAGTGGGTGTCAGTCAGGTCATAAATAGGGGTGTCGAATATCTGCGGCCCTTGCGCCCTCATTTCGCCTGAGTTGTCAATCAGGATGGATGTGAAGCAATGATCCGCGACCTGTTGCGCCACCGATATGCAGTTGATCGGCTTTCCCCCTGGCTTTTTCTCAAACACCTCATTGTTTTTATTCCCCACCGACACGTAAACCTTTATCAGCCTGAACCGCCTTTCAAGTTCGTCAAGCGATGCCCACAGGACAGGCAATGTCAAGCCAGCGTATGAAATCTGTGAAGTATCTGAGGGGGTATCGCCCCAATTCTTTAAATAACTTTTCTCAATAAAGTTTTTGATAATGGAAAACGGATTCCCCTCCACGTTGTAGTTAAGCTGAAAGGTTATTTTTGTTCCGTTAAAATTGGTTTGCCCCTGTGCAATCTGCCAGAAGGACGGGTGAATAGTTATGGCAGGTGAATCAAACACAGTGGCGGTATCACCCTGCATAAATGTGGAATCTGGAAACGATACCCTGAATCCACCCGATGCAAGGAACTCAATAGTATAAACCCCTAACCTTGCCCCGGATTTGATATAAATATCCAGCAGGTCTATAATTTCCGGTTTATTGTTTTCAAAGGTAGTGATTAAATTCCCTTGTTCGTCATAAGTTAAGTACCCGTCATGGAATTTCAGTGACCCTATGCCCTGATTTATTTCAACCCCGTCCGTTACCAAATTACCGGATAACACGTAAGCATTTTGCCCAAAGTTTTCATACCTGAGTTCGGTTGTGATCGAATCAAACAGGCTATCAATTACCTCCAGCGTGCTTTTGTTTACCTTCTCAGAAGGCAATCCGGTTATTCTCCCGGTGAACATATTAAGCACCGTGGACAGCGATCCAATGCGACCTTGGATAATAACCGCCCCATTTTCGATTGAATCAGGATCAATTATAGAACCGCTCTGGGTGCATGACATTCGGGTATCGGTATTAATCAGCGGCAATGCAACCCCGGACGAAGAAATCAACCGATCATCCGAGCTATTCGGAAAGATAGGTTTCTCCATATTTATTCTGATCGGATCGGTGTCTGATACGCGGTTTGAAATATCAACCGATACAGATTGGTAAGTGGTTCCGAAAACCGGAAACCCTCCAGCATTGGTTCCCGTTTGCACTAATGACCGACCGAGGAAAGTAACCTTCGGTTTTATTTCCGCAACATCCATCCGCGTGAGCGCGGTCTGCAATGGGCCTGAAAGTTCTTCAACGTGTGGCATACACCTTAGTTACCCCTCCGCTTTCTGTTTCTTTCTGCTTCGCTTCGCATGAACGCTCGGAAATCCTGCCCATCAATCTGAACCGTAACAGGCCCATCAATATTCAGCATCGGTTGAAATGTAGATTCATTGAATGAACTCAGTCCGGGTGCGTTTCCCGGTTGCACCGCCTGTGCCTGTGATGAACCGGGCACATCTTCCATTCCCTTGTTCTTTCCCCTCAATGCGCCGGATAAAAGACCCGACAACCCCAACACAGCCAATCCGGCGGCTAAGAATCCAAGCGATGCGGGGAAGGGTGTTGGCGGTAAAGCCATTCCGATAAGCGCAAAGCCGATCATTTTACCGACTTGTTCAATCAGTGATGCAATAAAATTCTTTATCACGAGTCCCAAATCTTCACCCATTGCAATAGCTTGACCCATGTTGAAAGCCAGATCACCGAAGGCCATTGCCACATTTTCGCGGACTGCGTTTCCGAGTTCATTAAATGCGTCCCTTATTCGCTGTGCCTGTTCCGCGACCTTCTGCATTGCATCCGCTTGCTTCACCGTTGCATCGGTCAACTCGGTCATTGCGTTCAGTTCATTCCGGCTTATGGCTTGCTCTGGTAATACTGAAACATCGGCTTTCTCAACGCCAATCACCGTAAAATTATCCAGTTCGCCAGCGGCTTTCCGGAATTCATCCATATTGGCCCTGACTCTTTTTATTTGCGCCTCAACCTGCAATGCCTGTGCATTAAGCTGAAAGAATAAAGTACTTTGTGGATCGACTACTTCTAATCTTTCATTGATGCCCTTTAACTGTTTGTCAAGTTCAAAGAGAGATCCAGCGGCCCCTATTTTTTCTATTTCCTTCGCCTTCTTTTCAACCCCGTTCAGTTTATCGAGGTATGCCTGAATTATTTCTACATTTTCTTTTGCCTTTTTTACAGTATCATCCGCCACCTTGTTTCCGTGGATGTCTAATACGTTTCTTTCCTTATGAGTCCTGACAATGCTTTTGTTGAACTCCAGAAGTTTTTCCGCGTCCGCGATGGATGCCTTTCCGGCTATCAGTGCTTCATATTGGGCTTTAAGATTCTCCCTTGCGGCCTTTCCCTGATCCCTTATGGTTTGAAGACCCTCCCTTAATTCTATTTCCGCAACCGCTTTATTGAATTCCGCAATTTGTTCATTCATTGTTTTCAGCAACCTTTCACCCTTCGCTATTCCGACCGCCGCCTCTTCGGCTGATTCACCTAAACTACCGAAGTACTCAATGGCTTTGTAAACGCCGTAACCCAATGCGGTGATTGCAGCCCCAATAGCCAGCACCGGGGCAACCATCGCAACCAACGGGGCCACAGCGGCCCATGCTGCCAGCGCAAAACCCGTCATCGCAGGAATAATACCCGCAATGATTCGCCCTACCATTGCTAATGATGCGTTATTATAGGCTATGGTGGCGACTGTGAGGGCTGCGACCCCCGCAACTACAGGAATGATAAGCGGGGCCAAAGGCTTCAATGCGCGTCCCAGAAATGCCAACACCGGGATAATATACCCTCCGATTTGTTCGCCGACTTCACCCAATTCCTTTTTAAATTGTTTCCATTGCCCGGCTCCTGAATTTGCCACGGTTTCGGCCTGTCCTTTAATTGACCCCTCCAATCGTTTCAGAATAATATCGGTTGCCTCTGCACCCTTGCCCGTGTCCACCAACGCCTGTAACATCTCCCTTTCAGCATCGGTGAACTTTCCGGTGGCCTTCTCAATTCCCCTGAGTGCTTCACCCGGTGCGCTCACTGCCATTGCGAGCAACTGAGTAGCATTTACAAGGTCGGTGCCCATAACCGTGGCAAGGTCTGTTGCATCGGTTTGAACTCTGGTAAAGGTTTCGCCTGATATTTTTTTGAACTGAAGCAACCGAACAGACGCAGCCTTTATATCGTCATCCTCAAACAGGGTGGTCTTTGCCAGCGATTGCGATAATGCCTCAATGGATGCTTCGGTTTGCCCCGATGCACCCGCTGTAACCTTTAATGCCTGCACCAACCGGGCGTTTACAACAGCGGCCTCATCGGCGGCGTGAACGAATCCGCCTAATGCACCTGCCAGGGCGGTGATTCCCTGCACGGCAAACTGCCCGGTAATAAAGGGAATAGCATTTTTTAAAGCATCTTTCAGCCCGTTTGCCATTCCCCCTAATCCGGTTTGAATCTCCTTTGCAGACTTATCCACATGACCGCGAATTTTGTCTATTTCCGCGTTCATTTGACTCCCGCCAGCGAGGGCAATAGTAAACCCAATATCAGCCATTGTTCAGACCTTTCCGGTTAAATATCCGATCAAGTTTTGATTCTAAGTCCTCAATGGTTTCGTATGTTCGCTCTGGATAAAGTTTATACTTATACCCAAGGAAATCAGTTTTCATCGGCGAATAAGGCCCGTGTCCATTCAGGGTTGCGGTGAAAAAGAAGTCATTCATCATTATCATTTTGAAAAAGGTTTCATAAAACCACTTTTTATCATTCGCTTCCTTTTCAATTTCTGCCTGATCTTCGCAATAACACTCTTCAATTTCTTCGTACAGCGACCCTAACACCGTTTCAACCTCAGTAATCTTTAAGCCTGTTGATTTACAGGCATACATTAAGACTCTGAGGTCGCGGCGTTTTTTTCGTCAACTGTTTTCGTGTCCAATCCCCTGAGTTTAATCAGAACCTTATCGAGGGCGGCAATAAAATCATTGGTCACATCCTCATAAGCCTGTTCAACTTGGTCATCGGAAAACATCCGCACAAAAGTTCCATCTTCCTTTTTTTCATAAAGGGAGGCGATGTAAATCCAGTTCAGGAACGGGATATTCTCACTGTTTTTTGTTCCTGATTCCGCCCTGTCCAGCAGGTTTAATTCTTTCAGTTTGTTCCGGGCGGTTGCTGGTTTTTTCATCGGGTCTTTCACCCAAAAGGTTACACCCTCATAAATAAACTCCTCAAACTTTTCGGGATTCGCTTTTTTCAGTCTTTCAAAATTGTTCATAATACTCTGGTTTTAGTGTTTGGGCAAAGTACTGAATTTTTTTATACATTTGCCCAAATGGCAATTAGATCAAATATTTCGGTTCCAGAGTGCCCCCAGACGTTACCTATTCCCGGTGGTTCGCCATGTGTTCCGGGCGTGGATAATTGGAATAAACTAATTGAGTCTCAAAGGTTTATAGGCCAAGCGGGTGTAAAGCTGTGGGAATGTGATAGCCAGCGATTGAACGGAAAGATTCAGCCTGCAATTGGATTTTATGGCAATACATTTACCGAAAATACAGGCACCCCTCCAGCAGGTGAAACAACCGCTGAAATACAAACCATGACCGCCCCGGTGGAGTTGCTTCCATCGTTAAATAAAGGGTTGTTGGTGGTGAATATGAAGCTGAATGCCATTGCTGGACCCGGCCCCGGATTCGTTGTCTCTAATACCCAGATTTTAATTTATGTAAAGCGCGGATCAGCTTCACAGTTGATTGGCGCGTTCAGGGCGGTCACGGGCACCGGGTTTGTTACCGGGGTTGTAACTACCGGGGCAAACACTCCCTATACGAATGCCTTTCCCTTTACTTTTCAGTCAGGCATATTACCCCAAGCGGGTTTAACCGAACTCGGATCGGTGGTGGTGGAGTGCAGGGTATTTAATCCCAGGGGCACCATAAACAATGCCGGGAATGCTTATTACAACGGCCTATTACACGCATCAGTGAAGCAATACAAAGACTGTCCATGAGTACCCTGAGAGAAATACCCGGACTTAATCGGTGCATTATGCGCCCGGTGGACTGCGAGGATTTCACGAATGAACCGCTGTGGAATGATGTGGTTGATAACGTGCTGTTTCCGCTTGCATACGGCACTACACTTGCAAGGGTTGACGGAAAGCGGTTGAACGGAACAACTGAATATTGGTTTGAAGAAACACCCGTACCCGTGGTACCGGGTGGATCGTCTCAGTCTGGAGCCTCACATCAATTCTCATTTGAATTAATGCACGGTCAAAACAGATTCAGGATTGTTACCGAAGTAAATGTCCCGGTTTCAAATTACCTGTCCGGCGGTGTATTCGGTTTTCACTTACTGAATTATGTTTGGTCAATAGCTTTTAAGGTTACAAATCTTACCCTCGGAACGAGTGCAATAATACTTCAGGTATTCCGTGACAAAGCGAGTTATGATTCTGCCAATGCAGGGGGAACATTTTCACCCGTTACTCCCGCCGTGGTTGCTCCTTACTTTATTGACCTCCAGCAACCCAACACAAACTTTTATCAGCAGGCCATAAGTTTTGAACAGGAATGGCCTGGAAACATTTATCCCCCTGTTGGACAATCCCATGTGTGCAGGTGCGATGTTATTCTTAACGGGCTTTCAACCACATCCGGGAATTCAATTAATCAATCCGCGCGAGTGGTGTATGTTGACCTGAAACAAATCTTAGAACCCTCGTAAGCATGGCAGCAGATCCACAAAATACCATTCAGCAATACGTGTCCTTTGAATTCTTTGATTCATTGGGTAACGTACCGACCGAGTTCGGGGCTATACTTTATTTCAGCAACGTGGAAATTTTGTCCTTAATAAAAGAGGGAGAAAAGGTAGGTACCGAGGTTCTGAAAACGCGATCAGGAAGGGCGGCTGGTTCATTCAATGCCTTGCCCCGGTCGTATGAATTTGAAATAAGTTGCCGCGCAGAGCGTCAAACGTGGGGAAAGATCAGGCGATTGATCGAAGCAATTGAGGCAAATTACAGAATAAAATTCCGCATTTATAGCGGCTATCTGTTATGGGATGAAGCCTTTCAGACGTTTGCAGATTACGCCCCGAATGCCTCAACTACCTTCGATACCGCTATTGTTGACATCGGCGGCGATCCTTCATACAGATCAATTCAAAGAGGGTACGGACTTGCAACCACAACCTTTTCGTTAACCGTGTACGAAGGATTAAGTTTACCTGTACCAAATGTTAACAATCAGATCGCAGGAGGAAATATTGTGCAGGAAGTTCGTAATATTGGGGGAATAAATATATCCTTCGGAGTATTTGACACCAACTAAACTTTTATTTATATGGAAGATACTACACCCTTACTTTCATCCACGGCGGTGAATTGGTTCCTGCGTGCAATGTTACCAGAATCACAGGGCGGCGGAGGGGGAATTGTTTGTGCAAAGGATTTATCTCTTTTGTTAAACAACCTCGCAAACATTGACGGAAACGCGACACCACAGGTTGACAAATTCGTCTTAGGTGGAGTGCTTACAAACCTCTCGCGTCAAGGTCGCGTTACGGTGGTAAATGTTTACAGCTACGCATCGAACGGTGAAGATGAATTCAATGAGGTTGAAATAGTCGAAGCAAAGGACAACGATGTTTTTATTATCAGACAGCGTTACACTTCCCAGAATATCACCGTTAAATTTTCAACCGGAGTAAATGTAAAAGGTCAAACAGCCGATTACAGAATCGGTATGGATGGGGGTTACATTGCGCTGATTTATAATGCAAGTGATGGACTTTTGCATAAGGCTTGGACTCAGAATCAGATTGCGGATTCTCTGGATATGCTTTCCCTTGAATCAGAGGAAGTGACAATATTTTCAGGTATCGCAAACGTGACAAAGAGTTATATTCGTTTGCAATCTGAAAGGACTGCATCAACGGCATCAACAGCAACATGGCAAGTAACCGCAGTCGGTACAAATGCCACGGTGATACTTTATTATGACGGTGGGGACGGGCAAATCATGTTGGGTTACAAAAAATGGACAGGATCACCTACCATGCCAACGATGATTGCAGATTTAGCGGCGGAGATCAACGCACGCACGGCCATTAACGGACAGGCAACGGCAACCGATGACGGGGTTGATACGCTCACTGTTTCATTTCCTGCAAATATGGGTGCTTATCCCAATGGGTTTTTATTTTATCAGGAAGTTGCGGGAGGTGTAACCGCAAACGTGGACGCAACCTTTGCAGGTGGCATTGACGGTGTGGATCAGGACGACACCTTAGATACAATTACGGGCTGGTCGCCGGGGACGTTTGGCATTATCAAAAACATCATGCCAGCGAATACAATCACTTTAAGCAATGCCGGAAACATTCAGGGCAACGGGGATGTATTGCTCGGCGGTCAATCTGCAATATTTTTTATGACCGCAATCGGTGACGTGATTAAGTTAACCGGATGTTGCAGACCTTCAAAGGCAACTTCTTATGTGGATCAATTGGGGCCAACAAATCCTCTGCGTGGGTGGCAGAATAAACCATTTACCACAATTCGCGCGGCTCTTTTGGCAAGCCAGATATATGACGATATTAATATTCTTGCAACCGGAAACGGAAGCGAGTACAACGAAAGAGACTTATTTTATTTAAGTAACATCGGATATAAATTTTCAAATGGTGCGTACATTCTGTACACTGGATCGTCACCCGGTGGATTGTTTGATGATTCAGCCACTGGCTCTAATGGCGCAATGGAAGGAATAGTAATGGTGTTTGATGCACCCGGAGATGTTGAAGCATACGGGCTTGGCAAATATATTCAGAACAACGGATCAAGCGGCGGCGGTGATGTTGGAGTATTCAAAATTACAGACTCCGTTACCCATGTGATTGTAAACGGCGGGAGGTTCTTAGGCAAAGATTACACCGTAAAGGTTGACGATGGGATAATTGAAATTTGCAACGCTCAAATTTGGACAAACAACATATCTGGAGCATACGGAATTGATATTTCAAATGGTGTTTGCAGACTCAAAAACTGCACTATCATTTCTCAATCAAATTCTATTCCAATCCGGCGAACGGGTGGAACTTTAATTCTGGAAGATTGTTTTATTTACAATCCGTGGAATGACGCGGCGGGCCATGGCATTGTTGATACGGCGGCGGCGACAACCGGGAAAATAGTTTTCATTGGAACAAACCGGATTGTAACAACACACGCATCCAGCAACGCAATCAATACCACTAATGCACAGAATGTAAAGAAGATGGGTTTAATTTATACCCGTTATGCAAATAGCGGAACCCTGAACGACCTGATTACAGGCGCAGGATTAACAGTTGTAACCGATGGAGACGTAGAATAATTATGGCAGCACCAAACATAAAATTCAAAGTGCTTCGCGGTGACGGAGCAATTGAAAACGGAAATTCAGGAAGCGATCCTACCTTAGTGTGGCAACACAATCTGAGTATCGCAAACCCCACAACAAATACAACGGTGACGGTGCATCGAATCACACTCAACGGTGTAAACTCAATGCCTGTATTGCTTGCTTACCCCGATGTGTCTGTTGTGAGCGACACAGATAAAGTTGAAGTCACATTCGATCACGACTGCGATAATTACGAAGCCTACATGATAACCTTGACCTATAATTGAAGGTTGTTGTTTTCCCCTTTTTTATCTGCAATGAAAGCCCGGACTTACATCCGGGTTTTTTATTACACATCTTCCTCAGCCCAAACAGATAAAAGATTATGCTCTACGTTATTTGCGCTGGACTGAACTGTTATCAGCAGATCGGCTCCTGCAACTAAGTATCTGCCTAAGTCCTGATCCCTTGCGAATGAAAAGTAATTGACCGAAAACATTTGAATAAGCGCACCCGATGCAGAAGTGACAGGGGATTGATATGCAAGCACAGAACTTGTTGGCACCCCAATTGGCAGCACCTTGTTTATATCGAGCGCACCCCCCGCGTTTGTGATTGTTGGGGCACGGTAAAACCGGAACAAAGTCCTTTGGGTTGCACTCCCTCCGATTGTCATAATAAAGTCCTTTAGCCTAACGAGTTTCCCGCTGTCTGCCGGATTTCTCATTAGCATCAGGTTCGTCTCAGAAGTTCCTGCAATGGTGATAAATCCAGTCAGGGCGGTGAATCCCTTGCCCTCCCTTGACATCCTTTGCCATAAAGTGCTTCCGTCATTGGGTATTGAAAAGTTCTGGCTCATGGGTTACGGGTTATGTATTTTCCTGTCCACTAAGATGAAAAGATAAATTTCCGGTTGATGCGTAAACCTCCACGACATCGGTTGCAATAACCACCTGTCCAAGGGTGGCGGTGAATGTTGTGTATGCAGGAATAATATTGTCGTAATAAAGGTAGTGGGAGTTAGCCAGCACAGCCCCAAGTGCGCGGTTGGATATTCTAAACAGCGCATCGGTTGCGCCCCTGTTGCATACCAGAACTGTTGATATTACCGTCTTGGTTCCCGCTGGTACGGTATAAATTTCGGTCTGCGATGTTGCAGATGGAGCCACCTGTTTTCTGATAAGATTTGTTGCCATAATTTTTATGCGCCCATTAGCAGGAACACATTTTTATAGTCCTGTTTTAACTCATTTATCTGATTTTGCAAAACCAAGTCACCTGATGCCCTTGAATTTGTTTCTGTTGCCAAAAGGGTTTGAAGGTAACTATCCCACACCTGCCTGATAACCGCTTCGCTATCCAGCGGCGTGAATCCATCGAGAGGACGGTTTGCGCTTTGTCCTATCCACTTTTTGCCCGTTGGATCTGAAACCTGTTTATAGATAATAAACCCTTGAACATCGAAATAAACCGCGTCCTTTACGGCGGCAAACGATGGTGCGCCTATCCCGAATGTTACATTTGATGCCACGGTCAAAGATACGGAATTTGTATATTCGCGTATGATACACTCCATTCACAAATTAGACGGATGCCCGAAGGTATTCAGGGATGCCGCCGAAGTCCTGAGTAAGTACCTCAATCAGGATAAAATGCCAAACGATCACCATAATCTTGGGTACGAACTTTTCATTTCCAGCGTTCACCCGGAATTCGTGTACGTGTGCGCCTGGAACCCTCACGCCTTCGCAGAACGGCGCGTTACGATGTTACCGTGGAAGGATTTAGACGCTGTAAATAAGTTATTGAGGGGGTGCAAGGTTGAAATGAAGCCCGGTTATGAGTGCGGGGTTGTGATTGTCGGTACGGAGGAACCGGAAACCGAAACCCCGGTAAACCATTCCAAACCGAAGGCATAAAAAAGATGCTCCCATTTCTGAGAGCATCCACCAATTAACATAACCAGAACCTGAAAAACTGAACGAAAGAATATCTTGGGGATTAAACTCCCTGAAATGCCTGCCATGTAACGGGCGATGCCAATGTAGTTGCATTTGCTTTGGTACTTGCCCACACAGCCACGATTTTTGAACCAGCGGGAAGATTCTCATAAGCGGAACCCGCCACCATTGTGATAGTCCCGGTTGCCAGCGTGAAGGTGAAGTCGGTGGTATCCCTGAGTACACTCCACGCCGTAGTTGTCGCATTGTAAACCATGAGGCAGGGGATGTATTTTGCATGGGAGCCGAGGTTCACGGTGTTATCCATAACCAAGGCAGACGATGCAACGTAGGCAGACGTGGCGTTATTGGAGGTACCCAGAACAAAGGTATCGAGTGCCCCGTTCGGTGCGTTTGCGTTCGTCACGTTCACACCATCGGCAAACCATGTTTCAAGGTTGAAGATAATCCCGGCCTTGCTCTGGTACACCTGTCCGTAATCGGAGTAGATATTGATATTGAATTTGTTTCCACCGGGCGAGGCACCGGGAGCCTGCATAATATCGCAGCTTGCCCGGCAAATGAGGGTGCAGGCTGACAATACCGAAGGATCAGCGGCGTAACTCAGAATCAAGACGTGCCCGAAGTCAGAAACTTTATCGCCGATTCGAAGGACAGGCTCAACAGCCAGGTTCTGGGATTTGATGGATGCGGGGATTGCAATATCGTTCCCCTGAAGCACAACCGCCACCGATCCGACCTTATACCCGGAATTGGATTTAATAATCGGCTTACCCACGAGGACGGTTTCGCGTTCATCAATCGGTTCCATTGTGATATCCGGAAAGTCCTCCAGCGAACACGCAACCCCATTGAAAAGGTAGTACGTGGATGTAGCTTTCAGTACGCCTGCGTTCACGGCGATCATGGCAAAGGTCGTGGCCCTTACCCGGTCTTTATTTTCATCGCCAACCAAGGCGGGAAAGTTTGTAGCTGCCATAATTTTTAGTTAAAAGTCTCGCGTTTAAAGTCAATCGTATAACTGCACGCCATTTCGGTAATAACGCAGTTGCAATCTTTATCGGGGTATTCCTGCATTCCGTTCATGGTGGCTCCGGTGAATCCAAGTTTTGCAATAGATTCGTTTACCAATGTTTCCCCGTTGTAGGTGAAGGTCATCGGCAAAGCGAACAGAAATTCAGGGGTGAACATATCAACCAGCCTGTTTATTTGCCATCGGGATGCTTCAACCGGGGATGTTTCATTGCACCGCACGCCCACACGCATACGCATGGTTTTGCGCCTGCTACCTACGGAATTAAATACAAGTTCCCCGGACGGATCAATCGAATGAAAGAAGATCAGCGGCTTTTCAGTAGGCACCGCATCGGTCATTCGCCCATAGTGAATATCGAAGTGATCGTAACCCTCATACTGATAAATATTTCCGCTACGGAGCATCAAAGGAAATAATTCCCTCAGATCGGTGTATATGCTCGATGTGTTTATCATGCTGCCACCGGAAAGGGATTGTAATACTTGTATTTCCGCCCGGCTTTGATGTCGAGCAATGCCTGAGTAATTTCTTTTTGCATTGTGTCCAGTAGTTCCTTTTCATAGAACCCCAGGAACAACTCAATATAACCCATGCCATACCTGTTACGTGCCCATGTGTCCACCTTTTCGGCGTAACCCGCAATAGCGGTGTTCATGTATAGCCGAACTTTGTCGTTACCCTCTCTGTCCAGCGATACCGAGCGCACCAGCATCCCGGTGATCCGGCGAATAATGCCGGCCCCTTTATCTGCTGTGACCGGGTGAATAGCCGACTCAGGAAGATTCAGGATTTCATCCACAAGTTTAAACTGTGCATATCCAGCAGCATCCAATGGCAACAACGAAACGGCCCTTGCAAGTTCCTGCAAAGAGTCCATTTTTTCATTGAAGCCCTGAGTGTCCATTGGATTAGGTGGTGCGGACAAAGAATAAAACTTCAACCAAGGCATCGGCCCCGGAGGCATTGGCGAACATCAAAGAGGTTGCGGCGCGTCCTCCTGCATCGGGTCCAACTTCGTTCGTAGATGCGGCTGCATCAATCGTAAGGGTAAGGAACCGACTTGCAAGTGCAACAGCATCCCCGTAGGTTATCTTCGCCCTCCATTCGACCTTAGAGCCGGTAGGGAAACCCATATTGGCAAAGGTGAAGGTTTTGTTTGCGCCCGTGGCAATGTTTGCGGCTCCCCGATCAGACCATGACAGGGTGTAACCCGTTGTCAAATCCTGTTTGA
>JACCDQ010266310.1_pt1 | contig 16175 bp, 12 predicted proteins | sample 7446031 | NCBI WGS metagenome assembly JACCDQ01 (sample SAMN15323442, study PRJNA562643) | freshwater metagenome | isolation source: river surface water | place: USA:Blue River Watershed | collected 2017-08-17
ACCCAGCTGTAGATATCGCCATTGTTGACCACCAAAATCCGGGTGGGGTATTTACAACAGTTTCAACGCGCCAGCATCCGAATGGTACCGCTCTCAATTTCAGCCTGCGCGCTCAAAACAATGGTGCCTCTACCACGAGTGCCGTGCAATTGAAGGTCACCGTAAAAAATGCGGCCCAACAAGTCGTTTATTCAGCTACAAGTTCTCCGTATACAATAGCGGCCAATCAACTAGATACCCTAGAGGTGCCGAGTTTCACTATTGCTCAATTGGGTGCATACACTATTGATTACGAAGTACTTTGTCCTGGCGATGCCCAACCGATCAATAATTTTGTCAGCACAACATTTGAGCGCAGTACCAATCGCTTGGCTGAACATGTTGGTGTTGGGGGAGGAGTTGGCATCGGCAATAACCTTACGAGTGCGTATGACAATGGCATCATTGGCCAAAACTTTAGTTTGCCTTTTGCAGATATTTTAGATTCGGTTCGCTTTGTTTTGCGCCCAGGCACACCTGCCAACCAACCTGTGCGCGTGGAGATTTATGCTTGCTCGGCCCAAGGCATACCAACAGGTGCTCCGTTGGCTCAAAGTGCCAATTTTACCACAACCACCGCGCATGCAACCAATGGTGTTACGCTCAGTTTACCGCTCACTACGGGTGCCCTGAGCTTGAGCCCCGGCACTTATTTTATTGGCATCACAGAACAGGCGGGCAATTTACAATTGGGCAGTAGTGCGTTGTATTACCAACCAAACAATACTTTTAGGCGCTGGAATCAGAATCCTTATGGCGCTGCTACTTGGTCACCACTTGAACAATTCAATCTCTTTGTTGCTTTGGCCATTACGCCCGTTTTCAAGCCCTGTTTGCCTTTGGCGCTCAATGAGCAAATCCAGCAAGCCACTTGCGGGCAAAATAACGGCAGTATAACATTTGCTCCAACTGGCTTCTCAGGCCAAATTAGTTATGCTTGGACACCAAACATTGGTAATTCACTCAATTTGAATAATCTAGCTCCGGGCACCTACAACTGTTCGCTTCAAGATGAAAACAATTGTCAGCTCAATTTTTCAACAACCCTGACCCTACAAAGTACTGCGCCCATCCTGAACATAGACAGCCTTGCAAACATTGCTTGTTTTGGCAATAGCTCGGGCGCCATTTTCTGCAGCGCAAATGCAGGGTTAGCCCCTTATCAGATCGAGCTTCCTGCGCTCTCGCTTCAGGGCCCAAGTTTTTCAAATTTACCAGCGGGGACCTACACCGTTCAGCTCACTGACGCCAATAGTTGTGTGGCCCAACAAACGCTTACTTTAACGCAGCCACCACTTTTAGCGCTGAATGCACAAATTACCCAAGCTATTTTGTGTTTTGGAGATAGCACAGCGGGCATACAACTCCTACCAAGTGGGGGAGTTGGCCCCTACAGCATGCTTTGGCCGGGCTTACAAGAAGATTCATTATTGCAAACAGGCTTGCCTGCAGGCACTTATTTGGCCAACCTAACAGATGCCAATAATTGCACGGCAAGTATTTCAACCACTATTACTCAACCGCCAGCCTTGGTTTTGAATGTGCTCGCACAGAGCAACAGCACCTGTGCAGGGGCCAATAATGGATCCATAAGCGTATTGGCCAGTGGCGGTATTGCGCCCTATTCCTATTTTTGTCCTTCTCTTGCGCAGGCGGGACAACAACTAAATAATCTGGCTCCAGCTAGTTATTTGTTGCAGGCTCAAGATCAAAATGGCTGCATTGAAACCTTAAATGTGAGCATAACAGAGCCTGTGCTCTTGCAAGCACAACTCGTCAGTGCACAAAACCCAACCTGTTTTGGGCTGGCCAATGGGCAAATAACTGTGGCAGGAAGTGGCGGTACAGCTCCTTATGCGTTTCAATGGTTGCCCCTTCAATCCAATCAAACTCAACTTCAAGCTTTGCCTGCGGGTACTTTTACTTGTATACTCACAGATGCCAATGCATGTCAAACGCAGTTGAGCCACACGCTGCAAAATCCACCGATCTTACAAATGAGTTTACTCAGTAGCCAGCCAGCATTTTGTGGGCAAGCTAACGGTGGCTTATCAGTTGCCATTTCGGGTGGAACCGGCCCTTTACAAGCCGTTTGGAACAATAACCAATTAGGATCAAGTATTGTGAATGTGCTTGCCGGCTCTTATCAATTGCAGCTCACGGACAGCCTCGGTTGTAGCCTCAGTCAAAGTTTTTCTGTACCGAATGTCAATGGCCCTACCTTAAATCCTGGCTCATCGGTGATTCCAACTTGTTATGACGCACAAAACGGACAATTGAGCGCAACCGTCTTAGACCCGCTCGCACTTCAAAGCATAACTTGGACACCCGCGCCTGCACTTGGTCAGGGAACCTTGCAAATCGCCAATATTGGTGTCGGAAGCTACGTCTGTACTGTTGTAGATACAAACGCTTGTGTGGCAAGTCTAGTCTTGAATTTAAGCGCGCCTGCTCCATTGAACTTAGCGCTGCAAGCCATCACGAACGTGAGTTGCGCGGGTGGAACAAACGGCAGTATACAACTCATGGCCACTGGTGGAACGGCCCCCTACAATTACACTTGGCCCAATCTTTCGGGCGCTACAAATGTACAGACGGGTCTTAGCGCCGGTTCCCAACTCTGTATTGTTACGGATGTCAATAATTGCACAGATAGTTTAGTGACACTCGTTACTGAACCAACTCCGGTGCTTGCACAAGTACAAGTACTGCAGGCGCCAACTTGCAGTTATTCGCAAAATGGGGTCTTGCAGGCAAGCGGCCAGGGTGGAACGGCACCATATACTTATTTGTGGCAGGGCAATCAACAAACATCCCCAACGCTAATCGGTATTGGCACCTCCCCACAAACGGTGGTGGTTTCTGATGCGCTAAATTGCATGGACACGCTTGAATTTCTCCCAAACAGTTTGTCCAATACCAACGTGCAGATGCAAATTACGCCAGTAACTTGTGCAGGCTATGCCGATGGTCAGCTCGAGCTCACCGTTACAAGTGGTCAGGCACCTTATTTGATTTCATGGTCCAACGGCCAAACAGGAATGCAATTGCAAAACCTCCAGTCTGGTAACTATTCGGCTTACGTTTTTGATAATTTAGGTTGCCTCGATACCGCACAGGTCAATCTTCCTACACTTTCACTGCTTTCAGCTACGGTAAGCGGAACGCCAATTATTTGCGCAGGAACCAATACAGGTGAGTTAACTGTTCTGGCAGACCAAGGAGTGTTACCGTATGATTTGTATTTAAACGGACAACTTCAAACGAGTTTAACACCAACAAATTTGTTGGCAGGTTCATATGAACTCGTTGTCATGGATAGTCTGGGTTGTTCAGATAGCCTAGAATTCCAAATTGACTCATCTCTTTTCAATGTGAGCGCATTGGCACTACCTACCTTATGTCAGGGGGTTCAGTCAGGAAGTGTTTATTTGACTGCAACAAACGGCATACAACCTTACTTTTACGCTTGGCCAGGCTTTTTAGAAAATACCGATAGCCTGCTCGGCTTGTCTTCTGGTTACATACATTTTGAAGTTAGCGACGCGATGAATTGTAGTATTTCGGATAGCATTTTTGTTGGCGTTCAGCAAAGTATTCAATTGAGTGCGGTAGTTAGCCCAGAATTATTTGGCCAAGATGGTGCCATTGACCTGACGCCATCAGGAACCTCCGCACCTTATTTTTATCAGTGGTCAAACGGATTGGATACCCAAGACCTCACTGGTCTCACTCCTGGATGGTACATTATAGCTGTTAACGATCAGAATGGCTGTTTTGTGGAAGATTCTTTCTTTGTGGACACAGAACTTGGCTTAGCGTCTACAGATTTACCATCTGTGCTCATCGCCCCTAATCCTTTTAGCGAAAGCATCACCGTCAGTGGTTCAGGTATCAGCGAACTAGCTATTTATGATTTACGAGGCGTGTTGGTCTGGCAAAGTTCGCTCCAACCGAGTCAAGTCAAGCACCATATTGATTTGTCAAATCTGCCGAGCGGAAGCTATGTAGTACAAATTATTCAACAAGGTACTAGTATAAAACAACACATCTTGCGTTTATAACGGTAAAACAATCCAAACCCATGAATAAACCAATCGCGCTATTCCTTTTCTTCCTTTGGGCCACGCCATTTTTCGCCCAAGTCTCTGGCTCCGAAGCACTCTCCCTACCAGTCGTTGGCATCCACTACGGCGGTGCTTTCTCAGGCGCAGACCTTGCTGAGCGCTACGGCTATTTCAACCGCGTGGGCTTTACCGCAGGTTATAAATTCAAAAGCAACTGGAGTTTTGGCCTAGAATCCGACTTCTGGTTCTCAGACAACGTGAAGCTCACAGGCCTTTTTGATCATTTGGTAGATGGCGCCGGCAACATCACCAACGACCTCGGTATGCCAGCATCCGTACTCGTGTATCCGCGCGGCGTGCATGCCAATGCGTATGTCGGTAGGTTGTTCCCACTCAACCAAACCAACCGCAATAGCGGTATTCTCGTTCAACTCAGCGGTGGCTATATGCTACACCGCCTGCGCATCGAAACCAACGACAACGTAGTGCCTCAAATAGAGCTCGACTACAAAAAAGGCTATGACCGCCTCACCACGGGTATCAATACCCAGCAATTCATCGGCTATTCCTTTCTCAACAACCGCGGTTCAGCCAGCTTTTACGCTGGCCTTTATTTCCAACAAGGTTTTACGTATAACCGCCGCACCATCAATTTTGACCAACCCGATGTGCCCGTCTCTACGGCCCGTCGCTTAGACCTTCAAACGGGATTCCGCGTGGGTTGGTATATTCCTTTTTACGCTGCGGAGCCGAGGGAGTTTTATTATAATTGATGGGCCTACTTTACACTTTCTTCATGTACATCTATCAACTTCTTTTAAAGTTGGTAGCCCTCTGGCACCCAAAAGCCAAGGCTTTGGTTTCAGGTCGAAAAGAAACATGGGACATCCTTCAAAAATTACCCAAAACAGGCTCCAAACGCTTTTGGTTCCACTGCGCTTCTTTAGGCGAATACGACATGGCGCTTCCATTGATAGAAGCCTGTGTGGCGGCAAATCAAGGTGTTGAAATTGTAGTGAGTTTCTACTCGCCCTCGGGCATGCAGCACTACCACAAACGCGGCTTTGAGCCCCATGCTGTTTTCTACTTGCCAGCTGACACTCCCGGGCAAATGCAGCGCCTCATCAAAGCCGTGCAGGCCGATCGCTTGTATTTACTGAAATATGAATTTTGGCCCAATTTGTTGCAAAAAGCGCAAAAAGCAGGTTTGGAAGTCTTTGGTGTATCGACTATTTTGCGCCCTTCGCAAGTCTATTTCAAGTGGTATGGTGGGTTTTTTCGACAGGCCTTGCAGCGTGTTTCGCATTTTGCCGTTCAGAACGAGGAGACTCAACAACTATTGCTTCGCCTTGGCGTTTCCTCTCAAAAAATAGAAATTCTTGGCGACTTGCGCTTCAATAGAGTGTTGGAGGCGAAGGCGAAAGCCAAACCCAATCAGCTCCTTGAAAAATTTGTCGGCACAGCGCGTTTGTTGATTTTAGGGAGCAGTTGGCCGCAAGAAGAAAAAATCTTGTCTGACTTTTTGAATAGCCACAAGGAAATCCTGACCAAGCTCAACTTGAAGGTCTTGATTGCGCCGCATGACCTTTCTGCGCGCCATCTTACTCAATTAGGGATGTCTTTCCCACAGTCCATTTTTTATTCTCAAATAAAGGATGAATCTTTTTCTAAAGCAGCCATCATCATTTTAGACACCATCGGACACCTCAGTGCGGCGTATCAGTATGGCACGGTTGCTTTTGTGGGCGGAGGCTTCAGTGGCAGTTTGCACAATATTTTAGAGCCTTTGGCCTATGGTTTGCCGGTTGTGTTTGGCCCCAAGCATGAGAAGTTTCCGGAGGCGCAGCAATTCATTGATTTGGGTTTTGCGCAGGCCATTACAGATGCAAAAGGCCTTGAAGAATTATTGATTTCAGTACTCGAGAAGCGAGCAATTTCGAAAGCAGCAATTGAAGCACAAGTTTTCAATTTACAAGGAAAAATAGCTGATAAACTTGTAAATTGAAAAGTAGGTTTTCAATTTACAATGAAAAATACTAATTTAGCTTGTAAATTGAAAAGAAAGTGATTTATCGAGGTCAACACCAATATCTTCTTGAAGCCTTAGATCAAATGCCTATCGTGGCTCTTCTCGGACCGCGTCAAGTAGGCAAGACAACGCTGTCACTTGCCATTTTACCGACACTTCAAAAGTCTGCCATTTACCTAGATTTGGAAAAGGAAGCAGATCAGCGCAAGTTGCTAGATCCGGGTTATTTTTTGAGTCAATTTCGCGGTCAACTTGTTGTTATTGATGAAATACAACGCATGCCAAATCTATTTTTGGTGTTGCGAAGTATCGTAGATGAGCGCAAGCGCGATGGAGAGCGCACTGGGCACTTTCTTCTTTTAGGATCTGCATCCAAAGAAATTGTACAAGCATCGTCAGAAACGTTGGCTGGCCGCATCCGCTTTATTGAGCTTAATCCGTTTACCTCACTTGAACTTTTCAAGCATGAACAAAGTGCTTATCACTTAGATCAGCATTGGTTTCGCGGTGGTTTTCCCGATAGCTATCTAGCTGCAACAGACTTGGAGAGTTGGCGCTGGCGTTCTGATTTCGTTCAGACTTACCTTGAAAAAGACATTCCCTCAATGGGTTTGGGTATTTCCGCCACACAGCTCACTCGATTTTGGTCCATGTTGGCGCACTTTCATGGTCAGCAAGTAAATCTGAGTTCTTTGGCTAGAAGTTTGGAGATGAGTCATACGAGTATCCGTAATTACCTTGATTTACTCAGTGATTTTTACATGGTAAGACAGCTTAAGCCATGGTCGGGTAATATCAAAAAACGCTTGGTTAAGAGTCCAAAAATTTATATTCGCGATACAGGAATTTTACACAAACTCTTGCATATTTCAGACTTCAATGTGTTGCATGGTCATCCTTTAATGGGCGCTAGTTGGGAAGGCTTTGTGGTAGAGCAAATATTGGCAGTTCTCGATGACCGTTGGCAGTACAGTTATTACCGGACAAGCACCCAGGTAGAATTAGATTTGGTATTGCAGACCCCCACAAATGAAACTTGGGTTTTAGAAATCAAGCGCGGGTCAACGCCAAAGTTAGGACGTGGTTTTTATGAAGCTTGTCTTGATGTGGGCGCTACACGGCGATTTTTGCTCTGCAATACACAAACACATTTGTTATTGGCTCGGGATTTAGAACAAATTGGTTTGCTTGATTTGATCCAATTGATCCAAAAGCTTTAATACGCCCGCTCATTGCGTTTCTCCATCCAATTGATGAAGGCGCGGTTCACAACTTTGTTTCCGCCAGGAGTAGGGTAGTTGCCGGTAAAGTACCAGTCGCCGGTGTGGCCTGGGCAGGCAATGTGTAAGTTCTCGACCGTTTGGTAAATGATTTCAACCTCAGCTTGCATGCCTGCTGGCGTGAGCATTTTGGCAATTTGAGCGGAGATTTCTTTGTCTGTGAAAGGGGCGTAGATGCGCTGAACCACATTTTTGACTTGTTCTTTGGGCAGTTGTACTTGTTCGAGTGCTGCTTTGTAGACTTCGTCGATGAGGTTGGCCTGACCGCGTTCGCGCAAGAGGGCGATGGCTGCTTCGAAAGCGATGAAGTCGCCCATTTTGGCCATGTCGATGCCGTAGCAGTCCGGGTAGCGGATTTGCGGTGCAGAAGAAACGACTACAATTTTCTTGGGGCCGAGGCGGTCTAAAATACGAAGGATGCTTTGGCGCAATGTGGTGCCGCGTACAATGCTGTCGTCGATGACAATGAGGTTGTCGGTGCCGCGGCGGACAGAACCGTAAGTGATGTCGTAGACGTGGGCTACGAGGTCGTCGCGGGAGTCGTCTTGGGTAATGAAGGTGCGCAGCTTGGCGTCTTTGATGGCAATTTTTTCGATGCGCGCGCGGCGCTTGATGATTTCCGAGAGCGCTTCGGGGCTGGCGTTGTTGCCGAGGGCCTGAATTTGTGTCAGTTTATGTTCGTTGAGGGCTTCTTCCAAACCTTTGATGAGGCCGTAAAAAGAAACTTCTGCGGTATTCGGGATGAACGAAAAGACGCTGTTGTCGTAGTCGTGGCCAACGCTGTCTAGGACGTCTTTGACGATGAGTCGTCCGAGCGCTTTGCGTTCTTTGTAGATGTCGGTGTCTGAACCTCTAGAGAAATAAATGCGCTCAAAAGAACACTGCTTGAGCTCGCGTGGCGTATTGATTTGGAGTTCTTTGACCTGACCTTTTTTCTCGATAATGAGCGCATGGCCTGGTTTGAGTTCTTGGATGTCTTCTTCTTTGAGGTTGAAAGCCGTTTGGATCACTGGGCGCTCAGAAGCCACCACGCAAATTTCGTCGTCTTCGTACCAAAAAGCGGGGCGGATGCCATTGGGATCGCGCAGTACAAACGCGCTACCGTGCCCAAGTAAGCCGGCCATGGCGTAACCGCCGTCCCAGCGTTCAGAAGCTTTTTTCAGGATTTTATCGATTTTGATTTCGTCCTGAATGCGCGCATAAATTTCGGTTTTACCGTAACCCAACGCTTTGTAGTGCGCGTAAAGTTCGTCGTTCTCTACGTCTAGGAAATGCCCGATTTTCTCCATGACCGTAACGGTGTCGGATTTTTCTTTCGGATGCTGCCCGAGCTCGACCAAGACCTCAAAAAGTTCGTCGACATTAGTAAGGTTGAAGTTGCCGGCCACAACCAAATTGCGGGTCATCCAGTTGGACTGGCGCAAAAACGGGTGGCAGCTCTCGATAGAATTGCGTCCGTAAGTGCCGTAGCGCAAATGCCCCAAAAAGACCTCGCCGGTAAAGCCCGCATTTTGCTTCAAGAACGCAACGTCCTTGAGCTTTTCAGGGTTTTCATCGTAAATCGCCTTGAACTTGGCGTTGATCTGATCGAAGATATCTTGTGTCGGATTTTTCTGGACCGAACGGCTGCGCGAAATATAACGCTCGCCGGGCTGCATATCTAGCTTGATGTTGGCAATCCCCGCACCATCTTGGCCGCGGTTGTGTTGCTTTTCCATCAAAAGATGCATTTTATTGAGCCCCCAAAGGGCAGATCCGTATTTCTCGAGGTAGTATTCAAGTGGTTGTTTGAGCCTCAAAAGGGCAATGCCACACTCGTGTTTAATCGGATCACTCATGGTCTATGAAATTGAGTCGCAAAGGTACTGAATTTAACTTATTCTTGCTGAATAATTTCTAAACAAGAAGTATTTTGCTCCATTAAAAATGTCTTGATGTGCTCCTGGAAACTGTTCAGCAGTTCTGCGATAAAATGGGTAGTTTGGTTCTGGCTTCTAATTAAGATGATCATGGGAGGATGCCCCCAAACAATTGAGAAGTCGTAAAAGTCAACGTCAAATGTTACAATGGCTAAGTTTTTTAATTTTGCAATTTCCCATATTTCCTTATCTGTTTTAATCTCCTTCCCTAAATCTGAGATGTGTATGGAATCGGGGAATTGATCAGAAATATTTTTCTTGATTCGAAATGAAATATTTTGATCAAAAAGCAACAAACTTATGAGGCAAAACTGATTTGCTGTTCGCGTGTAGAAGCATAAAGCAAACATGCTGATACATGATTTGCTGTCAATTCTGGGTAATCATGAATGATATCAGAAGTGCTTAGACCATTTGCCAACCAATTGAGCACGTCGGCAACAGAAATCCTTGTTCCTTTTAGGATGGGCTTACCAAAGCGCATTTGCGTATCTATTTCGATGTAATCTGCAATTTTCATAACTCTAAGTTCGCAATAATCTCCTAAAAATCAAATATGTTGTAAATAAAACAATACATGTAAATTTGTATCGTGAAAAGTATATTCGCTGTCTTTCTCATTGTTCTGCAACTTGCACTCCAAGTGGGTATCCCCATTCACAAGCATTTTTGTGAAATGGATGGTGCTTTTAGCTCGGTTCTGATCAAAGTTGACCACGAATGTTCCGAACCCCATGAAGCGCTCCCACCTTGTTGTCAAAAGGAGAAAGATGCGGCTTGTGAGGCTAATGTACAAGAAAAAGACTGCTGTTCGGACGAGCTGCAGGTGGTCAAAACCAATTATGATCAGGCGTATACTTCCTTTGAAATTGAATTCTTTCCAATTTACATTTGGCAAAAATCAGTTTTTGATTTTTCCTTTTTCTCTTCATGCGAGGAAAATCAAAAATATGAAATTGGTTCCGCATACCGACCCCCTCCGCTATATGCAAGTGGTCGAGATTTACAAGTCAAGCAACAAGTGTGGAGAATTTGATGTGCTTTCTATTTGAATAGAAGGTCTCATCAAATTTTACATATATGAAAATCAATTTATTTATTGCTGCACTTTTTTGGAGTGCATTGGCTTTTGGCCAAATTCGGGGCGTGGTGCAGGGTGCAGATTCTGTGCAAACCAAGCCACTTAAAAACGTCAAGATTACCTTATTAGGGGCGGGTACTACGGTGTATTCCAACGAAGACGGCACCTTTGAAATCTTGTTGGGTAAAAAAAGTCCAGACACGCTTCTTTTTTCTGCAAAAGGTTACCGCTCAGACCGCTTGGTGGTGACGCGCTCAGACCGATTTTTGGCGCTAAATGTGGTGCTGGTTTCGGGGCAATTGGTGCAGGAAATTGTCGTGAGTAAGCAAAAAGATGCCCACGGGATTTCGAAATTGAAGACCCTTCACGTGGAGGAGCTGACGAGTGCTGAATTCAGGAAGGCAGCTTGTTGCAACCTTTCGGAGTCTTTTGAAACGAACGCAACCGTAGACGTCAGTATGTCGGATGCCATTTCGGGGGCGAAGAAAATTCAGTTGTTGGGTTTGGATGCGGTGTACACGCAGCTGCAATTCGAGAACATTCCGTTTTTGCGCGGCCTTGAAAGTGCGTTTGGGATGAGTGTGATCCCGGGCACTTGGCTGGAGTCCATACAAATTACCAAGGGGACGGGTTCTGTAGTGAATGGCTACGAGTCTATGGCGGGTTTAGTGAACTTGGAATTCAAAAAACCCAAAGAGTTGCCGCGCCTAGGATTGAATTATTACCAAAATCGCTTTGGACGTTCGGAGTTGAATCTGCAGGGCGGCCAGCAGCTCTCCGAGCGCTGGCACATGGGCCTTTTCGCTTCAGGCGCTGCGGTTTACGGTAACTTTGACGACAACAACGACGGCTTTAGAGACCAAGCGCTCTCCAATACCTTCAATTTACTGCAGCGCTTTAGTTACCAAGGCCCGCGCATGGAGGCCCAACTGGGCGTGCAGGCTTACGCAGACCAAAAAATCGGGGGGCAAAGTTCCTACACCAAAGCCAGCCCGGTGGGCTATGGCATGCAATTGGCCAGCGAACACCTCTCTGTTTTTTCGAAAACCGGATTTTTTGGTAAGAAGCCTGCTCAAAGTTTGGGCGTCATTGCCCAGTTCAAGTATCAAAACATGAGCGGCCTGTATGGTTTGCGCAACTTCAGTGGTCGTGAAAAACGTGGGTATGTGAACGTTATTTATGACGACATCTTATTTTCGGCCGATCATAAAATCAAGGCGGGTGCTAGTTTTCAGGTCCTGAGCCTGAGTCAGTGGGCTGGGCAACCTTTTGGGGCTGAGGTAGTAGGTGCCGACCGCACGGAGTGGGTGCCGGGTTTGTTTGCCGAATACGCCTATACGGGCAACAGACTCTCAGCCGTGGTGGGCGCGCGCTTCGACCAACACAACTTAGCCGGCGGGCAGTTTTCGCCGCGTGCGCATTTTAAATATGCACTCACGCCTCAGCTGGACGCGCGCCTCACTGCAGGCCGTGCTTGGCGCTTACCCAATTTTGTGGTAGACAACCTCTCGCTGTTGGCGAGTTCCAAGACCTGGCTTGCGCCACAAGCGCTGCAGCCCGAGGTTTCTTGGAATGTAGGCGCCTCGTTGGTGCAGGGCTTTACTTTCAAAAAACGCAAGGGCAGCCTCAGTCTAGATGCTTATCATACGCGTTTTTCGCAACAACTCGTGGCCGATCGCGATTCGCTGAGTGGGGCAGTGGTCTTCAAGAACCTCAGTGACAATTCTTTGGCCACCGTATTGCAGGCAGAATTCAGTTACGCTCTTTTGCGCGGCCTCGATTTGCGCTTGGCCTATAAATTCCAAGACGTGAGGGCGTTGTTCAACGGTGAGTTCCAAACGCAAGTGCTCTTGCCGCGCCAGCGTATCTTTGCCAATCTCGGCTACCAAACCCGTAACAAGCGCTGGGCTTATGACCTCACGTACTCGCGTTACAGCGCCGTGCGTTTGCCGCAAGGTGGGCAGGGGAACCCGTGGGGGTTGCTCAATGCACAGGTGACGCGCAACTGGAAGCAACTTGAACTTTATGCCGGCGGCGAAAATCTTCTCAACGTGATGCAACACCATCCCATCATTAGTGCACAAGATCCTTTTGGGGTGGCTTTCGATGCCACTGAAATTTGGTCGCCCATTATGGGTTGGAATGTGTACTTTGGTTTGAGGTACACAATCAAATAAAATTTTCTTTTAAAATCAATCAAAATCAATCAAAATCAATCAAAATCAATCAAAATCAATCAAAATTCAATAAACATGAAAACAATCCTCATTTCTTTTTTACTCCTTTTTGGAACACCACTTTTTGCCCAAAAAACAACCATAATTCAAATACAAACCTCCGCCCAATGTGGCGATTGCAAGGAGCGCATTGAAACTGCTTTGAATCAGGCTAAAGGCGTGGTTTATGCTGAACTGAACCTCGAAACAAAAGTGGTGGAAGTGAAGTTCAAACCGTCCAAGACCAACAAAGAAGCGCTGCAAATGGTGTTGGTGAATATTGGCTATCAGGCCGACGATAGAAAGGCCAACCCGGAGGCTTTGAAAGCGCTACCGTTGTGTTGTCAGCCTGGTGGACATTGAGTACCTTGCTTATTCGCTGAGGTTGCGATGCCCAAATGAATAACCCAAGCCAATGCCTGCATTGGGGTAAAAGCCATAACCCGCAGTAAAGCGCGTTTGCAAGTGCACGTTGGCGTGTAGACCAAATGGTGCGTAATAAGTGAGTTTGGCACCGGCAGTGGCGTCGTATTTGATGCGGCCTTCCTCGGTCGGGTTGTTGCTTATGATGTAGGCCAGCCCCAGCGGATTTACGTAGCCCGAAAGGTCGTAGCGGTAGGCTAACGGATAATGATACGCGACGCCTTCGGGGATCAGCGCAGTAAGTGCACCCACAGCTAGTGCGCCCAAAAAATCGCTAAAAGTAAAGGCATTTTGAGATAAAAATCGGGTCACGGGCCCCACGGCAAATAAACTCATTGGTGCGTGTGCGTAGCCGCTGTAGGTGGTAAAGGAACCGATTGAGTAATTGTAAAGTAGGCTCCATCTTGGGTTGAGGTGCAATTCGCCCTGAAGGTTCCACTCGGGTCCAAATTGCTTTTGATAAAGGTTGGTGTTGAGTTGTAGATTGAGGTCGAACTTGGAATAGTCAGATTGCGCGTGAACTGGGCCCATAAAAAGGAGCAGTGCACAGAAAAGAAGTTGCTTCATTAACTTTCGATTTTGTAAGATAAACCTATACCAATGACCGATTTAAATTGGGTGCGAGGGCCAATATTGCCATTGATATCCGTGATTTTAATGTCGTCGTCATAGATGAGGTTCCATTGGGCAGAAGCCGACACCAGCGAGTTGACACGAAAGAGCAGCAAGAGCTCGCCATTGACGTCGATGTTTTCAGGGTTGTTGAGGTAGTTACTGAATAATTCCAGCTTGGATTTCATTTCGATATTTTTGGCTAGGGTGCGATTGAGTTTCATTTTGAGATACGCGCCGTATTCTTGGCGGTAGCGCATGCCTGGTTCTACCCCGAAAGAACCTTTGGCGCTGAGGGAGTCGTCAAGTACAAAAGTAGATTTGATGGCGATCGAGGAAAAGAAGATGTTGAAGTTGTCGGATTTGCGGAAGTCGGCGCCGAGTGCGAGGTTCATGTAGCCCGGTGCCATGAAGCGCGAAACTGGAATGGAATCGTTGGGGTAGGCGTAGCCATTGATACTTTGGGTCCGGAAACTCGAGGCAAAGGTAAGAAAAAAGCCTTTTGAGAGCTGCATACCGAAGGTGCTGGCGAGGTCGAGGCGGTCATCGGTTTTTTGGGCGCCTATGCCTTTATTGTCAAAATACTTGATGCCACCGAGTGCAAATGAGGCGTCGTTGGTCCATTTGACGGTTTCGCGGGTATAGTAGGCCGAGGCACTGCCCGAACCGATGATCGAGATGTTGTTGCGTCCTCCAGCATTCCAATTGACAAACGACGTTTGGGTGCCACTCAAGGAATACAGCGACTTGAATTTCCAATATACGAGCGAATCTTGCGCACTAGCGCTTTTTGCGGCCAAAAGGATAAACAATAGGCAGAAAAATGTGTTTCTTTGGTGTCCGGACATTACGACTACAAAAATAATGCGTTTTCTAACTCTACTCTTCGTGTATCTCCCAATTCTTTCAACAGGACTTTATGCACAAACCCCTGTAGATTACAGGTTGGCTCAAAATTGGGCTGCACGCCCGGGCGCATATCCTTCAGGACTTTCCGCCCACCTAAAAGACACCAGTTTGCACGCCAAAGCAGACGTTTTTTATGTATATCCAACGCTCAACACCAAAAAAAGTGACAAGCGCTGGAATGTTCCACTCGGCGATACCGAACAACAGACCAAAGTACTCCAAACCGCACTTCCTTTTCAAGGCAGTGCCTTTGCCGAAGCAGGTCGTTTTTTTGCGCCATACTATCGTTCTGCTCACTTGCGTTCTTATTATGTCGACGGCCCTGAGGGCAAGGCTGCTCTAGAGTTAGCTTATGCAGATGTGCGCGCCGCTTTTTTGTATTACCTCGAGCACTACAACGACGGCCGGCCCATTATTTTGGCGGGCCACAGCCAAGGGAGTACCCACTGCGGCTTATTGCTCCAAGAATTTTTCGACGGCAAAGCGCTGCAAAGTCAACTCGTCGCTGCGTATCTACCCGGTATCGGCATCGCGGCTTCCGACCTCAAGCAAATCCCTTTGCTCACCTCCCCAGATGCAACCGGTGGTTATGTCTCTTGGAATACCTTCAAAAAAAGACTAGAGCAGTCGAGTTACGAAAAATGGTACAAAGGAAAAGCAGTCGTGAATCCGGTTTCTTGGACCCTCGAAAGCACTGCGCAAAAGACTGCGCACAAAGGCTTTTTGTATTTTGACAACCAAATTTATCCGCAACTTTTCGACACCCACCTCATCGACGGCGCCATCTGGATAGACCGCCCGCGTGGCAAGTTCTTTTTCTTGAGCCTCACTATGCGCAATTACCACATCGGCGATATCAATCTTTTTTGGCAAGATGTGCACGATAATGCCTGCCTGAGGGTTCGGCAATTCACGGAAAAATAAGTACTTTTGTAGACCCAAAATCGACACAACACATGACACCATTTGAAAGACGCCACATCGGCCCCGGAGCTTCCGAACAACAAGACATGTTAGCAGCCGTTGGCGTAGATGCGCTATCGACGCTCATCGACCGCACCATCCCTGCGCAAATCCGCCTCAACCGCGAGCTGCGCATCGATCCTGCGCTCACTGAGCAAGCCTACTTAAACCACATCAATGCGCTGGGCGCCAAAAACAAAATCAATAAATCTTTTATTGGTTTGGGTTACCACGAAACCATTGTGCCGTCGGTTATTTTGAGAAATGTGCTCGAGAATCCAGGATGGTATACTGCCTATACACCTTATCAAGCAGAAATTGCACAGGGTCGTTTAGAGGCGCTGCTCAATTTCCAAACCATGGTCATTGAACTCACCGGCATGACCATCGCCAACGCTTCTTTGCTAGACGAAGCAACAGCAGCAGCTGAGGCGCTCATTATGTTTTACAACTCGCGCAGCCGTGCCGATATCCAAGCGGGCCGCAACAAATTTTTTGTCGATCAAAACGCCTTGCCGCAAAGCATCGACGTCATGAAAGGCCGCGCGCTCAACCTTGGCATTGAATTCATCGTTGGCGACGCCCAAACCTTTACCCCAGACGCTACTTACTTCGGCATTTTTGTACAGTATCCGAA
>JACCDQ011496035.1_pt1 | contig 16175 bp, 11 predicted proteins | sample 7446031 | NCBI WGS metagenome assembly JACCDQ01 (sample SAMN15323442, study PRJNA562643) | freshwater metagenome | isolation source: river surface water | place: USA:Blue River Watershed | collected 2017-08-17
CTGAGATAATAGGGTGCGAAATCGATCTTAATTTTGAACAAATCTTGAAACTGCACAAAATAGAAGTTGTTGGGTACCGCTTTGTAGATGACTGCCATTATTTTTTTGATACTCTAGCTGACGCTGAACTCGCGCTTAGAGAATACCAAAAAATACTCATAGGTTATGGCCTCCAATTAAACGATGAGAAAACTACAATTAAAGAGAGGCCTTGTGTCTTTGATGAAACATGGAAATCGCGATTGAATAACTTTGTTATAGAGCCTGTCCTGGATAAAAAGCAGCGAATCCATTTAAAAGACTATTTTAATTTGCTCCTAAGTACAGCCATAGCACACCCCAAAGGCTCTGTGATCAAATATGGTATAAAACGATTATTAAAACAAAGCATTCACAAGAACAATATCGACATTTTTGAACCACTGTTGTTCACAATTGCAATAAGTGAGTCCTCAATATTGCCAGACGTACTTCAATTACTTACTAAATATCGGCCTGCCCTATCTCCAAACGGTGTTTCAGAATTCGTTTTATCAATTATTGCAAATAACGTTCATAAAGGACATCACTTTGAAGTCTCTTGGGGTCTATGGATAGCAAAATGTTTCAACATAGTTATACCAAGAGAATTAGCACAAGATGTTATTGATTCAAGAGACGCAATCTCAATAATTATTTTGTTAGACATGCGAGCTTCCAAACTAGCTCCAGCAAGGCTGGCCTTACAAGATTTAATAGATGACCTTGACAATGACAGCTTGTCTGGTGACAAATGGCTACTTGCCTATGAAGCAGAATTAAATGGCTGGCTCAAACTAAATAATGTTTCTTCTGATCCTTTTTTCGATCTTTTGCGAAATCGTAAAATTTCGTTTTATGACCAATTGGCGGGTGGCTATATTAAGCCGTCAACGCCTTCGACGGGTTCGGCGAATACAAGAACTACAATCAAATTGGTTGCACCCTCAAACTCCAGCAATGAGTATTGATAGATTTATTTCTAAGGCTACAGCTACGTATTTTAAACTTGATATGAATGAAAAATATTAGCGAGATAGCATATAAAATCAATGCAACCGCCATAGCCGATGCGCATGAATTTTCAAGAATACAGGAAATTAGGGCGCAGGAATTAAATATCAAGCCACGGGTCAGCAAGCCCTTTGCAGATTTCAGTATAAAAGACAGATATGCTTTCCACGCAGGTGGGAGAAAAGAACTACAATACAACATTGGTGAAGAAGTAGTAAATGGTAAGACCGTATTCCGTTTTGGGATGGCGTTTTCTTTATATCAGGATAAGACACTGCATGACTCAAAAGCCGAATTTCGCCCATTAAAAGACCGGTTCAACAAATTTCTAAGAATTAATCCTGACTACTTCGAGGGTTTGGTAATGTGGTATCACCGGGAGCATGAATTAGAAGATGTTTTTGACAAGGTCATGCTGATCGATAGCAAGCTTTTTCAAACGGAAAACTTTATATTTTTCGGTAAGTATTTTGAAAAAGGCATTAGCCAAATCAACACGGGCGATATTGACGAAATAATCAAGTTGTTCGATTACCTGTTTCCATTATACAAGTTTGTTCAATTTGGCATTGAACAAAAGGAAAGAAGGGTTTCACGAATGTGTTGGAATGACAGGAGATGGGTATTTCCGTCAGGCATGGTTGGCAAAAGTAAAGATCCAGACACTCACGAAGCTAAGCATGGATATGGTCATGAAGAGTGGCTATTTGATACTGGCAAATTGATTGACGGTTACCACTACGGTTTTTTAGAGCCAATTGGCAAACAACATCAGGCGTTTGAAAACAGAAGCTATGATGTGAACCTTTATACAATCAATAATAAGACTAAACAAAGGTTCTGGGTGGGCGAGATAAAAGATCTTTACGTAATTGACAAAGCAACATCTGAAAGAATAAAAAAGGAGTATATCAGCCGTGGATGGTATGCTGAAATGGAGAAACAAATAAGCCAATCCGGCGCGAGTACAAAAGGATTTTCTAATTGGAAAGGAATTGACTTGTTCAATGTACGTTTTCTGCCAAGCAATCTTAAAGTCAACAGTCCTTTAGTCGAACTACCACAAAGCCACCCAATTGTATCCTTATCGAGATATGCATTCGCATTTTATAAAGACTCTTTCGATTTAACTGACGATTTAGAGGAAGGAGATGATATACTATTACCAATTGGCAGCAGAGGCGCGGGCAGTGGGTCGGGGAAAGTAAACAGAAAAAAATATACAAGAAGCGAAACAGAAATTGAAGTGGCATACTTGCATGAGGCGATCAGCGTGAACTTAACTGCAGAACTTAAAAAGCAATATGGTGCAAAAAATGTAATTCGGGAATATAAAATGTCGAACGGCACCAAACTTGATATTGTGGTTTGGCATAAGGGCGAGACGTATATTTATGAAATAAAGACTTATCCTTCTCTTAAATCGTCCATCAGAGAAGCAATTGGTCAATTGATGGAATATGCGTTCTGGCCGAATCAGAAAAGGGCGAAAAAACTTATAGTTGTTACCCCGCCGAGTTTAAATTTTTCACAAGCGGAAAAATATTTTCAGCATTTACGGGATAGCTATGGTTTACCGCTGCATTACCAGTCGTTCGAATTTGAGAGTAGAGTTTTATCAGAATTAGTTTAAAGAACAATGACTACATCAACAATAGTTTCAAAAGTATGGTCTTTCTGTAACACGTTACGAGATGACGGCGTAAGTTACGGTGACTACCTGGAGCAGCTTACTTATCTGCTCTTTCTAAAAATGGCTGATGAGTACGCAAAGCCACCCTATAGTCGCAAACTACCGATACCGAAGGAGTACGGCTGGGAAAGCCTTACAACGCTTAAGGGTGCAGAGTTGGAAGTACATTATGTAACCGTGTTGCGAGAACTGGGCATTCAAAAAGGGATACTGGGGCAAATATTTACTAAGAGTCAGAATAAGATACAAGACCCGGCTAAGCTGTACAAGCTCATTGACATGATCAACAAAGAGCAATGGACAGTGATGGGTGCAGATGTAAAAGGTGAGATATACGAAGGGCTGCTCGAAAAAAATGCAGAGGACACAAAGAGCGGAGCGGGCCAATATTTTACCCCAAGAGCGCTTATCAAAACAATGGTAGCCTGCGTCCGCCCTGAACCGTTGAAGACGATAGCAGATCCTGCATGCGGTACGGGAGGCTTCTTTCTTGCCGCTTATGACTATATAGCTGCGCAACCACTCGATAAAGAGCAAAAGCAATTCCTGAAGTACAAGACCTTTCATGGTAATGAGATAGTAGCAAGTACCCGCCGGTTAGCGTTAATGAACCTTTTCCTCCACAACATAGGAGATATAGACAGCGACAACTTTATTGCTCCGACTGATGCATTAATAGCCGATACTGGAGAGCGCTATGACTATGTGCTTGCCAATCCTCCATTTGGTAAAAAGAGCAGCCAGACTTTTACTAATGAAGAGGGTGAACAGGAGAAAGAAGACCTTACCTATAACCGGCAAGACTTCTGGGCCACGACCAGCAATAAGCAGCTCAACTTTTTGCAGCACATCCGCACAATGTTAAAAACAACCGGGCAAGCGGCGGTGGTGATACCCGACAATGTACTTTTTGAGGGCGGTGCCGGAGAGACTGTGCGTAGAAAACTGCTGGAAACAACTGACCTGCATACTATTCTACGGCTGCCCACCGGTATATTTTATGCAAACGGTGTAAAAGCAAATGTATTATTCTTCGATGCCAAGCCTGCAGCCAAACAACCGTGGACGAAAGAAGTATGGATTTACGACTATCGTACCAACATACACCACACTCTAAAGAAAAACTCCCTAAAGGCTGATGACCTAAGTGATTTTGTAGCCTGCTACAATCCAGCAAACCGAAACAAGCGTAAGGAGACATATAATCCGGACACAAATCCAGACGGTCGCTGGCGCAAATACAGTTACAATGAAATAGCAGCACGAGACAAGACGAGTCTGGATATAACATGGATAAAAGATAAGTCCCTCGCCGATTTGGACAACCTTCCCGATCCGGATGAGTTGGCTGAAGACATTGTTGAGAACCTGGAAGCTGCATTAGGAAGCTTCAGGGAGATTATTGCGAGCTTGAAAAAGTAATCCAATGTAGACAATGTTCATTTATTGCCCAGTTGGAAACCTGGCATACAAGATTGGAAAAAAGTCGCCAGCACGAATTTCAATATCAGAAAACTATTGCGGGGATTTACCCGGCAATTAGAGTAGGATTAGATTTGAAACGAAAAACATTGCTTCCCATTTGACAAATCATTACGGTTTATGGCAGATAACGCTGAATTCACTATTAAAAGGCTGGAAATAAGGGTGAAAAACCTTAAAAAACAGCTCGATGAAACAAGAACTGAGCTAAAAAATGCCACTGAACAGGGCAAAATCATAGTTGCCGAGAATGAAAAGCTAAAGAGAAAGCTCAAAAAGCACGAATCATCAACCGAACAATACGATCATAGCTGGAGTTGGATAAGCAAAATCGTATTCCTGGTCAAACAAGCCAACAAGCCGCTCCGTTCTGCCGAAATAATAGCACTGTTACAAAAGAAAGAACCAGTGTTGCTTAAAAAAACAAGTAAAGAAAAGTTTGTATCTGCATTTCTGAATGTAGCCATGCGTAAAGAACGGCTCATCCCATATAAGTTAAGTGGAGTGAGAGGGAATTTCTACTGTTTGCCGGAGTGGGTGGATGAGGAAGGGGAACTGATCGCCGAAATCAGAAAAAAGATATTTTGACAGAAGAAAATCGCACTTTTGTGCATAGAGACTTCGCCGCAATTAAATAATAATAATAAAGTTCCTATGGAAGCTCGTCATATAAAACTCTACTTTCGAGCTAATTAACACACGTGCATTGATGCCGATATTGCCTTGCACAACAAAGGCTAGCCTTATTATGTACCTAGGAATTAGAAGGCGATTAATAAGTACGCAAGCAAACCAAGAATTAGAAAAACAACCAGTAACATTAAAAACATCCTTGCTGTGGTTCCAAGAGAATGAACTAAATGATTCATATTTTCAATGAAATAGGAGTATGATACCATTACAAGTAATATAAATAAGATAGCAGCTATCATTGTATGTTATTAATCACCACAAATTTTTTTAATGCTGAAGCCGCTACGGGACATGAAACATCATCAGAAGTATAAAATTTAGCAAAGTTTGACTCTTGATATATTAGTTTCTCAAAGGGTAGGCGTTCAATTTTTATTTCTGTATGGCTTAGTTTTTCTTTATAACAAGAGGGCAAAAGAATGCGATAAAAATTGGGCTCGCTATGCTCATCAATATTTCTGAATCCAACCCGTTTGAACCAAGAGTATACATTCCTTTTTCTTTCGACAATTTTATCGATTTGCTTGTCAAATGTTTCCAAACCATGCTGTGCCGCAAATGGGTTGATATCAGTATTTAAAAAGAAAGGATTATACAAACTTGATGATAATATGCTCTGCTTTTCAGGGTGAGCAAGACCAAGAGTCAGCCTTTTATAAATTGAACTGTTATTGGTAACTACACAACCACCTTGCCCTAAACTGAGCAACTTGTTTGCTCCAAAGCTGAAAATAGTAATATCGGCGAAATAGCCGGAATAATGCCCTTTATAGGTGCTGGTAAATGATGAAGCTGCATCATGTATCAACATAAGCCTGTGTTTCCGGCAGATCAACTTAATTTCGTCCAGAGTGGCGGGATAACCCAGAAAATCTGCAGTAAACACCGCTTTTGTATTTGATGTGATTAGTTCCTCCAATTTTTTGGGGTCCAATGTGAGCTTTCTCCTTTCTACATCACAAAACTTGATCTTGCAATCTAGCATTAACAGTCCCGATAGTGCACCCGGCCATGTCAACGGGGTAGTAATGACCTCGGCGTTCCTCAATCCAAGTGAATAAAAGGTACCCAAAATTCCTACCGACGCATTACATACTGCCAAAACATGTCGAACATCAATATAGTCCGCAATTTTGTATTCAAGTTCTCTCACAATGCTATTTCCAGGTACGGTTTTCATTTAATATCGTGCTTTATATTTAAACTCTTCCAATTTTCTATCCAACTCTAATTCGTTCACAGTCCCGTTGGTAAGGTTAACAATTCCTTCCAAATACCAAGGCAAAGGGTATTCTCTATTTCCAGCCCAGGGAAAATAGTCATCAAAGGCTGTAAGCCTTATCGCACTCAAAGATGAGTAGGCTCCGCTCATCCGGTCACCATTGGTTCGGAAGGAAATACAGCTTTCTAAAATCTGGTGCTCTGCAACGTCATTTCCATATCTGTCAATTGTGTGGTTGATTACATCAAATATTTGACGGGGGCTGGCACCCTTGCGATATAGCATTTCACAACCTTGAACTAGATTTTCATTAAAAGGATTCAGCGTTTCGCGACCGGTAATTCTCTTCTGAATCTTGGGAAAAATAGCTGCCATATCAGCCGGTGTGGATTCCAGCAAAGGAATTGTTACAAAACGGTTGATAAGAGCAGGATCAAGTAGCTGTGGCGTATTACTTGCTGCGACAATACATATCTTGCCTCTCAGGTCATCTCTTGCTGCGAACTTGAAAAGTGTTTTTAGATAATGACTGCTTACGCCCCCGTCCAAATTTGCACTGGAACGATTAGAGAAACTTTGATCTACTTCGTCTATAAAAAGAATAACAGGAGACAGACTTTGAATTAATTGCAGGGCTAAGGACAATCTTGCCTCACTTTGCCCGACCCACATAGATTTAATTTCATCGCTCAATTCCACAAGATTAAAGCCACAGGCATTTGCAAACGCAGAAGCTATTGTAGTTTTTCCGGTGCCGGGAGGACCTGCAAGCAAAATGGCCCTTGGAGAAGATGGGTCTTGAATCGAAAGCTTTTTAGCAAAATCTGAAAGTATCGCTTTAGGAATTTCAAGACCTGCTAAATCATCAAATGATATATTGGTAGGTAATACAGTTAATGTTTTTTCACTTACTTGTTCGATGAGCCTTTCCTTCTCTGCGATGATTTCATTTTTTCCTACTGAAACATTTTTCCCCTTTGCTTCCCGAAAAAGTGATGCAAGTTGAGTGAGGTTTAGCCCTCTCGCAAGCTTAGCTGCTTCTCCGTCAGTCAATTCGATTGATGCAAACTCATTACGTCTCTCTTTCAGCACACTAAAGAATTTTTCGTACTCAATCAGATCCGGATAGGAATAATTGACTTTGTGAAGAACTTTAAGTAAAGGGCTAAGGCTACTTTCATCATGTGCATACACTATGAGGATGTTGCCTGCCTTTTGTACAGATGGAAGATTTGCAATATCACTTATGGTTTCGGCAACTATTTGCATTTCGCGGTCGGCTGTTTGACCTGATGTAAGATGCGGAGCATAATCTACTATGATTGCAAAGGGGGAACTATACTTACCAGTAGCAATTGTTTTGAAATTCCTGAAGATTTCGACTACTTCAGTTGGACTGATATCCTTGTTGCCTACGAACTTGTTCAATCCGGTGCGCTGAAGTATTTCATCAAGTACTTTTTTTCCCTCCTTTATTTCAGAGTACCTATGTATGCTTAGTCCGGTTGAACGACTATATCGTAGTACAAATTTTCCCTGCTCATGAAGTTTTTCTGCTAGGTACAATGGACGATAGTACAAGTTGTTATTGCCATGTTCAACGTGCAGGTCAAAAATATTACCTGTCAGCAAAAGTGCATGATGCTTATTTTCCAAAGCCTGTAAGGCTCCATCCATTTTCCCAATCGGAATATTACTTTCCATTTAGACCCTTTTGCTTCAAATAATGATTACCGGCACCAGCTAAATAGTCATTTTGCTCAATGCTTTTATTGACACTGTCTTTACTGTTCAATAGCTTTCTTAACACGCCTGACGGCTGATTATGCTTCATCCTTTTGAAGTTGAATGGTACTCCGTGACTTTGCAGATACTTAATAATCTCATTCATTTTTACACTGCACTCATGAGTATCGCAACCAAATCCTTCAAGGTCTAAGGCAAGGGAAGGATTTAATTGCTTATCAATTTTACAATAAGCAGTAAACTTTTTTGCAGGGCTTTGCTTGTCACTGAATACAATATCCAATACAGTATCTGTTTGTTTCAGAATCTTAACTTTCCCGTCAAATCCCGTAGCTTTGGCCGCATCATTCAAAATTTTGTTCACATACCGGAAATTGTCAAGAGCTAGGCTTTTTGTCCCTTGTTGTAAGGCTTGCTCAAAGGAAGAATTAGTTTCAGGAAGCTGACTCAACAGCGTTGGAACATACGCTTTAAGCGGACTATTCTGAGTAGCTATGACACCTGAAAAAATGTCCTTTTGCGCTTTGCTCATGCCTGCTGTCATCCTGGTAAAAACATTGTTATCAGAAACCAATTTTTGTAATCTTCTTGCTTCTTTTGCCATAAGAGAAGGTGATGAAAGTTGCTGCTTGTCAAGCCATTTCAATCTTTTTTCAGCGTGCTCAATCTCCTCAAGCATCTTTTCATATTGTTTTACGCAGTATTTCCCTGCGAAATATGCTGCTCCCAAACAGGCTGCCCCTGCTGCAAGCGGTGCTCCGATCAATGAAAGACTTACTGCTCCTGTTGTAACTTCTGACATGATTTTGATATTTTAATTCGCTGTTAAACTGTTAAGTCTTCGTCTGTGGTATCATCCAAAAACGAATTGAGGTTAGCGTTGCCTGGGATTGTCTGGCTTTCATTCTCCGGTGAACGATTAATGTGATCACTATTTGGAACCGTAGGTTCTGATGTTACCGTGCCATGGGTTGCAGACACACTCTCTTCTCTAAGCTTTGTGCCTGTGTAAAAGGCAATTGCTCTCCGGATGTTGTCGTTCCCCTCGACCTGCATTTGGTTTGCAGGATTTTCCCGGTTATATACATTGATAAAAGTCAGGTAATCCCGATAGCTGTTATTTGTATTTTTTGCACTAGCATTCATCTGCCTTGTAACAGTGGCCATGAGGATGGTAGTGATGAATAGCAAGAGGTATGCAAAGGCCCTGTGCAGTATTAAGGCTCCTACCAATAACTCGATAATTGCAATACCTGCAACTACATAGGCAAGTGAATTGTTACCGTCACCAGCCGACTTAACCAGGATAAACTGATACCCTATGTAACCGATAGCACCAATAAAGCCCACAACAGCAAGCCAAAGTTTTGAAGACGGTGATTTTTCACCAGTGTATTCATCTCTCGCAAAGCCATCTGCTAAACCTTCGTAGATGAGATGTCCCAATAGCATACCCACAATCGAAATAGAAGAACCGATAACCAGATAAAGCCATATTGGTAAAATGCCGTCTCCCATTGGGTCCACCAATCCGGCAATAGCACCCTGTGCATTAAATGCTGCATAGATGCCAAAGCCAATAGCTGCCAGAATTCCTATGATAGACATGAAGATCCAGAACGGCGAGGTTTTCCCTCCTATGTGTTCAAGTGTTTCTTTCCTGCTGTCGGAGTACTCCTTGACTTTTTTTTCTCTGTCAACAAATCTGAAAGCGCAGCTTTCTGAAGTGCGGAGCATGTTGATTACTCTATACATTGGCATCGTAGAATTGCTACTCATACCGCCTTAATTTTGATTGTGAAATAATCCATTGATCGCATCATTAATAGTTGTATAAACTGTGTATTTTGTACCTCCGAGCATCTCAGAAACATTCGTTCTGCCTGACGGTCTTACTACTCCAATTTTCACGTCGTTTTCAAATTTTACCGGGGTCATTGCATCTATTCCATTTTTCGGCGGAAAATCATTTTCCATGTCGCTGATGATTATTAGTTGTTTTGCATAGTTCGCATACAGTGGGTTTTCCAAAGTATTCTTTGCCAATTCCAGTGCATGTTGTATATCACTAAACTTTTCGTTTTTCGGAAGAACCAGCTTCTCTGAGAAAGTCTTTACGAAAGCTGTTTCACCGTTCTCGAACTCAGCTCTTATTTGCCGATTTCTTTTTGTTCTGTTTTGTTGCTGATAGGTATTCCCTTTCAGTCTTAACGTATCCAAGGCTGGAATATCGTAAGCGACTGGCTCCTGCTTTTGAGAATTGGATTTTATTAGTAACCCGTAAATATTGCCACCACCAGCACAGCCTATTTTGTAGTAAACGGTATTAAAATGTGTGGTATCAAGAACAGCAAATTGATCGTTGCTAAGAGAGATGTCATAGACAATAATTGTCAGATTAGGTATAGCGTGGAATACGGGTTCACCTTTTCCGCTGTTGCCACAGGAGAGAGAAAGGAAGCTACATATTAGTGAAAGTATCAGTATTTTCATTCTGTTGCTTTTAATTTTCATTTTCAAAATTGATCTCTACTGGGTTTTCCGAAAGTTTCCTTAAGGCCTTCTGTTTCGTGATGTTTTAAACAAACTCCTCAGAATAACATATAGTCCGAAGCAGACAATGGCTAGGGTTAGTATTGACTGTAGTAGTGCCGATTCTTCCGTTGGATTACCGGCGTACATCTTTAGAAACAAAACCAATGCAACAACAGCGGCTGCTATAATGTAAAGTGTTTTATTGCCCAAGAGAATTACTAAGCTGCAGGTGATGATAAATACGACTGTTCCCGGCGTGAGATTACCGATAATAGCCAGCCTGAGTGACGCGATGATGATGCTGATGATAGAACAAATTTTAAGAAAGGTTCTCATAACTTACTTTTTGCAAAGATGGAAACGACGGAGTTTTCCAAAGTTTTATGCGATGACCTGTATAATCAAATTGCCCCGTTCATCTTTGAACGGGGCAATTTGATTAGATATGCGTTTTCTGAAGTTTTAGAGATAGAACACCTCTTCCCTGATTTTTGTCAAAATTGCACTTAGTTCGTGTGGCAATTGATCAATGTATTCAAGTATATTAAGCTGGAAGATTTCTTTTAACCGATTGTTCTTTTGTATGTCCCTTTCATCGGGAAAATTCTGTGCAAAATCTTTCAGCAACTGGATAGTTTCTCCGTATGTTACATCCTCAGAAAGTGTTGGATCGTTGTATTCTTTTAATAGATCAAAAACGCCATTATAAACATCGTCGCAATCGCTTCTGTCGAAAAGTGGAACTGAATCAAATGAATCAACAATATTCTGTTCAAGCCATTTACTCTCTTGTGGAAACAAATTCTTGGGCAATATTTTGCACTTCACTCTTTCTTCCTGTTTTTTGGAAGCTCCCTGGGCGGACAGACCTAAAATAGTGGTAAAATATGCGCTTGATGATTTAGTTTGAATGCCCGATTGGAACCCACTTAGTTTAGTGTATGCATCAGAACCAGTACCAGTATAATAAAACTCATCCCATCCGTGTTTTGCCGCAAACCACAAAGCAACCAATCTGTGTGTTAGTAGTAACTCTATAATTTCCCAACCCGATTCGGGGACGTTGGAGATTTCATTTAACTGCTTGAATTCAACAGAGAGTTTTTCATTATCCCGTAACGTGTCAAGACCTCCAGTGATGAATGTCGTTGCTTTGGCTACAGCCTCGTTCCAAATTAATGAGAACTTTTCCGGCTTGATAATTTGTGTCAGATAAAGTTGTCTTGTTAAATACTTACCCCACCACGAGCCCACAGGTCCTTTCATGTTTCGTAGTAATCTCCTTTGCTTAACTTCCTTGTCAATCAGCTGAACAAATTCTACAAGATTTTCAAAAGGAGGGATTACATTTTCAGATGAAGCGCTTTTGAAAATTATTTCACCAAAGTTTTTTCCTATCAGTTTTCTGAGTGCGTTTTTAGGTAAAGATGTAATGACGCGGGTAACCAAAAAAGGATACTTATCTTCACAAAGTTCTAAGATGTCTATACCCAGCTTTTCATCATCAAATTCTCCATTTAACAGTTCCATATCTGTAATCACCGCATCATAGGCACAAGCATTTTTTTCAAGTTCCTTATATGCTTCTGTACCGGTTGAATAAATCTGGATTTTATTAAAATATTGCTCAAACTGCGTGTTTAATCTTTGAAGAGTTAACGGATCATCTTCTACCAAAAGGATTTTACTGTCAGATTTTCTACCTATTGATGTTCCTGGGTTATTATACTGTTTTTGAAGGTACTGGATTAGCTGGTGAATGCCCGATAGAGTCTGTTTAGTGTCTTCATTAATCGGTGCAACTAATCCGTTTGTTTTAACTACAATTTCGTTAGACAAAATATCAGTATTGGAGTTCACATCACCAATGAATTTTGACAGCTTAACAGGCTCAGGGTTTGCAATAATATTTCTAATGTCATGTTCAAGACGGTCCAATATGCCGGATTCAAGCAGACAATAATTTTTTAAGTAGTCAAACTTCCTGGTACTTATCACGGGAATAGATAGTCTTGCAAGGTCGAAACTATCAGTGATTTCAAAGTGCGGAAACTTCTGTGTAAAAACACGATTCCTGCCAGTATTCAAATGCAACAAAGTATCACTTGGAAATGTAGAGATGAAAGCCAGATTGAATTGGCCAATGTGGCTACGCATGTTGAATAAAGTTTTAGCTACCTCATATCCCCTCAATTGCGAAATGGTATTTTTCCATGACAACTCGACAAGAATTAAAATATTCTCATACTTGAATGTACTATTGGTAAGTTGACCAAGTTCAGAGTCGGTTGATATTATTTTCCCCTGTGAATCCTTTATCAATTCAGCAAGGAATTTTGTTTCTTCATCAAGGATAAAGAGCCGTTCAACCTTTTGAACTTCTTGATCTATTTTTTTGTGTTTTGCCATATTTCCATAAACAAATTACCGTTTCCGATTTTTTGTGACTTCTATATTTTTCAATATTTCTGCTCTACTCAGTTGCAGCTTTTCAGCAGGAATATCTTTTATATCAGCTATTGGGGGAGTTTTTTCCAGACTCAGATAGTTTGTAACACGTTTAATAAAATCAACTGCATCTAATAAATTAAAATTTTTGGCTGTTCTCTTTTCTTCATTCTGAACTATATGAGAAGCACAGTTTCTGATTAAAAACAAATGTTGTGCTGTTACATCATACATATATTTTATGCTCCAGGTATTGTATATTAATTCAGGTACCTTACCAAGGTTATGAATCATTAGGGAAGGCAGCAGCCAATTCGATAGATGATTATTGTCAAATTTATGTACGATTAAATTTCTTAAATATTGCCTCAGAATAAAAAGAGTATCATTTAGAATGTCAACTACTGCGATTCTGTCAACTTTGCCTTCAAAAGCATATTTATAGTTTTCCCACCACCATTGGGATTCTCTTTCATAAATTATTTTAATCTTTTCAGAAAGCCAATTTAGATATGCATACTCATCGCCTGTTAGAATATTTACCAACTCCGCAAACCGGAAATAATTTTTGACAGAATCACTTTCTGTCATTGTCGTATCAATACCTTCTTTTGTCCAAAAAGCATCGCAACCAAGTCTTTGCAACTCTTCGTAACTCCAGGATTTATTTGAGGCGGTGGTCATTAACACCGGTATTCCTGGGAATCGCCTTCGGATTTCCTTCAATATAATTGCTCCCGACAAATACTCTACTTCTGTCCTAATGCCCGTTTCTCTGTTAAGCCGAAGATCAAGAAGAATAAGGGCAGGTTTTATTTGCGATATTATCTGACTTATATAGCTATTGAAATAGTCAGGGTCTATTTTATCAGTTGCTTTCGGTTGTATAACTTTGAAGAACCCCGGCAGCTCATAATTTTCAACATTCGGTTGCTCTTCTGAGAAAATAACCTGCTGAAATATATTGCTCCAGCCTTCGCCAGCCTGATCATCAATATAGAGTATGCGTGGCTTACGTTGTGCAAGTTCAGCCCTCAACGTATCAATGGCTAACCCATTAATTTTTGATTTAGCAGTATTAATAAAGGCATCCAGCCTATCATTTGCTTGTTGATATAAACCTCTTACGGACTGGAGCAAATTCACAACTTTCTTTTCACTTGATTTAATCTTGCCTACAAATATGTTGTCAATAATGTCCTTTCTAACTTCGATGCTCTGTTCAAAAGATTTAATATCACTAATTAATTTATATGATTCGGCAGGAGTTAAAATATTATTTAAAATACTTTTAACTAGTAAAGAGTTGTCGTAAGCATTTATTTGCTTAAGGTTTTCGAGGGAGTGGATATGTTTTAAAAGGTGTGATTCTGTACCAGTTTTCAGTTCACTGAAGAAAGTTATGGCTTCTTCTATTTGGATTTTTTTTTTGTTTAAAAAAGCAATGTCCTTTTCAGTTTCACTTTTTTCCTGCTTAATCATCAGCAGGCTCTCATCAACCAACGTGTCTTTATGTCCGTAGAGAAAGAGTGCCTGATAGTTTTTTAGTTCTTTGATCTTTTTTTTCAAAGCCACAGGATAATCTGGCAAATTCCAGCGTTCAGTTTGTTCTAAGTATCTTTTCTTTTCTATCCTGCGGTGAATATTCCAAAGCCGATCAATCCCCCACCAATTTGCCCAGTTATGTCTTTCATCTTCTGGAAGGCTGAAATCGGCAAGCAAATAAGGACTTAAGGCGGCATCAAATTTTTCTTCAGCAATTTCTTTGAGTCTGGCTGCAGTGAAGCATCCAAAGTCAGAATAAACTGTGGTTATAGTTACACCAGGTGATATAACAATTAAATTTCCTGGTGATTGCTTAACTAAATTGAGCGCTTCATATGGTGAAATCAAAACCACATGTTGTTCAACACCTATCATTCGCAGGAACTTCAATAATGCAATGCCTGACTGGCTTTGCAACCACTGAAAGTCTTTGTCTGAACACTCCAAAAAAACCGTGATGAAAAGAATAATTTCTTCTGCTTCGTTTCTGGTGAGGATTAGTTGAATTTTGTGTTTTACTTCAACCGCAACGTCATATAATTTACGTTTTGAGTTTGCATCACTCTTTGTGAAAACAAAATCTTCTCCGGGTAAACCGTACCCGTAATTTTCTAAGTCAGTATCATCATCAATTATAATGACCTTCATTAAGGTTATTTGTAGTTGTTAAGAGTTGCAAGTAATCCGTCCATCTTTTCATGAAAGTTATCAACTGACCAATTCTCCAGCTCCTCTTTAATCGTATTAATCTTTGTAGAATTTATCAATTCGGCTTTTGATTCTTCTAAAAGTCTTATTTTATCTTGCACATTTTTTCCCAAGCTCTTCACTGATGTCAATTTCATTTTTTTCCAAATGCGGGAATGAGCTTCTTTTAAAGGATGGAAAAAAGTCGTCTTTGTTTTTAAATACATTAAACCCTCTTCCAGCAACTTTACATTAATTGGATTTTCAAGTACAGCTTGCGATACTTTTTCGAGAGCATCACCTAAAGGATTATTGCTCGTATGATGGTCTTTTGCTATGCTTATTTTTTCAAGATAGTTACCCCAAAAATTTAGAAGTGTATTTTCGTGTGTGTCGTGTTTGGAGCCTTCGCCTTTGTGCAAAACTGCATAGAATCGTTTTAAACCGTTAAGTCTTGTTATTAAGTAATCAAGGAGTGAATTGTCAATATCTTGCTCGTCAGAAATAATAATTAAAAGCGCACTTTCAGAAAAGTCGTCTTGTGAACATATATGTTGAACAGAACCATTTTCAAGCACTGCTATTATGGGGAAAAAGTTATTACCAAACTCGATGCCTTCACCGCATGCGGCTTCGTCCGAAGTTGCTTTCAGAAGCTTGTATGTGTTTGGCGGCGCTGCCGTTGCGGTAGTACTTACCAAGATTAATTCAGTGAGATTCATGCTACTTTGTTTCTCTTGCCGACATTAGCAATTGTATTAAATGATATTTACTCCGTTTTTCAATTACGTATTGGGCAATATTTGAATAATGAACAAATCTTTCTCCCTTCGGTAGGCTCTCTGGCTGACCTCTTCCCGATGTTATTATCAACTTAGCTTTCCGATTATATAAGTTCCTAAGTAAGAATAGATAGTTTTCAATGGCTCCTTGTTTTTCTTGATCATCTAAAGTTTCTAGGCCAAGGAGTTTTTCAATTATTCCAATATGAATTACTAAAAAATTAGTTGTTTCAACTTTGCTCTCAATCCACTCTTTCAAATTTTTTTTCAATTCATCATTAAAGTTATCCTCATTTAAGTTGATAGAAAC
>JACCDQ011933723.1_pt1 | contig 16174 bp, 10 predicted proteins | sample 7446031 | NCBI WGS metagenome assembly JACCDQ01 (sample SAMN15323442, study PRJNA562643) | freshwater metagenome | isolation source: river surface water | place: USA:Blue River Watershed | collected 2017-08-17
CAGGCACGGCTGCGCGCCCAGCTGCCGTCGTGGCGCCGTCAGCCACGCCTGGTGCGCCGGGTGGCAAGAAGGAAGTCAAATCGGAAAACCTTTCGTCCACATGGAAAGACGAGCAAGGCAAGAAGAAAGAACTCAAAACCCGAGGTGACACCGGCGGTAACAGCCGTGGTGGCAACAATTGGCGTGCTGGCCCCAAAGGGGGCAAGCGTGGTGGGCGCGATGACCGCGACCAAGGTGGATCCTATGCACCCACGGTGGAAGCCAAGGTGCTTGAGGTGCACGTTCCAGAGACCATCACTGTGGCCGAATTGGCCCACAAGATGGCTGTGAAGTCCAACGAGGTGATCAAACACCTGATGAAGTTGGGCCAGATGGTGACCATCAACCAAGCGCTGGACCAAGACACCGCCATGATTTTGGTGGAAGAAATGGGTCACAAGGCCATCCAGGCCGCTCTGGATGACCCGGAAGCGTTCACCGAAGAGGAAACCGCACAACACGAAACCGACCTGAGCCCGCGTGCGCCGGTCGTGACCGTGATGGGCCACGTGGATCACGGCAAAACGTCTTTGCTGGACTACATCCGCCGCGCCAAAGTGGCGGCGGGCGAAGCCGGTGGCATCACCCAGCACATTGGCGCATACCACGTTGACACCCCGCGCGGTATGGTTACTTTCCTGGATACCCCCGGCCACGAGGCGTTCACCGCCATGCGTGCCCGCGGTGCCCAAGCCACTGACATTGTGATTCTGGTGTGTGCAGCCGATGACGGCGTGATGCCCCAGACCAAGGAAGCCATCAAGCACGCCAAGGCGGCAGGCGTACCGATTGTGGTGGCCATGACCAAAATTGACAAACCCGGTATCAACATAGAGCGTGTTCGTTCTGAGTTGGTGTCTGAAGAGGTGGTGCCCGAGGAGTTCGGCGGCGACGTTCCGTTTGTGGGCGTGTCGGCCAAAACCGGTGCCGGTGTGGATGAATTGCTGGAGCAAGTGCTGCTGCAAGCCGAAGTGCTGGAGTTGAAGGCATCGGTGCAGGCCAATGCCAAGGGCCTGGTGATTGAAGCCCGTCTTGACAAAGGGCGCGGTTCGGTGGCCACGGTTCTGGTTCAGTCGGGCACCCTGAAGGTGGGCGATGTGGTGTTGGTGGGCCAGACCTATGGACGCGTTCGCGCCATGTTGGATGAGAACGGCCGATCCATCAAAGACGCTGGCCCGTCACTGCCAGTCGAAATTCAAGGCTTGGCCGAAGTGCCGCAGGCCGGTGATGACTTCATGGTCATGGCTGACGAGCGTCGTGCCCGTGAGATTGCCACCTACCGTGCCGGCAAGTTCCGCAACACCAAGTTGGCCAAGCAACAGGCCGCCAAACTCGAGAACATGTTCTCGGACATGTCGGCAGGCGAAGTCAAAACGCTGCCCATCATCATCAAGGCCGATGTGCAAGGCTCGCAAGAAGCGCTGGCTTCGTCGCTGCTCAAGTTGTCGACCGAAGAGGTTCGGGTTCAACTGGTGTACGCCGGTGTGGGCGGCATCAGCGAATCAGACATTAACTTGGCAATTGCATCCAAGGGCGTGGTGATTGGCTTTAACGTGCGTGCCGACGCGGGTGCCCGCAAGCTGGCTGAAGGCAACGATGTTGACATCCACTACTACAACATCATTTACGATGCTGTGGATGAGTTGAAGGCAGCCATGTCGGGCATGTTGGCCCCCGAAAAGCGCGAGGAAGTCATCGGTACCGCCGAAATCCGCACCGTGTTCGTGGCCACCAAGATTGGTACTGTGGCGGGCTGTATGGTCACGCACGGGCACGTCACTCGCACGGCGCACTTCCGTTTGCTGCGCGACAACGTGGTCATTTACACGGGCGAGCTCGATTCCTTGAAGCGTATGAAAGACGACGTCAAAGAAGTGCGCGAAGGCTTCGAGTGCGGTATGAAGCTCAAAAACTACAACGACATCAAAGAGGGTGACGTGCTGGAGTTGTTTGAGATCAAGGAAATCGCCCGCACGCTGTAAGACCCCATGCCCGCCAAAAAATCGTCTGCGGCCAACCGCAGTTTCAAGGTTGCCGATCAAATCCAGCGTGATTTGACCGAATTGATTGCGCGCGAGTTAAAAGACCCGCGCGTTGGCATGGTGACCTTGCAAGCGGTGGAGGTGACGCCCGATTACGCCCATGCCAAGGTGTTCTTCAGCGTTTTGACCGGCAACCCTCAAGAGACGCAGGACGCGCTCAATCAGGCCGCGGGCTTTTTGCGCAACGGCTTGTTCAAGCGTTTGCACATCCACACCGTGCCGACCCTGCACTTCATGTTCGACCGCACCACAGAGCGCGCAGCGGACATGAATGCGCTGATTGCCAAGGCCGTGGCCTCGCGCGTGAAAGACGACTGAGCATGATGGCTGCCCCGCGCATCAGGGTGCAGCGTCGCCCTGTGCACGGGGTGCTGCTGCTTGACAAGCCCATAGGTCTTTCCAGCAATCAGGCTTTGCAAAGGGCCAAGTGGTTGCTGCGCGCTGAAAAAGCGGGGCACACCGGCACGCTGGACCCATTGGCCACAGGTGTACTGCCCCTGTGTTTTGGTGCAGCCACCAAATTCAGCCAGTTGCATTTGGATGCCGACAAAACCTACGAAACCACGTTGCGCCTGGGGCAGAAAACCAGCACCGGTGACGCCGAAGGCGCGGTGGTCAGCGAGCGCCCGGTTTCGTGCACGGTGGGGCAACTGGTGGAAGTGCTGGACCAATTCACCGGTCCCATACGCCAAGTCCCACCCATGCACAGCGCTTTGAAGAAAGACGGCAAAGCCCTGTACGAATATGCCCGCGAGGGAATAGAAGTGCAGCGCGAACCGCGTGAGGTGCAGATTCATGAACTGGAACTGCTGGAGGTGCAGCTGCAGGGCGAGTCACCATTTTTGCGCTTGCGCGTCCACTGCAGCAAAGGCACCTACATTCGAACCTTGGGCGAGGACATAGGCGAGGCCTTGGGCTGTGGTGCCCACGTGGTTGCCTTGCGTCGCGTTAAAACCGGCGTATTCGACTTGGCGCAGTGTGTGACGATGGAGCAGCTTGAGTCTGCCACGGAAGCCGACCGCGCTGCCATGCTGCTGCCTGCTGACGAACTGCTGGCGGGCCATGCCCGATTGACATTGGACCATGACAACGCTGCGCGTTTTTTGACTGGGCTGCGTCGCCGAGGACCCTGGCCCAACACCGAACAGGTGGCCGTTTATGGCGACCAACCCACCACCTTGTTGGGCACCGCCCACATCACAGCAGGTGAACTGATACCGGGGCGCTTGTTGAGCCCCATCGAAATTCAACAAATACTGGAAAACACGCCATGAGCACTCCTATTCGTAATATCGCCATCATTGCCCACGTGGACCACGGCAAAACCACCATGGTGGACCAACTGCTGCGTCAGTCGGGCACCTTTGCTGACCACGAAAAAGTCGTGGATACCGTGATGGACAACAACGCCATCGAACGCGAACGCGGCATCACCATTCTGGCCAAAAACTGCGCCGTGAGCTGGGAAGGCACCCACATCAATATTGTGGACACCCCCGGCCACGCCGACTTTGGTGGTGAAGTGGAACGCGCCTTGTCCATGGTGGATGGCGTGGTGTTGCTGATCGATGCGCAAGAAGGGCCCATGCCCCAGACCCGTTTTGTGACCAAGAAGGCATTGGCCTTGGGGCTCAAGCCCATTGTGGTGGTCAACAAGGTGGACAAGCCCGGCGCCAACCCGGACCGCGTGATCAACGCTGCTTTCGACTTGTTTGACAAGTTGGGTGCCACCGACGAACAGCTGGACTTCCCCGTGGTGTACGCCTCGGGCATCAATGGCTGGACTTCCCTGGAAGAAGGCGCGCCTGGCGAGCAGTGGGGCCCCGACATGTCGGCCTTGTTTAACACCATTCTCAAGCATGTGCCGGCCAACAACGGCGATGCCAATGCGCCTTTGCAGTTGCAAATCTCGGCGCTGGACTTTTCCACCTTTGTGGGCCGCATTGGTGTGGGCCGCATCAGTCAGGGCACCATCAAGCCGTCCATGGACGTGATGGTGATGGAGGGCCCTGATGGCAAGGCATTCAAGGGCCGCATCAACCAGGTGTTGACCTTCCAAGGTTTGGACCGCGTTCAAGTGACCGAGGCCGGGCCGGGCCATATCGTGCTGATCAACGGCATTGCCGACATTGGTATTGGCGTGACCGTGACCGACCCCATCAAACCCACACCCTTGCCCATGCTGAAGGTGGACGAGCCCACCCTGACGATGAACTTCTGCGTGAACACCAGCCCGCTGGCCGGCCGCGAGGGCAAGTACGTGACCAGCCGCCAGATTTGGGACCGCCTGCAGAAAGAATTACAGTCCAACGTGGCGCTGCGCGTGAAAGAAACGTCCGAAGACGGCATTTTTGAAGTGGCGGGCCGTGGTGAACTGCACCTGACCATTTTGTTGGAAAACATGCGCCGCGAAGGTTACGAGCTGGCGGTGTCCAAACCCCGCGTGGTGTTCCGTGACGTGAATGGCGAACGCCACGAACCGATTGAACTGGTGACGGCTGACATTGAAGAACAGCACCAGGGCGGCGTGATGCAAGCTTTGGGCGAACGCAAGGGCGAACTGGTCAATATGGAACCGGACGGCCGTGGCCGTGTGCGCCTGGAGTACCGCATTCCGGCGCGGGGCCTGATTGGCTTTACCAATGAATTCTTGAACTTGACCCGTGGTTCGGGCCTGATCTCCAACATTTTTGACAGCTACGAACCCCACAAGGGTGAAATCGCCAGCCGCAAAAACGGCGTGCTGATTTCCATGGACGACGGTGAAATTTTCACCTACGCATTGGGCAAGTTGGATGACCGTGGCCGCATGTTTGTGCGCGCCAACGACCCGGTCTACGAAGGCATGATTGTGGGCATCCACAACCGCGACAATGATTTGATCGTCAACGCCACACGCACCAAGCAGCTGACCAACTTCCGGGTTTCCGGCAAAGAAGACGCCATCAAAATCACACCGCCGATCGACCTGACGCTGGAGTACGGCGTTGAATTCATTGAAGACGACGAATTGGTGGAAATCACGCCCAAGAGCGTGCGCCTGCGCAAGCGCCACTTGAAGGAACACGACCGCAAGCGCGCCAGCCGCGAAAGCTGATTGCTTAGAACGGCATGAAATTGCGCCACGGCCAGGCGGTGGCCCTGATGGTATTGGTGACCTTTTTGTGGGCAACAGCGGGCGTGGTAACACGTCAGTTGCAGCAGGCCCAGTCGTTTGAGGTCACCTTCTGGCGCAGCTTTTTCACCTTTGTTGCCATGCTGGTGATATTGCCAGTGTGGCAAGGGTGGGGTGTTTGGCAGCGCATGCGACAAGAGGGCTGGGCGCTGTGGGCGTCTGGTGCCTGTTGGGCTGTGATGTTTACAGCATTCATGGTGGCGCTGACCTTGACTTCAGTGGCCAACGTGTTGGTGACCATGGCGGCCGGGCCGCTTTTGACGGCTCTGGTTTCCCGTGCGTTAACGGGCTCAGCCATACCTCGCCGCACCTGGGCGGCCATTTGGGTGGCCGCAGTTGGCATTGCGTGGATGTTTGGACAGCAGTTGGGGGCGGGGCACTGGCTGGGCAGCGCGGTGGCCTTTGCTGTGCCTGTGGCGGGCGCACTGAATTGGACCTTGGTGCAACACACCCATGCCAAAGGCCACGACGTGGACTTGGCCCCCGCCGTGTTGGTGGGCGGGTTGATATCAGCGGCAGCAACCTTGCCTTTGGCCTGGCCCTTCCAGGCCAGCGCACACGATGTGGCTTGGCTTGCCGCCTTGGGCGCCGGTCAATTGGCCGTGCCATGTGTTTTGTCGGTGGTGTGTGCCCGGGTGTTGAGCGCGCCCGAAGTGTCTTTGTTGGCTTTGCTGGAAGTGCTGTTCGGCATTGCCATGGCCTGGCTGGGCGCAAACGAGGCACCACAGGCCCACGTGCTGCAGGGCGGGGTCTTGGTGCTGGGCGCGCTGGGCTTCAACCAATGGCTGGGTCAGCGTCAACGCTTCAGCGGTTGCGCCCCTTAAGCGCCCGTTCCACTTCGCGTTTGCCTTCGCGTTCCTTGATGGTGTCACGTTTGTCGTGTTCGGCCTTGCCCCTGCCCAAGCCAATGTCGCACTTGACCCGACCGTTCTTCCAATGCAGGTTCAATGGCACCAAGGTGTAGCCTTTTTGCTCCACTTTGCCAATCAGCCTGCGAATTTCCTCGCGGTGCATCAGCAGCTTCTTGGTACGGGCACTGTCGGCGCGTATGTGGGTGGATGCCGTGCGCAAAGGGTTGATTTGACAGCCAATCAAAAACAATTCGCCCTCACGCACGATCACGTAGCCGTCGGTCAGCTGCACCTTGCCTTCACGCAGCGCCTTCACCTCCCAGCCTTCTAGCACCATGCCGCACTCAAACCGTTCTTCGATCTGGTAGTTGAAGACGGCTTTTTTGTTGTCGGCAATTCGCGAGTCACGGACTGCGCCGGAGGCATTTTTTTTGGAAGTGGACATGCTCAGTGGATGAAGCGCCCACGGACCCTACAATCCCCAGGCAGGGCACGATTGTATGAAAACCATTCACAAGTCGGTATTGATTTGGCACAGCGCACCCCAAATGTTTGCGTTGGTGGCTGACGTGGGGCGTTACCCCGAGTTTTTGCCGTGGTGCAGCAGCGGCCAAGTGCTGGAAGAAACACCCGACGGCATGGTGGCTTCCATAGGCATGGCACTTGGCGGCATGAAAAAGAGCTTTACCACGCGCAACCTGCATCAACCCAATGAACGCATACAGCTGACCTTGGTGGATGGCCCTTTTTCTCAGTTGGAAGGCACCTGGGACTTTAAAGCCGTGGGCCAGGGCGACTTGAGTGCCTGCAGGGTGGAGTTCTCTTTGACTTACGGTTTTGCCAGCCACACACTGGCCGCTTTGGTGGGCCCGGTGTTCGACAAAATTGCGGGCAGCTTGGTTGATGCGTTCGTGAAACGGGCTGATCAGGTGTATGGCGTCTGAAGCTGACTTTGCCCCAGCGACCATGCAGGTAAACCTGTGTTATTCGCCCGGCCATCGCGAGGTGCATGAACTTGCCTTGACGCTGCTGCCTGGTGCAACGGTGGCAGACGCTTTGGCGGCCAGCGGCTGGTTGCGGCGCTTCCCCGAATTGCGTGCGGGATCAGACGCAGATGTGGTGGTGGGCATATGGGGCAAAAAGGCAGACCGGGATTCGGTGCTCCGGCAAGGCGACCGGCTGGAGTTTTACCGCGCGTTGCGGGTGGACCCAAAAGTCGCACGCCGTGAGCGTTTCAACCGCCAGGGCAGCCGTGGGGCAGGGCTGTTTTCCAAACGCCGTCCGGGTGCAAAGCCTGGCTACTGATTCTGCGTGCCATAAACGCATGGTTTTTTGGGCTGCGTGGCGCGGGTACAATAGTGTTTTTGGAGCCATACCCATGCGCCTACTCGGCAAAGCGCTCACCTTCGACGATGTGTTGCTGGTGCCCGCCTACTCCCAAGTCCTTCCCAAGGACACCTCCCTCGCCACCCAGTTCACGCGAGACATCACCCTCAATTTGCCATTGGTGTCCGCCGCCATGGACACCGTGACCGAAGCCCGCTTGGCAATTGCGATTGCGCAAGAGGGCGGCATTGGCATCGTGCATAAAAACCTCACACCGCAAGAACAAGCTGCCCATGTGGCCAAGGTCAAGCGGTACGAGTCCGGTGTTCTGCGCGACCCGGTCGTGATCAGCCCCGAAACCACGGTGCGCCAAGTCATGGCTTTGTCCGATGAATTGGGCGTTTCAGGTTTTCCGGTGGTCGATGGTGGCAAGGTGGTGGGCATTGTGACGGGCCGCGATCTGCGGTTTGAGACCCGCTACGATTTGCCCGTCAAAGAAATCATGACGCCGCAGGAACGACTGATCACCGTGCCTGAAGGCACCACCCCCTTTGAGGCGAAAGCGCTGCTTAACAAGCACAAGCTGGAGCGTTTGTTGGTGGTGAACAACGGTTTTGAGCTCAAGGGCCTGATCACTGTCAAAGACATCACCAAGCAACTCAACTTTCCCAATGCCGCGCGCGATGGCGCTGGCCGTTTGCGCGTGGGGGCTGCGGTGGGCGTGGGTGCAGGCACCGAAGAGCGGGTGGAAGCCCTGGTGCGTGCCGGGGTCGACGCGATTGTGGTGGACACCGCGCACGGTCACAGCAAAGGCGTGATCGACCGGGTGCGCTGGGTCAAACAAAACTACCCGCAAGTGCAAGTGATTGGTGGCAACATTGCCACCGGTGCAGCCGCGTTGGCCTTGGTGGAAGCAGGTGCTGATGGCGTGAAGGTCGGCATCGGCCCGGGCTCTATATGCACCACCCGCATTGTGGCGGGTGTGGGCGTGCCGCAAATTACCGCAATTGACAACGTGGCCACCGCATTGCGTGGCACGGGTGTGCCCTTGATCGGTGACGGTGGCATCCGATACAGCGGTGACATTGCCAAGGCGCTTGCAGCTGGTGCTGGGTCGGTGATGATGGGCGGCATGTTCGCTGGCACCGAAGAAGCACCCGGCGAAATCGTGCTGTACCAAGGGCGAAGCTACAAGAGTTACCGCGGTATGGGTTCGATTGGGGCCATGCAGCAGGGCAGCGCTGACCGCTACTTCCAGGAAAGCAGCACCGGCAACCCCAATGCCGACAAACTGGTGCCCGAAGGCATTGAAGGTCGCGTCCCTTACAAAGGTTCGGTGGTGTCCATCATCTTCCAAATGGCCGGGGGCATACGCGCGTCCATGGGCTATTGTGGTTGCGCCACCATCCAAGAAATGCACGACCGAGCGGAGTTTGTGCAGATCACTGCTGCGGGCATACGCGAAAGCCATGTGCACGACGTGCAAATCACCAAAGAAGCCCCCAACTACCGGGCAGATTGATGCAACACCAAAAAATTCTGATCCTGGACTTTGGGTCACAGGTCACTCAACTCATTGCCCGCCGCGTGCGCGAAGCCCATGTGTACTGCGAGGTGCACCCCTGCGACGTGACCGACGACTGGGTGCGCCAATTCGCGGCCGATGGTCAGCTCAAAGGCGTGATTCTGTCGGGCAGCCACGCCAGTGTGTACGAGGTAGACGACAAAGCCCCCGACGCTGTTTACCAGCTGGGTGTGCCAGTGCTGGGCATTTGCTACGGCATGCAAACCATGGCCCAGCAACTGGGTGGCAAGGTCGAAGCCGGCCACACCCGTGAATTTGGTTACGCAGAGGTTCGTGCCCGTGGGCACACCGAATTGCTCAAAGACATCGTGGATTTCACCACCGCTGACGGCCACGGCATGCTGAAGGTGTGGATGAGCCACGGCGACAAAGTCACTGAGCTGCCACCCGGCTTCAAGCTCATGGCCAGCACCGATGCGTGCCCGATCGCGGGCATGGCTGATGAAGTGCGTCGTTTTTATGCCGTGCAGTTTCACCCCGAAGTCACACACACTGTGCAGGGCAAAGCCATGTTGGAGCGCTTTGTGCTGGGCATTTGTGGTACCCGGCCGGATTGGGTGATGCGCGACCATGTAGCAGAGGCCGTGGAAAAAATCCGCGCCCAGGTGGGCGATGAAGAAGTCATCCTCGGCCTGTCGGGTGGCGTGGATTCGTCGGTGGCTGCGGCCTTGATTCACCGCGCCATTGGTGAACAGCTGACATGTGTGTTCGTTGACCATGGCCTGCTGCGCCTGAACGAAGGTGACATGGTCATGGACATGTTCCAGGGCAAGCTGCACGCCAAGGTCATACGCGTGGATGCCAGCGAGTTGTTCCTGGGCAAGTTGGCAGGGGTGGCCGAACCCGAGGCCAAGCGCAAAATCATCGGTGGCTTGTTTGTGGATGTGTTTAAAGCCGAGGCTGCCAAATTGAAAGCGGGCAGTGGTGGCCACAAAGGCGCTACTTTTTTGGCGCAAGGCACCATTTACCCCGATGTGATCGAGTCCGGTGGTGCCAAGAGCAAAAAAGCCGTCACCATCAAAAGCCACCACAACGTGGGCGGCTTGCCCGAACAATTGGGCCTAAAACTGCTGGAGCCTTTGCGCGACTTGTTCAAAGACGAGGTGCGTGAATTGGGCCTGGCCTTGGGCTTGCCGCATGACATGGTCTACCGACATCCCTTCCCCGGGCCGGGTTTGGGGGTGCGGATTCTGGGTGAGGTCAAAAAAGACTATGCCGATCTGCTGCGCCGCGCCGACGCCATCTTCATCGAAGAATTGCGGAATTTCGTGGACGCTGAAACCGGAAAAACGTGGTACGACCTGACGAGTCAGGCGTTTACGGTTTTCTTGCCGGTCAAGAGCGTGGGTGTGATGGGCGACGGTCGCACCTACGATTATGTGGTGGCCCTGCGCGCCGTGCAGACCAGTGACTTTATGACAGCAGACTGGGCAGAACTGCCTTACGCGTTGCTGAAGAAGGTCAGTGGCCGCATCATCAACGAAGTACGCGGCATCAACCGTGTGACTTACGACGTCAGCTCTAAGCCGCCGGCCACGATTGAGTGGGAATGATTTGAGTTCTGGCAGAGATGCCGGAACTCAACCAAAAACGCAATTTTTGCCCGCGGATTTGGCCAAGTAAAGTTGCTTGTCGGCGGCCGCTATCAAGGAATCGGTGCTGGTGGCACCTGATGCTTTGTTTTCAGCGACGCCCAGGCTGATGGTCAGTAAACCGTGGTTGTGGTTGTATTCGTGCACGATGGCTTTGCTTTGCAGGGCGCTGCGCAAGCGCTCGGCAACTGCCAAGGCCGATTCCAATGGCGTGTTGGGCAGCAAGCAGACAAATTCTTCGCCACCGTATCGCGCCAACAAGTCTCCTGGGCGCTGCAGTTCGGGCCGCAGCGCGCTCGCCAGGCCGCGCAGCGCTTCATCGCCCCGTAGGTGGCCGTAGTGGTCGTTGTAAGCTTTAAAGTGGTCCACATCGATCATCACCACCGACAAAGGGTGATCGCTGCGCTGTGCCCGAGCCCACTCAATTTCAAATTGGTTGTCAAAGTAGCGTCGGTTGTAGGCACCTGTCAGGCCGTCAATGAACACCCATTCGCGCAGCAAGTCTGACTGGAACTTGAGCTTGAGCTGGGTGTTGGCCCGGGCGCGCACCACACTTGGGTTGATGGGCTTTGAAATAAAGTCAACCGCGCCAGACTCCAATCCGCGGGTCTCCATTTCTTCGCTGGTGTGAGCTGTTACAAAAATAACCGGGATGTGCCTGGTCGCCGGGTGGGACTTGAGCGCGCCCATCACTGCGAAACCATCCATATCAGGCATTTCTACGTCAAGCAACACCAAGTCAGGTTGCTTTTCAATGCAAAGCTTGATGGCTTGCTCGCCCTGAGTGGCCATAAAGACTTGACAGGCAGGGGCCAATGAGCGGTACAGCACCTGAATGTGCATGGGCTGGTCGTCAACCACCAGCAAGCGTGGCTGTCGCGGGAAGGCACCGGCCTCCAACTTGTCGGCACGGTCTTCAAGGGGGTTTGTCTCACTCATTGGGTTGCCAGTGTAATGCACCCACGCGGTCTATTGACCACGGACCTGATCTAAAAGCAAGCGCGTTGCGTTAAGGGCGGCTTGGAAGTCCAATTGCGCCATGGCAAGCCCCAATTGTTGCCACAGATGTTCAGGCCCGGGGAGCGTGTCGCCCTGAGAGGTGAGCTTGTCATGTACCTCATGCGCCCCCATGTCTGAATCGCTGAGCAGCGACTCCAGCCGCTGCAGGTCATCGTTGATGTTGGCGTGGGCGCTGGGGTGGGATGGGTTTGAGTCTTTCTTGGTTTTGCTCCCTGGCTGGTGGCTGACCACCCAGGCTTGCGCGGATTCAACCGCCCGCGCCACTTCGGCAGCCATTTGGGCAGGGTAGGGCGGGCCAGACGTTTTGTTGGCGCCAGCACCTGTTTTGCTGCCTGCTTTGGCGCTTGCTTCAGCCTGCGATGCCACCTCGGCCAAGGCCATGGCACCCACGGTGGCGGCGGTGCCTTTGATGGCGTGACACACAGCTGCCGCACGATGCAAGTCGGTGGACCAGTGTTGCTCCAGTTGCTTGAGCATTTTTGGCGCATCGTTGCTGAAAGTCAAAAGCATCTTGCCGTAGAAAACAGGGTCATTGCCTAGGCGGTCGATGGCACAGTCTGCGTCGAGCACCCGCAGTGTGGTGGGTGCAGCTGGTTCTAAGTCCTCTGTGCTAGTTACCTTTGGGGCTGAGGGCAGCGCAGGGGTTGTGTTCGGTTCGGCGCTCCAGCCCGTCCAGTCGCGCAGCAGTTTGACCAGGCGCTTGAGGTCAAAGGGCTTGCCGATGTGATCGTTCATGCCTGCTTCGATGCAGGCGTCTTTGTCTGCCGCCATGGCATTGGCGGTCATCGCAATGATGGGCAGGTCCACCAGACCCATGCGCTGACGTATGGCCTGGGTGGCTTGCAAGCCGTCCATCACAGGCATTTGCATGTCCATAAGCACCGCATTGAAAGGCTGCACAGCCGCTTGGATCGCATCAAGCGCCAGTTGGCCGTTTTCAGCCACCTGCACCTCGGCCCCTTGGCGTGCCAGCAGTTCGCGGGCCACTTGTTGATTGATGATGTTGTCTTCGACCAGCAACAGGCGCATGCCTTTGAGGGGCAGAGCAGTCGGTCCCACGGTGGGCTTGGCTTTGCGTTTGCGTTTGGCCAGGGAGTCAAGGGTCAGGGCCTCGGCCAACATTTCTGGTGTCACAGGCTTGACCAAGAAGGCATCAAGCATGGCTGTGTCGTGCTCAGGACGGAGTTGGAGTTGGTCTTGTCCATGGGCGCTGATCATCACGTAGCGGGGGGCTGGGCGTGTGCCACCGTTCTTGCTGAACAACTCACGCAGGTGTTCGATTGTGGCCCAACCATCCATTTCAGGCAGTTCCCAATCCATGAACACAGCGTCGTAGGTTTGGTCCTTTTGGAGCCGGTTCTGGGTCAGCTCCAGGGCCATAGCCCCGCTTTCTGCGGTGTCCACCAAACAGCCCAGTGTGCGCAATTGTTTGGCGTGGACGCCCCTAGCAACCGGGTTGTCGTCGACCAGCAGCACGGTTTTGTAAGCATGAGGTTCGGGCGCACCGCGGGTTTCGGCCTCTTGTTCGGGCACCGACAATTCGAGCTCGAAGTGGAAAGTGCTGCCCAAACCGGGGCTGCTCTGGAGTTGGAGCTCACCGCCCATCAGGCCGACCAATCGACGGCTGATGGCCAGGCCCAGCCCGGTGCCACCAAAGCGGCGTGTGGTGGATGCTTCTGCTTGCGAAAAGCCCTCAAAGATTTTGAGCTGGTTTTCGGGGCTGATGCCGATGCCAGAGTCTTTTACCGCAAAAGACAAGCGCACTTTCTGGGCCGTGCGTTCAATCAGGCGAAGTTTGAAAAGCACCTCGCCCTGGGCAGTGAATTTGATGGCATTGCCGCCCAAGTTGATGAGGATTTGCTTGAGGCGCAGCGAGTCAGCCACCACCACACGCGGAATCTCGGGGTCGATGTCAAACAAAAGCTCTAGGCGCTTCTTGCCCAAATTGCTCGACAGTATCACCCCCAGTTCCCGGAACAAGGGGTCGAGCTCGACCGGCTCGGGGTCAAGCTGCATTTTCCCTGCCTCGACTTTGGAGAAGTCGAGGATGTCGTTGAGGATGCCCAACAGCGATTTGGCGGCAGCCTGCGTTTTGTCGACGTAGTCGGTTTGGTGGTCGGTGAGCCGGGTGTTTTGAAGCAGCTGCAACATGCCCAAAATCGCATTCATGGGGGTGCGGATTTCGTGGCTCATGTTGGCCAAAAATTGGCTCTTGCTGCGGGAGGCGGCTTCGGCGTCCTGTACGGCCTTTTTGAGCGGGGTGATGTCGATGCGGAAACCGACGTGGTAGCCGTCGGCGGTTTTGCATTCCACGATGCGCACCCAACGCCCACCCAGTTGCTGTTGCTCGAACTCGAGCCGGTGGGAGTTGTGTTGGGCCAATCGCTCGGCAATCCAAGCCTCCTCTCGGCCGACTGCCAGCGGGTATTGCCCGCGCAGTGCGCCATGGCGCACAATGTCCTCGAACTTCGTGCCGGGCACGATGATGTCGCGGCTGAGGTGGTACAGGTCACGGTATTTTTCGTTGCAAAAAACCAGCCGATCTTGCGGGTCGTAAAGCACGAAGGCTTCATCCAGCGTGTCGATGGCGGTGCGCAAAATCCGGTCGTTTTCTTCGATGCGTCGTTGTGACTCGACCCGTGCGGTGATGTCTTGAATGGCTCCCATCATGCGGGAGGGTTTGCCGTCCACAAATTCCGCTTCGCCCGCCAAACGGATCCAACGTTCCTTGCCTTGGTAGGTGCCGATTGCAAGCTCCAGGTCGAAGTGCTGACCTTCAAGCAAGGCTTTGTGCCAGGCCACTGCAAGCGCCCTTTGAGACTGAGGCCTATAGCGCGCCTTGAGGTCACTGACGGTGGGAGCCACACCGCTGGGGACTTCAAAGATGCTGCGAGCTTCGTCAGACAGATGCAGTTCACGCGTCTGCTGATCGGCCAGCCAGTACCCGACGCCAGCAATTTGGCCCATGCGGCGCAGCATTTCTTCTTGGGTTCGGAGGGTGTCCTCTTGGGCCTTGCGCTCGGTGATGTCAAAACGGATGGACACATAACGCTCCACCACGCCTTCGGCGTTGGCGATGGGTGCCACCATGCTGTCAACCCAATAGAGGCGCCCATCTTTGGCTCGATTGCACACCTCACCTCGCCAAGGTTGGCCTGACGAAATGGTGCGCCAAAAATCCGACCAAAACGAAGCGGGGTGAACACTGGTTTTGAGGATGCGGTGGTTTTGACCGAACAACTCGGCCTCTGTGTAGCCACTGATCTCTGAGAACTTGCTGTTCGCCTGCACAATGGTGCCGTCCGCATCGGTTTCTGACACGATCGCAAAGCGGTTCAGTGCGGTCATCAATGAATTGGTTTCGCGCAATGCGGCAGCCATGGCCAGCGCATTTTTTCGCTGTTCGTCCATGTCAACCATCAACTCCATATTGCCCACGTACTCGCCCTGGGCGTTGTGCATGGGGCGCAATTCGAGTCGCACCCAATGCTCTAGGCCTTTCTTTTTCCGATTGATCACATCCACGATCAAGCCGGTGCGCTGCGCTTTAGCTTCAATGATTTTTTCAATGTCTTTGGGGTCCGCATTGGGTGAGCCCAACAGTTGGCCGGGGTGTTGGCCCACGGCTTCGGCGGAGCTGTAGCCGGTCAGTGAGCTGAACGCTTCGTTGACCCAGACGATTTGGTCTTCAGCGTTGGTGATGATGGCACCGTTTTGGGTGTAACGGGCCACCATCGACAGTTGCTCCAAATCGCGTGTCAGCTTGCTGACGCTGCGCAGGGCGCGTGCCCGGTCCGTCAACACCAGCCACAGGGCCAAGGCCGATGCTGCGCTGGCCAAGGTGCCTGCAATCAAAATCCACACATGCAGACTGTTGCTGACGTACTCCGCCTCAAAGGCTGGCGTGGAACTGGTGACCACTCGCCAGGTGCGCGAACCGACGCGCAGTTCTGTGGTGCGCTGGAATTTGGGCTCGGGGCGGCTCAGGGCCTTGGCTTCTTTGCGGGTCAGCCCTCGCAAGTGCTCGTCCCGGTCATAAAGCAGGACGCCTGGGGGCCCGTCGTTGATATCAAAAACCTCGAAATCAAGGTTGGCCTGCAGGCGGTCGGTGTAAGTTCTCAACCAATCGGCTGCCAGAAACTCAGCCACCACCCAGCCCAGCAGTTGGTTGTCCCGTTCGGTCAAGTCATCGGGCATGGCACTGCCCGAGTAGACAGGAACCACGTGCAAGTAGGCCGGGTTGTCAGCGTCTGAATTTGGCCCCAATTGAGGGGCAGACAACGCGGCGTTTCCAGCCCGCCCTGCGGCACCCAACAACAGTCGTAATTGGGGGTCTACGTACCAGTTGGTGTCGCTGATTCGAGCTTGGTTGCCCCCCGCGTGCAAAAACTTGATCTGATAGTTCTGAGGTTGTCGCTGGACAAACATCATCGCGTTGAGGCCGGGGAACTCTTGACCCAAACGACTGGCCGCCATGTAGCGCTCGAAGCTTTCTTCGGTCAGCTGATCTTGGCTAGCAACAAGGGCCTGAACACCTTGCAAAC
>JACCDQ010208846.1_pt1 | contig 16172 bp, 19 predicted proteins | sample 7446031 | NCBI WGS metagenome assembly JACCDQ01 (sample SAMN15323442, study PRJNA562643) | freshwater metagenome | isolation source: river surface water | place: USA:Blue River Watershed | collected 2017-08-17
ATTTTATTTAAACCAAAATACATGAACTAGCTTTAAATTAACCTTTAATTCAGAGAATTACGGTATGGCTACCAGCATACAAATTAAAATTTGACAGTTTATTTTATGACCTAATAATCATACCATTAGTATAATTATAGGCGCAATTTCAAACTTAAATGTATGTGTCCCTAATTTAATTGGTACTAAACTCTTTTAAAAATTTAGTCCGGTCAATTAGGGGTTATTAAAAAAATAATGGAATCTAGGATCCTAGAACAGGCTCCACTACCGGCTGGGGATTCCAACCGAATTTCGCTCGGGCGAGCGAATCATCGAAGGTTAAATCCGATGTGATTTTAATGAGTTTGTCGGAGTTCAAAGGAAAGGCTGGGCCGATGAGATCCCCTACGAAGGCCAACAAGCGTGCCACCCAAAGCGGCATGTTGGGAATCCAATTTCGCCCTACCGCCTTTCCCATCATTTGACTTAATGCGTGAAAGCTAGGGTGAACACCATCGGTCAGGTGGTAGATCCCTCCTACTTCCGAGGCGGGTAGAATAAAACGTGCGACATCTTCAGCACGCACCATACTTTTTCTTGCTTTTCCACCTTCGATATTGAAATAATAGCCTTTTCGGATGCCTTGCCACATGGCCTTCAGATTCCCGGGGGGATTTTCTCCATAGACCAAAGGCAACCGAAGAATCGTACAGATCACGCTATGGCGCTGGCACCATTCCATCACTTCGGCTTCCGCTTGAATTTTACTTTGACCGTAAGGATCGCGGGCTAAAACTGGATTTAGTTCAGTTAATAATTCACCGGAAGTATTCCCATAAACTGCCACCGAACTGATGAAGACAAATCGCTTAGGTAGTTGCGCCTCTAACGCTTTCAAAAGATTGCGCGTACCCACGACATTCACATCCCAAAATGCACGAGCATCTTCCTGTGAACGCGGGACCAGATGGGCTTTGCCTGCAGAGTGGATGATGCAATCGAATGAATCATTTAATACAAAAGGATGGCATAAGTCTATTTGATAAGTAGAAGGTTTATTTTTCCCAATGGTTCGAACGAGATAATTCTTACTTAGAAAATCAAGTACTATATGACCTAAAAAACCTGTTGAGCCTGTTAGTAAAATAGACATTTCATTTATAAACTATCATGATTTTCATTTATTAATATCTTGATAAGGATCTAAATATTTTGTTTAATGTAAACAAAACTGACGAAATCACACTCTCGGTAATTATATAATAAACATTATAAGTTGCTCGAATTTTTTTAAATAATCCAGAAGAAAAACTAAGTGCATTTCTATTGTAAATCATTAAATACTGATCTAGAACATAAGCCTTGATATTATATTTCTTTAACAATTGAAGCCATAGCAAATAATCCTCATGAACTATATTCTGAAATTTCAGGTCACTCTTTAATACCATATTAGTATTAATCATTACTGAGGAGGTAGCTAGATAATTGTTTCTCAAAAAATCAGAATATGAAAACTCACCAGAAAGATTTACCTTTTTAAACTCAAGATTATCTACAAATACTGTATAGTTTGTGCCAATTAACGGATATTTAGGTATAAATTTCATCTGATTGAAAATCTTATTTCGATCCCAAATATCATCCGCATCACAAAAAGCAATTATACTATTCTTAGCTAATTCTATTCCCTTATTCCGTGAAATACCCGGACCTAGGTTAGTTTCATTATTGATAAGTTCAAACTTGAAATTAGGATTATCAATTAAGCTAATATAGTCTTTAATAATTTGGCAAGTATTATCAGTACTATAATCGTTGACAATAATTAATTCATCAATTGGATACGATTGATGAATTATTGAATCTAACGTTCTAGGTAAAAATGAACCAGCATTATATACAGGAATGACTACGCTAACTCTCAATTTAAGTTATTTGGAGATTAAGAACTTTTATTAAAAAACCGAAATTAAATATGATCTAACAGATCGTAATTTTGAAAAAATCTGAATTGGATGACGGAGTTATTATTAGACTTGTAAGTTATTCATTGTTGTCCATATACTTAAATCTTGGCTCTGCTATACTTTTATTTAATAGCCAGCCATATAATTCAGTGTATTTTTGATTTACAGATCTAGATGTGTAGTTTTTCTCTACCCAACTAAAGCCTTTAGTACCCATTTCTCTTAATTCACTTTTTTCACAATTTAAAGCTTCATCTATTGCATTTATTAAGTCCTCCTTCGCTGGATTAATATACCATCCTAAATTTTGTTTTTTTATCTCATCAAATGGTGTAGCTGTAGTTGTAATTACAGGTAATTTTTGTCTATATGCCTCAAGTACAGTAATACCAAAGCCTTCATTAAAAGTTGGTAAGACAAAAATATCTGCAATATCAAACATTAAATTTTTGTCTTCATTTTCTTTTTCACCCAATAAAAACACATTGTTGATTAAATTTAATTTTTTCAATTTCTCTTTAAGATGTTCCTCGTATTTTTTTTCACCTGAACCCACAATAAATAAAACAGTATTGGGATTATTATCATAAATATTTTTATAACTATCTATTAGTAAATCAATCCCTTTGGCGATATGCAACCTTGACAACGATAATATTATTTTTCTATTATTTGCCAACTCAAGCAGTTCCGATTTTAGGTTCTCATTTATAGGTAATTTTTCTTCTAAATTTATTCCATTGGGAATTATAAAAATAGGAACATCTTTTATACCATAATCTCTTATATCTTTTGCCTCCTTCTCAGTTAAAGCATGAATACAATCAACATTTAAATAGCACCTTTTCAAGTATAAATATTTTACTAGCAACTTTTTATACTTACTTTTTGCTAAAGAGGTTTTATCAAAAGCTCCATGAGGGGATACAATTGTTGGTTGGTTTAAATTTCTCAACAATGGTAATAAATGTAAAGTCCAAGCACCATGAAAATGTAAAACTTCAAATAAATCTTTTACTTGATAAAACTTATTTAAAAAGGATTTTATCCCCATATCAATACTTAACACATGTCCATTTTCAAAAACACTTATTAAATTTCCTATAACAGTACCTATTCCTCCAACAATATCATTTGAAACATGTAAAATTCTAAAATTATCATTTTTCATATTTTTAATTAAATAACCACAGGATAAATACTGGCAACTGTAATATCTTAAAAGCAAAATCCATTAAAATCACTACAAAAAACAAAAACCTAACAAACGATTTGTTTGTTAAACTTTGATTTGTAACAACTAAAAAATATGCAAAAAAACCAAGTTCAAATATTCCTAAAGACAACATATTAATCTTTATAATAGAAAAGGAAAGTATTACAAAACTTGTTGCAATAAAAATTAATATAGTATTTAATGAATCCAATTTGTTTTTCAAAACCAAATAAGATGTCAAACCTAACAATAAATATTTAGGTAGAATCCAAACATTGAAGTATCCTTCATCTTCCAAAAAATAAGCAAAGATTCTAGGGTCAATGAAAGCGACATACCCTAATATTACGTCTATATATTTAAATAATACAGCTATAACAATACCAACAACAGAACCAATTCCTAAAAAGAATCTTGCCTTTTTTATATCATCCAAATAATTATAAAAAAACCAAATCAGCACAAATGGCATAAATGAGTAGTGCATAAAAGCACCAAATAAAACCAATATAAGTGATAAAAACTTTCTATTTCGTAACTCTAAAGCTAGAAACACAAATGCTAATGCCAACGCAGACCTAGTTCTCAAACATTCATTAAAAGGAAAAAGAGTTAAAAGATAGGCGACCTTTAAAAAAGGTGCATATGGTCTTTTTGAAAATAAATAAAATTTTATCTGCAGAGATACAAATGCAATTAAACTAGCAAAAACATAATAATCAATCCTAAATACAAGAACACTAAATGCAACCAACAACTTGTACAAATATTCAAAATATACATCTTCATCTCCTAAATAATTGTCCCAACTTACACTATTGTAGTGTGCAAAATAAATGCCGAAGTCTTTACTATTATCATAAAATACATTATATCCTGCAAGCAAAGACAACACGATAATAAATAAGTGTTCTGAATATGCTAAATATATATTTTTAGTTTGCATTATATCTATTTGCGAAAATTAAAGCCAAAGTTTGAGTTTTAAAAACCATGTAAATTTAGCTTTATAAAAAAGCGAACATAACCTAAATTTCATTCAGAATTCAAGGCTAAAGTAGCCGAAGAAGCGATTAAGAATCCGCATAAACTAGTTGAACTATCATATTCATCTGAGCATCTCCTAGAATTGTAAGGATATATAATACTTACCATTATTAAATCAATGTGACAGTGATAGAAAGCTAATAATTGAATTGCATTTTCTTTAATTCTAGGCTGTATGTTATTTAAGGACACTAACATATTCAAATAGGATCTTTATGGAACCACTTCTGAGGGTTGACCCAAAGAATATGAAGCAAATGAAAAATCATCTAATTTCCCTTCAAACTTCTTTCAGCGGCAATTAAAGCAAACTCTTGAAATACCTGCTTCTGGTGCAAGTGCATCTTTACTTAATTCTGATTCCTGCAGCTTGAAGAATATGTTGTCTCATTGATACTGTTAACCATAAGGCACACCAAACCACAGAATAGAGACCTAAATTTTACAATGAAACAAAATGTAGCATAATCTAAAAATCAATTATCTACTTAACTATTGATACGATTGATCTAGCAAACGAGGAATGCCATATTGTTTTATCTAAGATATTTGATATAAAAAAATTCAAATAACAGATTTGGCAGTCGAAAAAGTTTTAAAAGATTTTTTAAAAAATCAAAAATATTTTTGTTTTGTTTGGCAATAATCGTTTGTTTTTTATTTGCAAACCACTGTCTATAAGAACTTATCTCTTTTGAATATAAGTCAATATGCTTCATCCATACTTTTTCCTCCTCAATAAAATGTTTTTCAAAATTTCCAGATAAGCCTGTTGAAGAAATCCTATATTTTGCTAAAAATTCATCCACATAAATTGCTTCATACTTTTGCAAAACCCTGATCCACAAATCCCAATCTTCAACCCCATGTAATGTTTCATCAAAATTACCTACATCATCTAAAACATCTTTTGCTATCAAAACTGTTAGAATAGGTATAAAATCATAAATTAAAATTTTATCTCTATCTTCAAAATCCAAAGCAACATTTACAAAGCAATCAGTTGTTTGATTTAAATTTTCTCCAAAACACCATGTTTTGGCAAAGCACATTTTATTATTTCCACCTACTAATGTCGTAACTTGCCTTTCTAATTTTTCTTCTACCCACAAATCATCGCTATCCAAAAATGCAATATATTCACCCTTTGCATTATTTAACCCATTATTTCTAGCGTTTGCAACACCGCCATTTTCTTGCTCAATTAGTCTTACTCTTTCATCATTGATTGCCAAAACAACCGCAGAAGTGCTATCCTTGGAGCCATCATTTACTACGATTAGCTCCCAATTTATATATGTTTGTCTTAAAACACTTTCTATCGACTCTACTATTGTCTTCTCAGCATTGTATGCTGGCATTATGATTGAAACAAAAGGCTTATTTTCCACTACATTCTTCCCTTATATTCAAATGCTACATCTTCATGGACACTTTTATTTATATATCCTTGTAATACTTCTACGTCTATCTCTTGGCCACTATCCCAAATTTTGAGCAAATCATCTTGATGCATGTTTCCATGCAGATTTTTTACTTCTGATTGCACTTTATTGCAAGGGTTGTTTAATATCCTTGCTTTTGTGTAGCTCATTCCAAGTCGCTTAGAAAAAAGTCCCTTTACTTTTTGTAAATTACCTTCGAAACTATTGGGTCCTTTGTAGTCAAAATGAACAGCCAAGACCCTTAACTCATCAACCCCAAATATATGCCCATCAACAGAAAGAGGATAAGCCCAATCATGTTCTGCATCTGACCAATCCCAATACAAAAACTCATCCTCTTTATCTATAAACTTTGGTAAATTTTGTGCTTTATCTATGACATAAGAATAATTTAAGTGATGTCCCATCCTAAGACTAAAAATATATTTACTTGTATCTATCGTAGATAAAAAATCACAATCAAAGTTTTCTGTAAAAATAATATCATCTACCAAGAAAAATAATTTTCCACTCTTTAACTGATTTAAAACATTTACAAGTGTAGATTTGAAACATACCCTTTCCTCAAAAAACTCTACTTTATCTTTAAACCTTGCTTCAACTTCTTGATATGATTTCTTATGATCATCATTGCTAGTTCTATAAATCACTTTTATAGTACAGTCACCTTTTTTATTCAATAAAAATGATCGAAGAAGTCCATCGAGTTGCAAAGCTCTGTCCATAGAAAAGACTACACATCCCAAACTATTTTCTGCAACTTTTGAGTTGATTTGAAATAGTTCTATTAAGAGTGCAAGTTTTTTTGAATAGTCACTATTTGTTCTAATGAATTGCAAATTAAATTTATTCAAAAAATTATTAACAAGCCTTTTCATTACTTATTAGCCTTTTTAAACCAAAACAAACCACATCCATAGACTTGCTTATTTGCAAGTTCTTCGGTAGCGTTTTCAACTATTGTCCCACCATATTTATGGTCTTCAATCAACGAAAATTCTAACAATTCAAAACCTTGAAAATATTCAATGATTTGCTTGTACGCATAAATTCTATGAGCATTATACATTATTATATTTTCCCCGATAGGAACTACAAATAATAAATGCCCGCCCTCTGAAATAACTCTTTTTATTTCAGCGATAGCCTTTAAGTCACCCTCATAATCTAATGGATCGCCATATCTACCAAGCCCTATATGCTCAATAACATGCAGACAAGATAAAGAAGCGATACTGTTGTCTTCAAAAGGCAACTTATGCAAATCACCAGGCTCTGATGACAATCCAGATAAATTCATTATCGCAGGTCTGTAATCATAAAAATTAATAGGTACAAATGCGGACACAATCGCATTAAAATAAACACTTGAAGATATGTCGTGATGTACGGAAGGACTTATCTGCTTTACCTTTCTAGCAGCCCATGCTGTGTGAAAAACATAATGCCTATCAAATCCTGTATTTACTGTTTTGTCATGTAAACAAGGAAAAGAATCTAAAATATTAAAAGAAAATCTTTTGTCGTTACTTTGTTTGTAAAGTGTTCTGAATTTAAAATAGTCTGTTACAAAGCCAGGGTATCTCATGATTGTCAAAACTAAATTTATCAAATTAGCGACACCTATTAATTTTAGTATTTTTTTTGAATATGATTTCATATGCTACCTTTTAACTGATTTATAAAACTACTTGCCCTATGTAAAGTTGTATGTTTTTCATACACCTCCTCTAATGATTTCAAAGCTCTTTTTTCACACTCTTTTGGGTTATTTAACATAAAATCAAATAATTCCTCGTATTCTTTTGGATTTGTCGCAATAAACATAGAGTCATTGCTAAATCTATTGGTTAATAACTTCGCATTATCGACAAGCTGAGGAACTCCACAAGCAGCTAGTATGTAAGTTCTTTCATTTAGCTCACTTGCCCAATCAATACTATCATCAATATGTAAGTTTATTCCTATTTTAGCCCTAGCATATAAAAATTTATGGGTAGGTTGCGATGCCCACCTGTCAATCTTATGCCATCCAGGACCGTCAATAAAACCAATATGTTTGTATACAAGATTTGACAACCACTTGAAATATCTTTTTTGTTTATCACCATTTGATGAAGCTAAAAAAACATAATCCAAATCTTTATTTATAATTGGTAATGGAAAATACAGAATTGGATTTGCTCCAAATTCTACGGAGAGTATTTTGTACCCAAAATCAAAAAAAGGTTTATATTCAGTTCTTGAATTAAAATACTCTTGTGCTCTAAAACTATAGTAAAAATCTATCCCAACACTCTTCGCCCAACTTAACCTTTGATTTAAAGGTGTATTTCCATATTCTTCAATTGAAGCAGTTAATCCCACATGTAAATTATTGGATTTTTTATACGCATTTATAACATTCCAATCTATTTTAGCTGTATAACTTTTATGGTCACTAGATAAAAAAATCGTAGGTTGAAATTGATTTAATTTTTCTTTTATATCTTCTCCGACAAATAACAATTCAGTCTCAATCCCTAAAAATTTAAAACTATCAGCCATGTTACGGAATAACGAATATCCACCCGGGGAGGATTCTTTTGATGGTAGATGAATCATTATTCTTACTTTTTCATCGCGATGTTTATCTTTAAACTCAGCGAATACTTTTTGTCTAAGTTCTTGCCCTTTTTGGACAATCAAATCACCAGAATTTTGTATTTGCTTTTGCAATTCTTCATCAGGTCGATTTGCACAAATCTCTGCCCACCTTAAAGTCTGATCATGATTTTCCCAGGTCTTATTATTGATTTTGCTTTCAAATATTCTAAATTTTATTGCATTTATATAGCGATTAAATATTTTATGTATTTTCATTTTCCCGAGTACTTAATACTATTCGCTCAACAAATTCTTTATTTGTAAAGATTTTTATTAACTCATTACAATTTTGCACACAATTAAAACCTTGACTTTCTAATGAGCCTTGAATAACTATTCCTATTTTAATTTTTTCCACCAATAAATCCTTTATAATATTTATACTGTGCAAAGTGTTCTTTCAATTTTATCAGCCAATTAAACTTTTCTCTAAAAAAAGAAAAATATCCTTTCACCTTATATCCTTTTGTTGCATATCTTATTTGTTTTTTCCCCATCCAATTTGATTCACTCCACCATGGATGTTGCCATGCTTGAAAAATGGGTCTAAACTTTTCATTTTCTCCAAACCAAACTATTGACAGCCTATCATGTTCAATAAGTCTCATATAGTTTTTTGCTATCTCTTCATGTGATAGTTTAATGTCTAGCTTTTTTTGAAGCCTATCTTTGAAAATAGCATAGAGTTCAGACTCAGCACACCAAAATCCACTCACATCAGCTCTGTTTAACCATTCATCTCCTTCATCCATAAGCATTTGAGCTGGTGGATTCATCATCTTGGTATAGTCAAATCCATCATCTCCCCATAAAAGCTCCATGGTATCAATATGGCCAAAAGAAAATAGATCAGGCATAGAGGAAAACCAATCTTCATATACGGTAAGATTACGAAATGCACATGTTACGATTCTAGAACTCATACCATTTGGTATATCATAGTTGGCCCACTCTTTGAACTGACTTACATCTATTTTAGTTGGTAACATGTCTGTCCGCCACTTCAGGACGTAATCACAATCTAACTCTTTTGCTTTTTCTATACCTCTAGCAGTAGAATATCTTTGATAGTTTCTATGTGAATACCCCGCCACTTGAGGTTTTGGATTAAATATCGTTATGAAGTCCCCAGCAGCCATTCTTTCTTTTTCATCATCCCAAGTAGAGACTATGACTACATCAAAATGCTTTTCTATCTCTTTTAAGATCATATCGAAGCCATTCCGAACATTTCCTTGGATAATGCAGGCAGTTTTCATTTTCTGATTATACTTTTTATAATCACTTTCGATGTACCAAAAAATCTAGCTAATCTTGGATATTTTTTAAAAATAAAAATTTTCCAATGCATTGTGTATGATACCAATCTGGGTAAAAATTTAATATTTTTTGCAATTGGTTCTGAATTAAATTTAAAATAACTACTATCGACTATATCCCCTATTCTTTTATCTCTCCACAAAATATTATCTCTAACATTGGCAGGTATAACTGTAATATGTTTTATAATAAAACCATTCCAAAGCTTTCTAATATAATCTGCTTTAAATACAAAATAATAAAATGTAGGAAAATATCTTTTAAATTCTTTAAAACTGGTAGAATGACAATATTTCATGCCTATATCCATTGCCAAACAAGGATGATAATTAAATGATTTAAATTTAAGAAAGCCTATGATAAAGCTTACAAAAACTTTTTTTTCCGCAGCGTAAATAAAATCACCAATAAAAAATGGGTCATTATACAATTCACTTACGCATAACTTATTAGAATTAGATGCATGTAAATTCATAATAAACTCAAAGAACTCATCTTGATGTGTCTGATCCGTTCTAATCTTTACTATAAAATCTACATGTTCGGATAAACTTTTTATCCCCTCATTGATTCCATAATGATGTTTATACCTATGATCTGGATCTTCAAGTTTTGGTGTCTCTACTGTTTTTATATTTATTCTTTGTGATAACAAATTTTCTAATATAATTTTTTCATTATCATATTGTGGAACCCATGTGATAACAATATATTCACAACCCATTCTGTTTATTTTCTCAATATTTGATAAAATACTTTTAAAAGTATTGTATCCAACAGATGAATTATTTGGGCCTTGCCCAAAAGTCATTAGCGGTCCTTGAATAATAAATCCAATCAAATCAAACTCTTTTTTAACATTAATCTAATACCATCCCATGAAATTAGACTTGAAAATATTAACACTGCCCCTGATAAAATAAACAAAGTCCAACTATCAATCTTATACAGTGGAAAAATTACCCAAACTATTATTAAGGGTGCTATGTTAGGCACTAATGTGTAAACAAATATTTTTCTCAAAAAATCAACTTTTCCTATATTTAACTGCTTCAAAACAATATAAAATAGATACCCCTGACTAAAAAATGACCCTATTACTATTCCAGCTACAACACCAACTAATCCAAAAAAATTAAATAATAAATAGGATAATGTTACAGCTATAATTATGTCAAAAATTGACCACATTGTCCATTTTTCAAATTTTCTAGACGCAAAAATTACCACTCCAAAAACACCAAGCGCTATATGATGGAACATATAAATTGTCAACCAAATCATTACAGAATTTCCCGCAAACTTATCTTTACCTAACCAAAGTGTTACAAATGATTCATTCAAATAATATACCGATATCGAAAAAAAGAGTCCTACCCTAAAAAGAACTTTTGAAATCCTGATAAATATCTCTTGTATCTTCTTTAATTCACCTTTATGAAACAAATCTGCGATAGTTGGAAAAAAAGGATTCACTATCTTCACGGCATAACTAGGTGACATTTGAGGAATTTTGTTAGTTAAATTATATTGTGCAACATACAAGGGTCCTATGAGGTTATTAATAGCTATCGTGATGTATTGAGTTCTTAAAGTATGCACCCATCGAAGAATTTGAAATGTGGTAGTATATCCTATAATCTCTTTTTTGTCCACAAAATGAAAGTTTTTGATTTTCAATCTGATGTGTGGATAATTTTTTAGCATAAAAGCAAACAGTATGACATGCTGTAAAATAGTCGTTGTAAGAAGTGCCAAAGGAAAAGAGACGATCCCAAATCCAAAATGAAGCAGTCCAACTGTGCCAAGACTTGAAGATAAAGCAGATATTGCTATAAATGAATTGATAAGACTATAGTGATGTCTAGCATAGAGTATAGTAGTAATCGTACTAAAATATCCACTCAGCACAAGTATCACTATACCAATTAGGAAAGATATTTTCGCGCCTTCGAGATACATAAGTTCAACGTCTAAAAGTTTGGTCAAAAATATGTACATAATCACTCCAATAAATCCAAACAAAAAAGAGACTATAGTCTTGATAAGAAGTAAGGATGTAAGATAATCCCCGTAATTGGGTGCATAAAACTTCTCATCACTAGCAGTAATAGTGGTTAGGTATTGGTCTGTCCCCAAATCTACCATCGTTATCATTGCAGTAATCCCAGCAATAGCTAACCACAATCCGAACTCTTCATTAGAGATATAGTTAAAATAAAAAGGAACAACGAGAAATCCTACAACAGTGACTATTATTGAACCTGCAAAGTCGATAGTAATTCCTGATAATATTTTTTTTCTGTTAGACATCTGAACTTCTAGGGCTTACTATATTTTTTTTAATGCGTTGCGTGAGCATGTCCCTATATTCTATGACTTTTCTAATCGATTTGAATTCTATAAATTTGGCAATAAAGACAATACATAAAATAACTGATTTTGGAGATTTTGATATTAAAAATATTAAGATTAAAAGAAATAAATTATTGAGATTTGATTTGTACTCCTTAATACCTTTTTTAAAAGATTTATAAGGAAGTCCTTCTTTGCTTTTATAAAATCCTATTTTCTCCAATGCAGATAATCTAACAAACTCTTTTATTGATTTTTCAGTATGTTTTAAAAGTTGATTTTCTGTTTTATTATTATAATTTGCATTTTTTATGGCCTCTCTTGGTTTTAAACAATATAATTCGAAAAAATTACCTGTGATATACCCAGTTTCACGAAATAGTAAATTCATATCGTGAGCTATAAGACAAAATTCATTTTGCAGAATCGTTAAGCATAAAGTAATTTGAGGAAATATTGTTGGGTTTAATGACTTTAAATAAGCCATGTCCAAATCTTTTTTTTTAACTACTAGTGTACTAATCATAATAACTTTAAAAAAATCTTCTATGCTTTTATCTTCTAAAAAGCTTTCGTATTTCCTATAAGTACCGATTGATTTATCACATTTTATTTTATTTTTAATATCACAAAATGAGAATGCCAGTACCGAGAATTCATGTTTTGATATAAAATCGTAAACTCTTTGCACAGAATCCTCAAAAACGATATCATCATCACTCAAATACCAAACATATTTTCCTTTAGCATTTTCATAACAACTTAAAACATTACCATCAAGACCAATATTTTCAACTTGTTTATAATAATTAATAAATGAATAATTATAATTTTCAACAACTGATTCGGTATCATCGTTACTACCATTATCTGATACAAGTACTTCTATGTCAGAATAACTATTTACTTGTTTAATAAGATTGCTTAACTGAATATTTAAATATTGAGCACGATTATAAGTAGGAATTGCTATTGTTAAAATATATTTCAATTTGTTTGGCGAATATTTTGGGATTTCTTAATCCGTTTTCTAATTATTATGGTTGGCTTTTAATATGAACAATATAACTTGATAAATCTGAGGGAGTGCCTAAGCCATGCATTGAATTAACTGGAATTTCATAAATACCAATTTTTTTACCTAACCCTATTGCATAATTGTAGGTAGGGCATGTGTAAAATTCATTATTAATTCGATCATTTTCAATGATCATTTGTATTGCAGCATTTACAAAATCTTTCCCTTTTGAATACAGATAAATCCCAACTGTGGCATCACTTGAAATCGCCTCTTTTTCCTTTACAACTAAGGCAATTCCACTTTCATTTGTTTTCACAAAAGACCATTTGGGATTCATTTCTGCATCCTTAAATGTTAAAATAGAACCATCTAAATTTCGATTGATACAATCTTGAAAAAACAAATTTAAATCAATATCAACTAGTTGATCTGAATTAGCAATCAAAAGAGGATCTTCATTATCAATATACCTTTTAGCAAACAAAACAGTACAAGCGGTCCCTTCCGTCAATTTATCTAAACCTATAAAAATTGTATTAGGATATCTAATTTTAATCTGTTCAATCAATAAAGCTTCTTGTATCAAATGCTCCTTTCTCCCTATCAAAATAAATCTAGCATTTGGTAATTGAACATTTTCCATGACCCTTTCAATCATTGGCTTACCTAAAACATCGATAAATGGTTTGGGTTTCTCATAACCAGCAATAGCGAATCTACTACCTAAACCTGCCATTGGAACAACTATATTTATCATAAAATTGGATATTTATCATTAATTGCTCCTGGTATCTTAACCACAAGCGTTTTAACTTTTGAAAGAGCTCTAAAATCCGTAGCTTCATTGGGAAAGATCTTAATTATTTGACCGCTCTCAAAAATCTTTCCATTCATTTCTACTATACCATCCAAAATAACGGTAAACTCAGTTGCAACTTTATGAAAATGAGAGGGCTCATATTCACCTTCTTCATAGAACTTTACACCAACTTCCACATCTTGCGTTTTATGTAGGGTTGGTTCAAAATCTCCTATAAACCATCCTTTAAACATATTATCTAGTTTGAACACTTCCATAAATTTAATTTCTTTCGTATTCTTGAAGAACTTGAGGTGAATAGAACAAATGATATTCTTTTGAATCTATATGAAAAGGAATAATTGTCTTGTTGTTAAGAACCAAATCATTAATTACTGGTGAAATGTAGAATTTACCATCTAACTGAACATCGTTTTTAATCGTATTAAATGCACTATTAAAGAATGTACCGGCATCATTAAAATAATAAACCCCTGCAATTGCACTATTGCTGATTGGGTTTTTCTCAGCAGTTTGAACAACATTACCGTCTATTACTCTCGCATATGACCACCTTGGATGAACAGATTTAAATGTAACTAATCCTGCATCAACATTTAAGTCCTTCCAAAAATTAATTATTTCATTTAGATTACGATCAATTAATTGATCCCCATTCAAAATGAGTAAACTATCATTGGGATCAATCTCATCAATAGCCATTAACACACTACATAGACCTCCACGAGTATCATTTTTCAAACGAATGATAGATGAGCCGGGACACAAAATTTTCAACGTGTTATCTAGGTGAAATTTATTGCAATCATCTTCCTTAACAATAAAAATAAAATGTTTTTCCTGGTCTATGGCCATTGGATTTTCTAGAACCAGTTCAATCATTGGTTTCCCTTTAACTTCTATCAATGGCTTTGGGTAAAAATAACCTGCAGAAGCAAATAATTCAGACGAACCTCCAAGAGGAATTATTACTTTAATCATATTTCTCAATTTCAGCTATTCGTAAACGAATGTTTTCATAATAAACATCATTAGGACTTTCTACTTTTAATACATGTGCACCTGAAGCCAAAGCTGCTCTAACTCCGTGCTCATTATCTTCAACAATTAAACATTGATTGGGATTTAAATTCAATTTGTTTATGGCCAAATTATACATTTCAGGATCAGGCTTACCATTTTTAACATCTTGGTTAGACAAGAAAAAATCGAGATACTCAATTAATGAAGATTTCTCCATCATAATTTCAACTGATTTTCTAATTGAATTAGAGCAAACAGCTAAATTATATCCTTCTGATTTTAGTCTAGATAAAGCATATTGTTGCTGAAAAACAGGCTTGCAATGGGTATAAACTACTTCAGTAGTGTACTGTTGTTTAAGTTCATTTACAAACTTGTGAAGTCCGCGAGGAAATCCACCTTCTAATGAAAGCATTTCAAGCTTTTGTTTTGTTGGCAATCCATCAAACGTAACAAGGTGGTCATAACGACTTATTTCAGCACCAAATAAATTTAGAGCCTTATTTAATGTATTGTAATGCCATTCACGTGCATCGATTAATACACCATCCATATCAAAAATTATTGCCTTAATTTTCATAAAAATACCCTTTTGCGTCTTCCGGAAAATCTGTGCAGAGCCAGAAATTATCCTCGAAATTATTTTTTTGATTATATCGCCTGTAGCTTTCCCACTCAGCATGGTAACTTCTCTTGTGTAGATCTGGGGAAACGACACAAACAATTTTATTCGCTTTCAAATGATAATCTAAATGTTCATCATTTATCCAATGATTTTCAAATTCATCCATCCAAATACCTGAAATCTTAGAATAAAATACTGCATTTGATTCATATTCACTTTGCCTAGTAAATACTCTAAAACCAGTATTTAAATAACCTATCGTATCCGGTATTGACATATCAAAAACAAAATAATTGGTAATATTATAATCAGAAATTAGGTTCATTAATAGGATCTGCAATCCATCAGACTTAATATTTAATGCCAATGGCAAGTCACTATTATAAGATTTATAACATTCAAAAAAATCATTAAGAGAAATCAGAGATTGTTTATCATTAGGGACATCATGTGAGATCACCAATTGGCCATTGTAATCACGAATATCTGTTTCTGTACCAAACCCCAATGAAAATGACCTTTCAAAAGCAATCATGGAATTCTTTTCATCAGAGGTTTTCCAATAACCGCGGTGAGATAAAATTTTCATTTAGTCTAAATACTTTTCAAGAACTTCTACCATATAATCAAAATGAGTCTCATCCAATCCGGGCCAAACACCTAACCAAAATGATCTGTTCATAATTATGTCAGTATTTGTTA
>JACCDQ010305509.1_pt1 | contig 16172 bp, 14 predicted proteins | sample 7446031 | NCBI WGS metagenome assembly JACCDQ01 (sample SAMN15323442, study PRJNA562643) | freshwater metagenome | isolation source: river surface water | place: USA:Blue River Watershed | collected 2017-08-17
CTATCTTAGATGGGATGAGGTGGCTTGGTTTGACTTGGGATGAAGGTCCCTTTTATCAAATGCAACGCATGGATAAATACAAGGAAATTATCCAAAAGATGTTAATGGATGGAACGGCTTACCTTTGTTATTCAACTAAAGAAGAATTAGATTCTTTGCGCGAAGCTCAAATGCAAGCAGGGGAAAAGCCTCGTTATGATGGTCGTTGGCGTCCTGAAGAGGGTAAGGCGTTACCTGCTATTCCTTCAGGAGTTGATCCTGTGGTGCGTTTTAAAAATCCTAAAACAGGTTTGGTGGAATGGAATGATTTGGTAAAAGGGCATATTGCCATTTCTAATGAAGAGCTAGATGATTTGATTATTGCGCGTGGCGATGGCACTCCCACTTATAATTTCTGCGTAGTCGTTGACGACTGGGAAATGGGGATTACTCAAGTAATCCGAGGTGATGATCATGTGAATAACACTCCTCGTCAAATTAATATGCTGAAGGCGCTGGGAGCAACCATTCCTCAATACGCCCATTTATCAATGATTTTGGGTGATGATGGTCAGAAGTTGTCTAAGCGCCATGGTGCTGTGAGTGTGATGCAATATGATGAAGATGGGTATTTGCCTGAAGCTGTGCTTAATTATTTGGCGCGTTTGGGTTGGTCTCATGGTGATGACGAGATTTTTAGTATGGAGCAATTCTGTGACTGGTTCGATTTAGATCACATCACGCCATCTGCAGCCCAATTTAATACCGAGAAACTAAATTGGTTAAATTCACATTATATTAAACAGGCCGATCTCGATCGTTTGGCAGCTGATGCTAAGAAACGTTTAGCCGCTAAAGGCGTGATAACCAACGTTGGTCCAAGTCTCACTGGTGTCATCGAGCTATATCGTGATAGGGCTAATACCCTTAATGAATTAGCGAATAGTATTCAATATTTTTATCAACAGCCAGCAACCGATGCTACTGCTGCTGAGAAACATATTACACCTGAAATATTGTTGGTAATTCCAGAGCTGTTGAGGTTGATTGATTCTAGAGAGTGGTCTCCCTCATCAATTAATTTATCAATAAAAGAAACCCTTGAGGCAAACTCATTGAAAATGCCTAACCTTTTAATGCCATTGAGAGTAATGTTAACTGGTGGTGCTCAATCTCCTAGCGTAGATGCTGTGATGTATTTGTTAGGTAAAGACGTAACCTTGCAGCGCATATCAGCATTTTTAAAATAACTTTTGAACAAAAGTATAGCTGATAGCGTCATAATGGCATTATCAGGTTGTAGTATTAATTAATCACATAGAAAAGGTGAATAACATGAATCCTAAAGGGCAGCTTCTACAAGACCCATTCCTTAATGCTTTGCGTAAGGAGCATGTGCCAGTATCGATTTACCTTGTTAATGGTATTAAATTACAAGGGCAAGTCGATTCGTTCGATCAGTACGTTATTCTTCTTAAAAACACAGTGACACAAATGGTTTATAAGCATGCCATCTCAACAATTGTTCCCGTTCGTGCGGTTACATTGCCTGATCATTCAGACGAATAGACTATTGCCATAAAATGTTCGATAGGCCTGCTGGTAGTGATGATGCTGTTATTGTTAGTCTTGATTTTGGTGACCCTGGATATGAAGAGGGTCTGGAAGAACTTAAGCAATTAGCAGTAAGTGCTGGTATGAATATACGCGGCGTTATTGAAGGTCGGCGCGATAAGCCGGATGCTAAATATTTTGTGGGTTCTGGCAAAGCTGAAGAGCTTAAGGATACTGTTAAAGCAACGGAATCTAAGGTCGCTTTATTTAATCATGATTTGAGTCCATCTCAGCAGCGTAATTTAGAGCGATTGCTAGAATGTCGTGTGGCAGATCGTACCGGCCTGATTCTTGATATTTTTGCACAGCGTGCTAAAACTCATGAAGGTAAGCTGCAGGTTGAGCTTGCCCAGCTTGAGCATCTATCAACGCGTTTGGTTCGTGGTTGGACTCACTTAGAACGCCAAAAAGGTGGTATTGGTGTTCGTGGCGGCCCTGGCGAGACGCAACTTGAGCTTGATAGACGTATGCTGCGTATACGCGTTAAGCAATTGCGTGAGAAGTTAGAAAAGCTCAAGCAGCAACGTGGAATGCAGCGGCGCTCACGTAAACGATCACAAGTGATGTCAGTCTCTTTGGTGGGTTATACCAATGCTGGAAAATCAACACTTTTTAATCGATTAACTCAATCTAAAGTCTATGCCGCGAATCAATTGTTTGCGACATTAGATACCACTTCGCGTAAGCTTTTCATCCCCGATTGCGGTGCTATGGTGATATCCGATACAGTTGGATTTATTAAGCATTTGCCTCATGCCTTGGTTGAAGCTTTTGGTGCAACACTCGAGGAGTCAGTGCAAGCTGATTTGCTTCTCCATATTGTTGATGCTGCAAGTACTAATCGTGACGAGCAAATTGAAGAGGTGAATAAAGTTCTGGCTGAAATTGGCGCCAATGAAGTTCCTCAAATTTTGGTGCTCAATCAAATTGACCGTATTGGGATGGATGCAGGGCTAGAGCGCGATGAATATGGTAGAATTTGCAAAGTAAGAATTTCAGCTAAAACGGGTGAGGGTGTTGAATACTTAGTTCAAGCCTTGCAGGAGCAGCAACGTCGCCTATTTGAGTATTTAACCTCAGAAGCTGCCTATATTTAACTGTTTTTATCAATTCGGAGTAATTCATGGCAAATGATCCTGGCCGCAATAACGATGGGCCTCCAGATCTTGACGAAGTGTTACGTCAGCTCAGTCGTAAAATCAATTCAATTTTTGGCGTTAAGCCGAAACTCCAGTCTTCACCAAATGCTGATGAGCCGCACGTTCCTGTTCTTCCAATTTTAGGTTTAATTTTATTGGTGTGGTTCGCGACAGGTTTTTATATTGTCGATCAAGGTTCTCGCGGTGTGGTTTTACGCTTTGGCCAACATGTTGAAACAACAATGCCAGGCCCAAGATGGCATATGCCTTTTCCAATAGAGTCTGTGAATGTAATGAATATGGAGCAGGTCCGTACGGTTGAGGTTGGTTATCGCTCTGCAGAGGGCGGATCAGGTCGTAGTAAAGAATTGAAAGAGTCTTTAATGTTGACTGACGATGAAAACATTATCGATTTACAATTTGCTGTTCAATACAATCTTAACAATGTTGAAGATGCGTTATTTAATAATCGTAGTGCAGAGCAGTCTGTGCGGGGTATTGCTGAAACAGCAATTCGTGAAGTCGTTGGTAAGTCTAAGTTAGATTTTGCCCTGTATGAAGGTCGTGACGAAGTGGCCATTAGAACTAAGACATTGATGCAAGAAGTTTTGGATCGTTATAAGACGGGTATTCATGTGGTAAGTGTCACTATGCAAAACGCGCAACCACCAGAACAGGTGCAAGCTGCATTTGAAGACGCTGTAAGAGCTAAGCAAGATTTAGAACGCCAAAAAAATGAAGGTCAGGCTTACGCTAATGATGTAATCCCTAAAGCACGAGGTACTGCATCTAGATTGTTACAGGAAGCTTCTGGTTACAAGTTGCGTGTTGAAAATGAGGCTCAGGGTAATGCTAGCCGATTTAATCAAATTTTAGCCCAGTATCAGCGTGCACCTGAGGTTACTCGTCAACGTTTGTACTTAGATGCCCAAGAACAAATCATGTCTAGTGTAAGTAAGGTGATTGTTGATCAGAAGGGTGGTAATAGTTTGCTTTATCTTCCCTTAGATAAACTTTTGGCTGAAACAGCATCGAAAAATGTTCAATCTTCAGTTGATGCTTCCGAAGAAAAACTTTCTACTCCAACTGTTAACGTAAATGCTGATACACAACGGCCTCGTGATAATTCACGTAGTCGTGATAGACGATAAGCGAGAATAATATGAAAAATATTGGATTGGTGATAATTACGTTTTTGTTGAGTATATTACTTATTAGCTCAGCAACTTTCACTGTTGATCAGCGTGAATACGCCTTGGTTAAAAGATTGGGGGAAGTTGTTGCGGTCAAAAAATCTCCTGGGCTCTACGTCAAGATGCCTTTTGTTGATAACGTGGTTTATTTTGATAAGCGTATTTTGACATTGGACTGGGAAGAGCCAGACCGTTTCATCACGAGTGAGAAAAAGAACGTTTTGGTTGATTCGTTTGTAAAGTGGCGCATTATTGACCCACAAAAATACTACGTTTCTGTGAAGGGGGATGAAGTACAAGCTGAGCGTCGTTTATCTCAAACAGTGAATGATGGTTTGCGTGCTGAATTTGGTAAGCGAACTATCCATGATGTTGTTTCTGGCGAAAGAAGCCAAATTATGGAGATTTTACGCCAGCGCGCTGACCGTGATTCTCGTCAAATTGGTATTCAAGTCTTAGATGTGCGTTTAAAGCGCGTTGATTTGCCAGAGAATGTTAGTAATTCAGTTTATGACCGTATGGAAGCCGAACGTAAAGGCGTTGCCAATCAATTACGCTCAGAAGGTTCTGCTGCTGCCGAGAAAATTAGAGCAGATGCTGATAGGCAACGCGAAGTGATTGTCGCTGAGGCCTTTAAAGAAGCTCAACAAGTTAAAGGTCAGGGTGATGCGAAAGCATCTGAAATATATGCTGCTGCATATGGTAAAAACCCTGAGTTTTACGCATTTTATCGTAGCTTAGAGGCTTATCGTAATAGCTTTAAGAATAAGAGCGATGTGATGGTATTAGAGCCCAGCTCTGATTTTTTAAAATATATGCGTAGTTCTGGCGCAAAGCGTTAATGCGACGCACATAATAAGTGGAATTTTGTATGCGTAATTGGCTACTGCCTGAATATATTGAAGATGTACTTCCTGCTGAAGCAGCTCAAATTGAGACTTTGCGCAGATCCTTACTCGATTTATTTGACGTACATGGATATCAATTGGTTATTCCTCCAATGATGGAATACCTAGAATCATTAATTACCGGCGTTGGTCATGATCTGGATTTGGCTACATTTAAAGTGGTAGACCAACTCACTGGACGTTTAATGGGTGTTCGCGCTGATATTACACCTCAGGCAGCACGTATTGATGCGCATATGCTAAATAATCAAGGCGTGACAAGGCTGTGTTATGCCGGAAGCGTTTTAAGAACTAATCCAGACGGTTTAGCACAAACACGCCAGCCTATGCAGCTTGGTGCAGAGTTATTTGGGCATGCCGGTGTAGAAGGTGATATAGAAATACAACGATTAATGATTAAAGTATTGCAAGCTTCAGGTGTTAAAGCGCTGCAGATTGATTTTAATCATGTTGGTATTTTTGATTCACTGATGAAAAACACTGATCCTGTGTTTGAGAAATCCTTATATCAAGCTCTGCAAAGCAAAGATCAAACTGCAGTTAAAGCACTCACTAAAGATTTTGATGCTGTGACTCGTGATGCGTTATGCGCTTTGACTGAGCTTAATGGTGATGTTGCTATATTGAATGAAGCATCAAAACGATTACCCAAGACTCCTTCTATAACAAAAGCCTTAGCAGAGCTGGTTGAAGTGAGTGAGCAATTAAAAGATTTAGGCGTTGGCGTAAGCTTTGATTTAGCTGAACTTCGTGGGTATCACTATCATAGTGGAATGGTTTTTGCTGCATATGCACAAGGCTGCCCTGGTCCTCTGGCATTAGGTGGCCGTTATGATGAGGTCGGTCAAGCTTTCGGACGTGCACGACCTGCTGCTGGCTTTAGTTTAGATCTGCGTGGTTTGGTAAAAACTTTGCCACGAAATAATCCAAAAAAATGCATTCTGGCCCCCTATGGTAATGAAAATTTATTAATGAATAAAATTAATGAGTTACGAAATTCTGGTGAAAAAGTTATTCAAGAATTGCCTGGCCATAAAGCATATGTTGATGAATTGAATTTTGATCGCAGATTGAAAAAAATGGATGGTGTCTGGCAAGTGGTTGCGGCATAGACTAAACGTATTAACAAGGTAAATATTAATTAATTTTAGGTAGATTTATGGCTAAGAACGTCGTAGTAATCGGTACCCAATGGGGCGATGAGGGAAAAGGTAAGATTGTTGATTGGCTTACTGATCACGCTCAAGGTGTTGTGCGCTTCCAAGGTGGACATAATGCAGGTCACACTTTGGTGGTGGGGCAGGGATCAGCTCAGCGCGTTTACAAGCTAAATCTAGTGCCTTCTGGAATTGTGCGTACTGGCGTGAATTGCTATATCGGTAATGGTGTTGTATTGGATGCAGGCCATTTGCTTAAGGAAATTAAAGAGCTTGAAGATGGTGGGTTGGAAGTTAAAAACCGTTTGAAGGTAAGTCCTGGATGCCCATTGATTTTGGATTATCACGTTCGTTTAGATGTTGCGCGAGAATTAAAGCGTGGAGCTGATAAGAAGATTGGTACAACTGGTAAGGGTATTGGCCCAACTTATGAAGATAAGGTTGCGCGACGTGCTTTGCGTTTGTATGACTTATTTTATCCAGATCAGTTTGGTGAGAAGTTAAAAGATGTATTGGATTACCATAATTTTGTGCTCACTAAATATCTAGGTGCTGAGGCTGTCGACTTCAACCAACAGTTAGATTCTGCTTTGGCTAAAGCTGAACATATCCGGCCTATGGTGGCTGATATTTCAGCAGCACTATATGAAGCGAATGCGGCAGGTCAAAATTTATTGTTCGAAGGTGCTCAAGGCACATTGTTAGATGTTGATCATGGTACTTATCCATATGTCACGTCTAGTAACTGTGTTTCTGGTCAAGCGTCTGCTGGTACTGGTGTTGGCCCTAGTATGTTGCATTATGTATTGGGCATTACTAAAGCTTATACGACTCGTGTAGGCGGTGGCCCATTCCCAAGTGAACTTGATATTGAATCAGACAACTGTCCAGGTAATCAAATGTCTGTAAAAGGACAGGAAATTGGTACGGTGACTAAACGTAAACGCCGTTGTGGATGGTTCGATGCCGCTGCATTGCGTCGTTCAGCAAGAATTAACGGATTGTCTGGTCTTTGTATTACAAAGCTAGATGTATTGGATGGCATTAGTGAATTGCAAATTTGTACGGGCTATGAGCTAGATGGCAAAGTGGTTGATATGTTGCCGGTGGGTGCGGACGATGTGGCTCGTTGTAAGCCAATTTATGAAACATTACCTGGCTGGTCAGAAAATACTTTTGGTGTGAACCGTTGGGAAGATCTGCCTTTGAATGCACGTAATTATTTAAAACGATTAGAAGCTTTATGTGATGTGCCTGTTGATATTGTGTCTACTGGTCCTGAGCGTGATGAAACAATTGTGCTTCGTCATCCATTTGGGCTGTGATGAAGCCGATTTTAAAACAGCGCATGGCTTGGGCGCTGACCGGCTCAGGTCATTATTTACGTGAGTGTATTGATATCCTCAATACATTAGAAGATGTAGATTTGTTTTTAAGTAAAGCTGCAGCAGAAATTTTGCAACAGTATGGTTATACACATAATGTAGGTAAAGTATATCAAGATAAAACTGCTAGCGCGGTGCCTGTTGAGCTGTTTTATCATGGCGCATATCATACCGTTGTAATTGCACCGAGCACTTCAAATACGGTTGCAAAAATGGTGTGCGGGATTTCCGATAATTTAGTGACTAATATTTTCGCTCAGGCTGGAAAGTGTCGCGTTCCGACTATTGTTTTTGCTTGTGACACTGAGCCAGAGATGGAATCGGAAGCGCCACGTGAAAATATGGTTAAGGTTTATCCTAGACGTATCGATCTTGAAAATACAGCAAAACTTAAAACTTTCGAAGAAACAACGGTTGTTGATAACATGCAACAACTTTCTGATGTTATCCAAGCTAGATTAGCGTGTCTGAAAGTATCCTCTTCTTAACGGGTAAGTTGGCTGAAAAAAGCTTGCATCAAGTATTAGCAAGTATACAGCCAGCACCATTCAAATATCGCATTGAACAAATCGGTGTTTCAGTCGCTGCCTTGATGACGCCTGAGTTAATCGTTCGTCGTTTGGCTAACACGGGTGATGCAGACAAAATGATTGTTCCTGGGTTATGTCAGGGTGATTTGTCTATGCTTGAGAATAAATATGGGATACCAGTTGCTAGAGGCCCTGAAGATTTGAAAGATATGCCTCAATATTTTGGGCGAGGCGGTCAAGCAACTGATCTTTCGAAATATGATGTCAATATCTTCGCTGAAATTGTTGAGGCTCCGCAATTAAGTGTTGATGGCATTTTGGCGCGAGCGTCATATTTCAAAAAGCAGGGCGCTAACGTTATTGATCTGGGTTGCTTACCGAACACACCATTTCCTCACCTTGTTGATGCGATAAAAGCGCTCAAGTCCGCAGGGTTTAAAGTGAGTGTAGATTCTCTTAACAGTGATGATCTGCTATTGGCTGGACAGTCAGGTGCCGACTATTTATTAAGTTTAACTGAGCATTCATTATGGATTGCTCATGAAGTATCATCAGTTCCGGTATTGATTCCGGCTAAATCTGGAAGTTTGCCATCCTTGTGTCGTGCAATTGATGCAATGCAAAAAATAGGCAAGCCTTTCATTGCAGATGCAATTTTAGATCCTATTCCTTTTGGCTTTACTGACTCTATTGTCCGTTATCAGAAATTACGTAAACGTTATCCCGATATTCAAATAATGATGGGTGTGGGTAACATTACCGAATTGACGGATGCGGATACGACAGGCATCAATGCTATTTTGTTTGGCATGATTAGTGAATTAAAAATTAATGCAGTATTGGCTACATCAGTCAGTCCTCATGCTATTAATGCAGTTGCTGAAGCTGATATTGCTAGACGTATGATGTTCGCTGCGCGTGAGGATAGTCGTTTGCCACGTGACTACAGTTCGGGTTTGTTGGGTTTGCATGATAGGCGACCATTTCCTTATTCTTCAGAAGAAATTGCTGAAATTGCTTCGCAAATCAAAGATCCTAGTTTTAGGATTCAAGTAAGTAAGGATGGGGTGCATATTTATAACCGTGATGGTTTATTCCAAGACATTGATCCATTTAAGCTATATCCGCATTTAAAAGTCGACGATGATGCTTCTCATGCTTTTTATTTGGGTGTTGAGCTCGCCCGCGCCCAGATTGCATGGCAACTTAAAAAACGATACGTTCAAGATGAAGAATTGGATTGGGGTGTTAATAGCATCGAATCAGATCAGACTGGTAAAACTGCACACCGTGAAGCTTCTATAAAAGAGAAAAAGCTTAAAGTTGAATAACCTGCCAGAAAAAATTATTGAAAGTATCGTTGTGACGCAAAATCCAGATGGCACGCCTCATATTGCGCCATTTGGATTGCGGCAGCGAAAAGGATTGATGTTACTCGCTCCTTTTAGGCCATCTACAAGCTTAGATAATTTGTTAAGCGGTAGGCCCGTTTCCTTAAACTTTACTGTTGATGTGCGTGTGTTTGCTGGCGCTCTCACTGGACGTAGGGATTGGCCCGTTATTAAGTCGCCTTTAGGTGCTTGGGCACTTGAGAACGCATTGAGCTATCAAGAAGTGAGGTTGGTAAATGTGATTGACGATGATGTCAGGCCTGAGCTTTACTTTGAAACACAATCCTTGGTTAATGTTTCCCCGTTTATGGGGTTTAACCGTGCACAGGCTTCGGTGCTTGAGCTTTGTGTGTTGGTGAGTCGATTAAATCGCTTGTCTATTGAAAAGATTGATGCGGAAATTAATTATCTGCAAATCGCAATAGATAAAACAGCCGGTGAAGATGAGTTCGAAGCTTGGGGCTGGCTGATTAATGCTGTTGAGAATCATAAGGCTACTTTGCAAGGTCATCGCTTTGCCTAAAGGATTAGCCCCTCAGCTTTTGGCAAGCGTGACTTCTGTAAATGAAGCTCAATTAGCACTTGATGCAGACGTTGATATTATTGACTTGAAAAACCCAACTGAGGGCGCTCTCGGTGCCTTATCTTTAAAGACAATTCAACAAATAGTTGTCTTAATCGATAAACGTAAACTTGTAAGTGCAACCATCGGTGATTTGTTGATGGATCCATTGTTGATTGAGCCTGCGGTTCAGGCAATTTCTGAAACAGGGGTTGATATTGTTAAGATTGGTTTTTTCGGTAGTGAAGACCACCTAGCTTGCGCATTAGCTTTAAAAAAACAGATTTTGAATGGTACAAAAGTAGTGGCAGTTTTGTTTGCGGATCAATGTCCTAATTTTGATTTCATGGATAATCTGAAAGCGATAGGTTTTTATGGTGTGATGTTGGATACCGCAGATAAGTCTTCTGGTGGATTGCTTAATCATTTGTCACTAGAGGACCTGTACACTTTTACTCAAAAAGCTAAATCTTTGAATTTAGTATCTGGGTTAGCTGGTTCTTTAATGGTAAATGATATTCCACTATTGAAGCGGTGTTACCCAGATTACTTGGGTTTTCGTGGTGCTTTATGCGATTCATTGAATCGTAGGTCGGAAATTGTTTTAAATCAGGTTTTGAATGTTAAAGATACTTTGTTGTTATCATTTTAATATTTACACATTTTAACAATAAGTTAATTGCCTATTAGCCTAGCGTTCCGTATAGTTTAAATATAGATTTCTATTGGTAAGTTGTAAGAATAATTGAAAGGCAGTAAATGAAGAAAAATGTAATTAACATCGCACTCGCTGCAGTATTTGCATTGGTTGCAAGTCATTCAGTTGCTGAGGAAGCTTATTCTGGTAGCTGGTATGCACTACCAGGTATTAGTTATATGAATGCAGATTCTGACTTGGATGCTGATAACGGATATGGCGCATCGCTGCGTTTCGGTAAAAAAATTAGTGATCATTGGGATGTTCAAGCTGGTGGTAGTTATGCGCGTGCAAACGAAGATTTAGGGCAGGGCGGTAGCGGCAAATATAAACAAACGCTTATTGGCGTTGATGCGCTTTATATGATGAGTCGAGACAAATTACGTCCGTTTCTCTTGGTTGGCGTTGGCGCTGCTCGTAACAACGTTGATTATAAATTGGCTGGTTCGTCTGTAGGCGGTAGTCAAACCTCATGGATGGCTAACGCTGGTGTTGGTGTTCAGTATGCGATTAACGATCAATTTGGTATTCAAGCAGATGTGCGCCATGTTTTAAGTGAAGCAGATACAGTAAATCGTAATGACAAAGTAGTTGGTAATACTTATTTGAATGTCGGCGCAATCTTTAATTTTGGTGCTCCTGCGCAGGTGGCAGTAGCTGAGCCCGTGTTACCTTCACAAGCTGCTCCAATAGCTCCGGTTGAGAAGGCGCCGGAACCGGTTGTGCCTGCTGCTGTGTGTAAGCCAACGTTTGAAACAATTACAGTGTCAGCTGAGAAGTTGTTTGGTTTCGATAAATATGATTTGAAATATGACGGCAAGGTTGAATTGGACGCAGCAGCTCAGAAATTAATTGAGAATACTGATGTCGATTTGGTTTTGGTGACTGGGCATACAGATCGAATTGGCTCTGATGCTTATAATCAGAAGCTTTCTGAGCGTCGCGCTAATACCGTTAAAGAATATTTAATTTCTCAAGGTGTTGATGCTTCGCGTTTGAAATCGGTGGGTAAGGGTGAGTCTGAGCCTGTCGCTGCATGTAAAGATAGAAGATTAAAGGGCGATAAATTAATCGAGTGCTTGCAACCTAATCGACGTGTTGTCATTAGTGCCGAAAAACAACGTGAAAACGCTTGTAAATAATATGTAGTGTGCTTTAATTAAAGCCCCGTTCTTCGGGGCTTTTTTATGCGTGAAATTTATGACTGAACAAACCAAAAAACAAGTTGATTTGATTATTGAAGCGCGTTGGGTATTACCAATCTTGCCACGCAATAAAATGCTTGAGCGCACGGCTGTGGTAATCGATAACGGAATCATTCAAGATTTACTTGGTATTGAAGCTTGCAACTTAAAATATTCGGCTATTAAGACAATCCAGTTAATGGATCATGTCCTCATTCCTGGCTTAATCAATTTGCACACCCATATGGGTATGACCTTAATGCGTGGGTTGGCTGATGACAAAACGTTAATGACATGGCTTGAGAAGCATATCTGGCCAGCTGAACAGCAACTGCTTTCTGAGCGCTTTGTTCGAGATAATGCGCTATTTGCTTGTGCTGAATTGTTAAGTGGTGGCGTTACTTGTTTTAATGATATGTACTTTTACCCTCAAGCAACAGCCGATGCTGCGATGCAAGCTGGCATTCGTGCTCAACTTGGTCTGGTTGTGATGGAGTTTCCAACAGCCTATGCGAGAGATGCTGATGATTACATTCAAAAAGGTTTGGAGGCTCGCGATAGTTGGCGTAACAACCCACTTCTAACTTCAAGCATGGCGCCCCATGCGCCTTATACGGTTTCTGATATTACTTATGAGAAGGTGATTACTTATGCTGAGCAGCTTGGTTTAGGCGTACATACTCATTTACACGAAACTACGGATGAAATTTCTCGCAGTATTGATCAGTTTGGTGTTAGACCCATTAGGCGGATGGCTAATTTAGGGTTGTTAGGACCTAATGTTACTGCGGCACATTGCGTGCAAATGAATGATGAAGATGTGAACTTAATTAAGTCTTATGGTGTTCATGTTGCACATTGCCCATCGTCTAATTTGAAGCTGGGTAGTGGCATCGCGCCTGTTAGTGAAATGTTGGATGAAGTGATTAACATCGGTATTGGTACTGATAGTTCAGCAAGTAATAATAGATTGGACATGTTTACTGAGATGCGTTCGGCGGCTCTGCTGGCAAAAGGAAGCACTGGTGATGCATCGGTAGTTCCTGCTTACCAGGCCTTGGAAATGGCAACAATCAATGGAGCTAAGGCGCTTGGTTTGGATGATAAAATTGGGTCATTAGAGATTGGAAAATTAGCCGATCTTGCGGCAATTAGAATTGCTGATGTTGAGACATTACCGTGCTTTGATCCAGTTTCTCATTTAGTTTACGTTTGTGGGCGAGAGCATGTAAGTCATGTTTGGGTTTCTGGAGACTTGCTTTACGAAAAGCCCGTCAATCAGAGTGGTGTTTTTGCGAATATTGAACCGTTGGAACTTAAGGAAATTGCACTTTTATGGCAATCAAAACTGAATCAATTCAAGGCGTAAATGCTGATCCAGCAGAGCTGGAAAAATTTGCTAGTTTGGCTCATCGTTGGTGGGATAAGAGCAGTGAGTTTAAGCCTTTGCATGCAATCAATCCCTTGCGATTAAATTATATTGATCAACAGGTTAGCTTGCTTGGTAAGCGCGTTCTAGATGTAGGTTGTGGCGGTGGCATTCTGTCAGAGTCTATGGCTCAAAAAGGTGCAGTGGTAACTGGAATTGATTTGGGTGAAAAGGCTTTGAAGGTTGCGCAGTTACACAAACTTGAATCGGGTGTTGATGTTGATTACCGGCTAATTTCTGTTGAAGATATGGCTGCTCTTGAGCCCGCAAGTTTTGACGTTGTAACTTGCATGGAGATGTTAGAACATGTGCCGGACCCTGAGGCTGTTATTCGTGCCTGCGCACAATTGGTGAAGCCTGGCGGATCAGTATTCTTCTCCACATTAAATCGTAACCCTAAAGCCTATTTATTTGCTGTGATTGGCGCTGAATATGTATTAAATATGCTGCCAAAAGGCACCCACGAGTATGCAAAATTCATTAAGCCATCCGAACTTTCAAGCTGGGCTCGTCATGCAGGTCTTGACGTTAGCATGTTGATGGGGATGACTTACAATCCAATTACACAGCATTATGCTCTTGGAGCGGATGTCTCGGTTAACTACCTTGTTCATACTGTTAAAGCACTATGATTCTTTTTGATTTGGATGGAACACTTGTTGATACTGCGCCGGATCTAGGATTGGCGCTTAATCTCCAACGTCAAAAACATGGTTTGCAGGACTTGCCCATGGATGTCATTAGGCCTTACGCCTCCCATGGGTCAAAGGGCTTGTTGAGCATTGGTTTTGGTCTGAATGAGAAGGATGATTCTTTCCATGCAATGCGTATTGAATACCTTGATTTTTATGATGAGGTTTTTACGCGCAATCCGGTTTTGTTTGATGGCGTTCCAGAGTTGCTATATTTTATAGAATCTCAGTCTATGCAATGGGGTGTTGTAACTAACAAGCCTAGACGTTTTTCTGCTCCATTAATTAATGCAATAGGCATTGCTGAAAGAATAGCTTGTTTGGTTTGTGGAGACGATGCGGAAAAGCCTAAGCCGGCGCCTGATACGTTATTTCTAGCTTGTAAACTTGCCGATGCCAATCCAGAAGACTGTTTTTATGTGGGTGATGCTGAGCGAGACATTCAAGCTGGTAATGCTGCCGGTATGAAAACTGTTGTTGCTATGTACGGGTATTTGGATGATGAAGACCGTCCGCATGAATGGGGTGCGCATCACTTTATTGACGATGCAAGGGAAATGATTGGGTTAATTAATCAGTTCGGTCGTTAAGGTTGGCTTGAGAGATTTTTTGCTAGAGATATTTCTAGCGCTTTAATATTTTCTTTACTCAGTGCCTCTCCATTTTTTCCTGAAATTAAAAATGTGTCTTCAGCCCGTTTTCCGAGAGTGTTGATTTTCGCTGTTTGAATATGCACTTTATGCGCTAAGAAAGTATGCGCTATCGTCGAAAGTAGCCCGGGTTGGTCTCCGGCAATCAACTCAAGTTGATGATTATTGCTATTCTCTAGGTTAATCAGCGTCACATTTGATTTAATTGGCATATGTTTAACCTGCCTACTTAAGCGTCCTTTGATTGGTTTTTCGGGGGCGGTGTTGCTGTTCAGTTTCTTCCCTAATTCATACTCAATATAACTTAATAAGTCACGATAACTTATCGACCTATCGCTTTGATCTAAAATTAGAAAACTATCTAATGCGTACCCATGTTTGCTTGTATGGATTTTAGCTTCAACAATGTTATAACCCATGCGATCGAAGAAGCTGCAAATGCAAGCAAATAAGTCATCCCGGTCGTGCGTGTAAATCATGACTTGGATTCCATCTCCCATAGGGCTTAATCTTGCCCTTACAATAGACTCGTTGGTGTTGATATGTCTTAGGAGTAAGCGACTATGCCATGCAATCTCTTGACTGCTGTGTCTGAGAAAATATTGTCTGCCAAGCTGTTCCCACAAGGGCGTGTAGAATTTTTCTAAGATACCGTAGTGACTAAGTGTGCTTTTGGCTTCGGCTTGCCTTGATAACAAGTCCTCATCCACATTACTTGCCTTGCCTTGCAGCAAACTTCTAGTGCTTAAGAATAATGTTTCTAATAACTTAGCTTTCCATGCGTTCCACACTTTGGGGCTCGTGCCTCTAATGTCTGCTACCGTTAGCAGGTATAGAGCGGTTAGATGCTTTTCATCTTGCATAAGAGATGCGAACTGTTCGATGACTTGTGGATCGCTTAAATCTGATTTTTGTGCGGTGCTAGACATGATTAAATGTTTTTCAACAAGCCATGAGACTAGCTGGCTATTCTCTTTGCTTAATCCATGTTGTTTGCAGAATCGAATTGCATCGATAGTTCCAAGTTTCGAGTGGTCGCCACCACGTCCTTTTGCAATGTCATGGAAGAGGGCTGCTAGGTAGAGTAAGTGGGGCGAGTCGAAGGCGTTAAATAAATTACTGCAAAGTGGAAATTCGTGGGCAAATTCATTTCTTGAGAAGCGGTACAAATTTCCCAGAACATTGAGTATGTGCTCGTCGACAGTAAATACATGAAATAAATCATGCTGCATCTGCCCAACGATTCTGCCAAATGCTGGAATGTATCTACCAAGAATTTCATAGCGATTCATTAGTCTTAATGTATCTCTAACGCCATTTGCTTGTTTCATAATGTCCATAAACAAGGCTTTATTTGCTGGATAAAGTCTGAAGTCTTTGTTTATAAGTTTTTTTACTCGATGTAAATTTCTAAGTAAATTTGGACTTATCCCAGTGAGCTCCGGATGTTGTTCAAGTAATAAGAAGATTTCAAGGATGCTTGAGGGTCTTTTTTGTAATACGCTGGCAGACGACGTGTTAATCAATCCTTGATTGGACTCGAATCGATCATTAATCACTTTTGCTTTTTCTTGAGAAGGAAATATCAATTCCTTGAGCAATTTAATCAATATTTCATTAATTAAGCTTACGAATTTAGCGGTTTTATAATAGCCCTGCATC
>JACCDQ010777937.1_pt1 | contig 16172 bp, 16 predicted proteins | sample 7446031 | NCBI WGS metagenome assembly JACCDQ01 (sample SAMN15323442, study PRJNA562643) | freshwater metagenome | isolation source: river surface water | place: USA:Blue River Watershed | collected 2017-08-17
ACCACGTATCGGCGCTCATACTCCTACTTCAGGAGGAATGGCTAAACGCTCCATTGCATATGCCGAAGAAACCCAGGCAGAGGCAATCCAAGTCTTCACTTCCAATCCACGTGGATGGGCGATGCCCGAGACTAATCATGAAGCTGATGCGCTCTTTCGCGAGAAAGCAGATGCGCTCGATCTCGCGGTTTATGTTCACGCACCATTTCTTATCAATCTAGGTTCTCCTACTGAAGACACCTACAAGAATTCGCTTGCATCTACCGCTTATTCTTTAAAGCGCGGTCAGGAAATCGGAGCACTCGGCGTTGTGGTTCACACCGGTTCTGCAGTAAAAGAGGAATTTGTAGATCAAGCGTGGAAGCAAATAAATAAGGGCATGATGCCTATCCTGGAAAAGCTCGGTGACGATGCGCCTATGTTGTTGCTCGAACCAACAGCGGGCCAAGGTCAATCACTCGTCAAGCGACTTGAAGATTTAGAGAAGTATTTGAAAGCACTTGAGTACCACCCAAAGGTCGGCATCTGTCTCGACACCTGTCACGTCTTTGCCGCAGGTCATGACATCGCCAAGAAAGGCGGCATGAAAGAGACTCTCGATCTCTTGGTCGAAGTAGCCGGCATTGAGCGAATCCAGTTGATTCACGCAAACGATTCAATGGATGTCTGTGGCGCACTTAAAGATCGCCACCAAAATATCGGGCAGGGATTTATTGGTGAGGCTCCCTTTAAAGAGCTCCTGAAGCATCCAGCAGTTGTGAATGCTCCTCTCATTCTCGAAACTCCAGGAATGGAGCCAGAGCACGGTGCAGAAATTGCACTCCTAAAGAAATTGCGCGGATGAGCCACGCTCATAATCGACTAATCAAATTAGCTCCGTGGGCACTACTTGCCGTTTCAGCTTCCTGGGGAATGGCATTTGTTGTGATGAAGGATCCCATCGCAAAGCAGAACGTCAATAGCTTCCTCTTTACTCGTTTCGCGTTTGCTGTTGTTGCAATGATTGCCCTCAAACCGTCAGTTCTTAAGATGATTTCTCCAGAGATTCTCCGTAAAGGATTATTGGCAGGGCTCTTCCTTGGTACTGGATATATCTTTCAAACACTTGGCCTCGCAATTGCTGGTGCAGCAATCACCGGATTTATTACAGGCTTATACGTTGTCTCTACTCCCCTGATTGCCTGGATTGTGCTGCGCCAGAAAATCGATCTCTACACATGGGGCTGCGTCATCACAGCAACTGCCGGTTTAGCTTTGCTCTCACTTCATGGCTGGTCGGTCGGTTATGGCGAGCTCTTAGTTTTAGTCAGTGCGATTGCATTCGGTGCTCATATCGTGGCCCTTGGACATTGGAGCAACGGTCTCGATAGCTATGCAATGACAGTTGTGCAGCTCACCGGATGCGCAATTCTTACCGGAGTCCTCGCCTTTGCTGAAGGGTACGAACTTCCAGCAGGTAAATCAGGGTGGCCAGTTGTTATCTATACAGCGATTTTCTGTACCGCTATCGCATTTATGGTGCAGACCTGGTCGCAGGCACATATCTCTTCTACAAAGGTCGCAGTAATTCTGACCATGGAAGTTGTCTTTGCAGCCCTCTTTGCAGTTCTCTTCGGAGGCGAGACAATTAGAGCTCAGGCTTTACTAGGCGGCATTCTTGTTTTAGTTGCAATGTTCGCGATTGTAAAACCGCGAGAAGTAGAGGTAAGCAATGGCAATTGATCTACGTTCTGACACAGTTACTCAACCATCTCAAGGGATGCGTGTGGCAATTGCCTCTGCCAAAGTTGGCGATGATGTCTACGGCGATGATCCAACGGTCAATGCGCTTGAAGTGCGCGTTGCGGCAATGTTCGGAATGGAAGCTGGCCTCTTCTCCCCTACTGGTTCTCTTGCCAATCAATTACTTATTCGCACACTTGTAAAGCCCGGCGAAGAACTACTGACCGATGAACGCGCACATATTGTCCGAGCAGAGCTCGGTGCTGGCGCTGTTTTCAGCGGCATTACAACTCGCACCTGGAAGTCTGATCGCGGATTATTGGATGCCGATGTACCGCTCGCACTTGCTCATGAAAATGCCGGCCCATACTTAGTCTCAACCACAGCTATTGCCGTTGAAAACACCCACAACTTCGGCGGTGGAACCGTTCAACCAATCGACCAGATTGCCAAGCTTTCCCGCGAAGCTCGTGCGCGTGGAATCTCGATGCACCTTGATGGCGCTCGTATCTGGAATGCACATGTGGCTACAGGTACTCCACTTACTGAATTCGGAAAGCACTTCGACACTATCAGCGTCTGTCTCTCAAAGGGACTCGGTGCACCTGTCGGTTCAATTTCCCTTGGCTCGAAGGCGACAATCGCCGAAGCGCGTATCTGGCGCAAGCGTTATGGCGCTGGAATGCGACAGATTGGTCTGCTCGCAGCGGCAGCTGATTACGCACTCGATAACAACATCGCTCGTATGGCAGATGATCATGCACGCGCAAAGAAGATGGCGCTGGCACTTGCTGTCCATGATGCGACTCTTATTAATCCTGACCATGTTGAGACAAATATCGTTGGCTTGGATCTCTCCCATGCAGGTATTTCCGCAGCTGATTTTGCAGCGCGTTGTAAGGAGAACGGGTTGTGGATCAGTGCTCTAGGAAAATCCTATGCACGTCTTGTCACTCACCTAGATTTTGATGATGCTCAATGCGATGAAGCTATTGCGATTATGACGAAGGTACTTGGTTAGAGCTCATAGCCTTCGTGCTCAAGTAACCACACCTTCTTATATACTCCCCAGCCGTACGCGCCAATAGCTCCGCCAGATTTAATAATGCGGTGGCAAGGAATAATTATTGCGATTTTATTCTTGGCGCATGCACTTCCCGCTGCACGTACCGCAGCTGGGCTGCCTGCACGGTATGCCAAGTCAGCATATGACTCTGCAGTGCCAGCTTTGATTTTGCGCATAGAAGCCCACGCAGCTTGAGAGAAATCTCCCCCAGGTTGCTTCACTGCAATTGAATTGATTGCCTTGAGATCTCCATCGAAATAATCTGCAAGTTTGTCGGTGATTCCAAAAATCTTTGAACTCTTCCCGATCTTCTCTTCTAGCTCTTTATTAGAAAGCGATGAGAGAAGGCCTTGGAAACCTGAGAGATTGAGACCCAGAACTGTCGTGCCACGGCTGAGAATGTAGAGCTTTCCTATCGGGGACGACATCGTCGTCGATATCAGCTCGCTCATTCTCTAGCGATCGCGCAACATCTCAGCAACGAGAAATGCGAGTTCGAGAGATTGTGAGTGGTTCAGGCGTGGATCGCACGCAGTCTCATAACGGGATTCGAGATCCTTCTCTGAGATTTGATTTCCGCCACCCAGACATTCGGTGACATCGTCACCGGTGAGCTCGATATGGATTCCGCCAGGATGTGTGCCAAGAGCCTTGTGAACTTCAAAGAATCCGCGAACTTCATCAAGAACATCTTCGAATTGACGAGTCTTATAGCCATTGGAAGTCTCAAATGTATTGCCGTGCATTGGGTCGCAGACCCAGAGAACTTGTGCACCGCTCTTAGTCACACCTTCAACTAGTGCTGGAAGAATCTCGCGAATCTTGCCTGCACCCATACGAGTAATGAATGTCAGTCGACCTGGCTCGCGGTTGGGATCTAGCTTTTCAATCAAAGCTAGTGCATCTTCAACAGTTGTCTTTGGACCAAGCTTTACCCCAATTGGGTTGCGCACCTTTGATGCGAAATCAACGTGTGCGCCATCCATCTGACGTGTGCGCTCACCAATCCAGATGAAGTGGCCAGATACATCATAAGGAAGTTCGGTACGTGAATCGATTCGTGTCAGCGCCTTCTCGTATTCAATAATGAGCGCTTCATGGCTGGCATAGAAATCAACAGCTTTGAATTCGTTGGGATCTACACCGGCAGATTCCATAAATGAGAGTGCGCGACCAATTTCATTTGCAACTTGCTCGTACTTCTCACCGAATGTTGAATCCTTGATAAATCCCTTGTTCCATTCGTGAACACGACGGAGATCTGCAAATCCACCTTGAGTAAATGCACGTACCAAGTTGAGGGTTGCAGCAGAGGTGTTGTAAACCTTTACCAAACGCTGTGGATCTGGGGTGCGAGACTCTTCTGTGAACTCGAGTCCGTTAACAGCATCTCCGCGGTATGCAGGAAGTGTGACGCCATTGCGAGTCTCAGTGTCATTAGAACGTGGCTTTGCGAATTGACCAGCCATGCGTCCTACCTTGATAACAGGAAGTGACGACTGGTACTGCAATACAGCTGCCATTTGAAGGATTGTCTTGATGCGGTTGCGAATTGAATCTGCAGTTGCCGATCCAAAAGTCTCTGCACAATCGCCACCCTGGAGCCAGAATGCTTTACCTGCAGCAGCATCTGCGATCCGCGCCTTGAGTTCATCACACTCGCCTGCGAAGACCAGCGGTGGCAGAGATTTGAGCTCTGCCACTGCCTTAGCTAATGGCTCGCCTTGTGGACCGCCTGGCCAGTTGGGTTGTTGTGCAGCAACAGCCTTATCGTCAAAGAGCGTATCCAAAGAAGTCATGTCGTTAGCCTAAAGTCTCGTAGGGAATTGATGCGGGGTAATTTCTATTCTGAACGGCTTAGCCGAAGAATGAATAAACCTCTTCATAGCGAGATAGTGGAACTGTCTTCAAGACATCAGTTGCTGAAGCCAATGGGACGTGAACGATATCTGTTCCGTGAAGAGCCATCATTGTTCCCCAGTCACCTTGGTGAGCTGCTGTGATTGCCTCAAGACCGAAACGTGATGAGAGAACACGGTCGAATGCTGTTGGAGTTCCACCGCGCTGGATGTGACCAAGCACTGTGCAACGAGTCTCGTATCCAGTCTTCTTCTCAATCTCTTGGGCAAGCCATTCGCCGATTCCTGAAAGCTTGACGTGACCGAATGCATCGAGCTCTTGATCCTTAACCATCATGTCTCCATCTTGTGGGATTGCACCCTCAGCGATGACGATAATTGGAGCTGTGCCAGTCTCAAAACGTGACTTGACGTATTCGCAGACCTTTTCGACTGAGAACTTCTGCTCTGGAATCAAGATGCATGCAGCATCTCCTGCGATTCCTGAGTGAAGCGCAATCCAGCCAGCGTGGCGACCCATGACCTCAACGATCAATGGGCGGTGGTGTGACTCTGCAGTTGTGTGAAGGCGATCGATAGCCTCCATTGCAATATTGACTGATGTATCAAAACCAAATGTGAAGTCTGTGTTGTTGAGGTCGTTATCGATTGTCTTTGGAACACCGATGACCTTAACGCCAAGAGCGTGGAGCTTCGTAGCCACACCAAGTGTGTCCTCGCCGCCAATTGCGATAAGTGCATCTACGCCATGAGCTTCGAGGTTTGCCTTGATCTTCTCAACACCGCCATCGATCTTAAATGGGTTTGTGCGTGATGATCCGAGGATTGTTCCGCCCTTTGTGAGGATTGGCTTTACTGTTGCGAGATCCAAAGGCATCGTCAGACCCTCAAGCGGACCCTTCCAGCCATCACGGAAACCTACGAACTCGTAGCCGTAATCCTTGATTCCCTTTGTTACAACACCGCGGATAACACCGTTAAGACCTGGGCAATCTCCGCCACCTGTAAGAACACCAAAACGCATTTGAAACTCCAAATTGAAAGTGTGATTGGGCTTTGAAAAACGAGCCCGGATGTCAACGTTGACCTGGGTGAAGTCTAGCGTGCCCGTGATTTACTGTCTCCATGCCACTGGCCCCAGAAATCAAAGCATTCCTCGAGAAGCAGGCAGCAGCTGGACTTCCTGCAGTGTGGGAAGCGCCATTATCTGAGATTCGTGCAAATACCCAAGGACGTATGGCGACATCTGGACCAGTCGAACCAGTGCGAGAAGTGATCAATCGATTTATCCCTGGACCAACTGCCGACCTTCCTATTCGAATTTACCGCCCTACAGATAATCCTTCTGCTCCCGCAATAGTGCATTTTCATGGTGGCGGTTTTGTTCTCAACTATCTCGATATGTATGACGCATCTATGTCGCGCCTTGCAAATCAATCTGGATTTACCATCATTGGTGTTCATTATCAAAAAGCGCCAGAACATCCTTTCCCAATTCCATTCGACGATTGTTTTGCAACACTTCAGTGGGTAATAGCCCATAGCGATGAGCTAAAGATTGATCGAGGCTTTGTAGGTGTCGCAGGTGATAGCGCAGGTGCAACTCTCGCAAGTGCCGTTGCTCTTAAAGCGCGCGACATGGGAATAGTTCTAAAGTTTCAGGTATTGATTTATCCATGTAACGGAAGAAAATTCACCACTGATTCATATGAAAACATGGCAACTGGCTACGGTCTTACAACTCAAGCTATGAAATGGTTCTGGGATCAATATCTTCAAGGAGATGCTCACAACGAAAATCCCTATGCAGTGCCTATGACCGCGAAAGATTTCACTGGAGTAGCGCCAGCAATCATCCTTACCGCAGAATTCGACCCGCTCTTAAGCGATGGAGAGCAATATGCGGCCCTTTTACATCGCGACAAAGTACCTGTCTTATACAAGCAGTATGACGGCATGATTCATGGATTCTTTACCAACTTGGCAGTTACGCCGACTGCACAGGAAGCAATTGATTTTGTCGCAGATGAGTTGAAAAAACTTACGCAGTAACGCGAATACCTTTTCCAACAACAACGATTCCTGATTGAGTGACAGTAAAGCGCTGACGGTCTCTTTCGAGATCTACGCCAATTTGAGCACCAGGTTCGACAACAACACCCTTATCGATAATCGCTTTACGAATGACCGCGCGGTCTCCAATCTTGACATTAGGCATCAAGACAGAGCTGTCGACAAAAGCGCCGGTGCCAACATGGACATCGTACGAAGCGACTGTGCGGCTGACGTGTCCGCCGGCAATGATTGAACCAGCACCAACAATTGAATCTTGCGCGATTCCATTTTCAGAGAACTTTGCAGGAGGCAATGAAGGTGGGTTGGTCAGTAGTGGCCAATCACGGTTGTATAAGTTAAAGATTGGATGGATTGAGACGAGGTCCATATGTGCGTCGTAGTACGCATCAATTGAACCTACATCTCGCCAATAACCTTTATCGCGTTCAGTTGCACCTGGTACAACGTTGTGCTCGAAGTCGTAGACCTTTGCCTGACCTGCCGCAGTGAGCATAGGAATGATATTTCCGCCGATGTCATGGCGAGATTCAAGATCTTCAGAATCCAAAATCAGCGCCTCTTCCATGACATCGCGCTTGAAGATGTAGTTACCCATCGAAACCAATGCGAGATCTGGGTGGCCTGGCATTGCAGGAGGATCAGATGGCTTCTCGTGGAATTTCTTAATGGTGATGCCATCTTCAGCGAGTTCGATAACTCCAAATTCATGTGCCTCTGAACGTGGCATACGAATTGCAGCGATTGTGACACCTGCACCAGTACTAAGGTGCTGGTCATACATCTGGCTTGGATCCATGCGATAAACGTGGTCTGCACCAAATACAACTACATGCTTTGGATTTTCATCTTGAATCAAATTGAAGTTCTGCAAAATCGCATCGGCTGAGCCGGTATACCAACGTGGACCAAGGCGCTGCTGGGCAGGAACCGGCGTTACGTAATTTTCTAGCAGCGTCGACATGCGCCAAGTGGTAGTGATGTGGCGGTCAAGTGAGTGTGACTTGTATTGCGTAAGAACTGCAATCTTGCGCATATCTGCATTAACAAGATTAGAGAGCACAAAATCGATAAGACGGTATGAACCACCAAATGGCACTGCAGGCTTTGCGCGATCTGCAGTGAGTGGCATCAATCTCTTGCCTTCGCCGCCAGCGAGAACTATTCCGAGAGGAGTTTCAAAGCGCGCCATGGAGAAAGGCTACAGAACTCCCTACTACAAAGCCATACCCACGACTACTCTTTATCTATGTCTAGCGCAGCCGATCAGACCCGCATTGGAATCGTTACAAAGGAGTGGCCACCCGCCGTCTACGGCGGAGCCGGCGTTCATGTTGTCCAGTTAACCGAGGCGCTACGTAAACTCAATAACGTCGAGGTTGATGTCCATTGCTTTGGTGGTGCACGCGAGGATGGTTCTTTCGCTTACTCAACACCCGCTGAATTCGCCGATGCCAACCCAGCACTTCAAGCGATAGCGACGGATCTCGCTATCGCCAATAATCTCGGCAGCGTTGATGTCATTCATTCACATACTTGGTATGCAAACATGGCTGGCCACACAGCATCCTTGCTTTACGGAACTCCCCACATCGTCAGTGCGCATTCGCTCGAACCACTTCGCCCATGGAAAGCAGACCAGCTTGGTGGTGGTTATCAAATTTCCTCTTGGGCAGAGAAGACAGCCTATGAAGCAGCTGCTGCCATCATCGCAGTCAGCGATGGAATGCGCGCCGATGTTCTGAAGGCATACCCCAGCGTTGATCCCGCAAAGGTTGTCACGATTCGCAATGGCGTTGATACATCACGCTTCACACCGAATACCGATGACTCTGTCTTAAAAGAATATGGGATTACTGGAAGTTATGCGATGTTTGTTGGTCGTATTACTCGCCAGAAAGGATTGGCGCACTTACTTCGTGCATGGCGCGATGTTCCTGCCGAATACGGACTTGTGCTCGCAGCAGGTAGCCCTGATGAACCCGGAATAGGCGCAGAAGTAGCTGACCTCATTGCCGAACTTCAAGAGAGTCGCAGCAACGTCTGGTGGATTAAGGAGATGCTCCCCCACGATAAATTAACTGCAGCACTCACCCATGCTGATCTCTTCCTATGTCCATCCATCTACGAACCCCTGGGCATCGTGAATCTTGAAGCAATGGGATGTGAGACAGCGGTCCTGGCCTCTCGTGTTGGAGGCATCCCGGAAGTTGTCAGCGATGGCAAGACTGGCGAACTCGTTGATTACACCGAAAACGACATACCTCGATTTGAATCTGCAATCTCAGCTGCGATTACCCGCTTAATGGGAAATCCAGATCTTCTCGTTCAATATGGAAAAGCTGGACGTCAGCGCGCGATCACTGAATTTGGGTGGGATGCAGTCGCCGCAACTACACTCGCTCTCTATCGCTCGGTTATCAACAACCGCTAACTTCAACACTGCATCGGAGTCACAATGTCGCGTCGCGGCTTAGGTCTATTTCTCTTGGTTGGATTCCTATGGGGCGTTCCATATCTCTTTATTAAAGTAGCTGTCGATCCGGAGAATGGATTCTCTCCTGCAACTGTTGTCTGCCTTCGCACAGCAATCGGCGCTGCGATTTTGATTCCTTGGTCGATTCATCAGAAGTCACTCGGAGCTGCGCTTCGCGGAATCAAATATATAATCCCCTATGCAATCCTCGAAATGATAGGCCCTTGGATTCTCATCGGCACTGCCGAACAGAAAATCTCTTCCGGTCTTGCAGGCCTACTGATTGCATCAGTACCTATCTGGGCAACAATCTTTGCCTCACTCAAAGGCGACAAGACTGTTTGGCATCACAAGCGCCTTCTCGGAATCGTTATCGGTTTTATCGGATTGATTGCAGTTGTTGGTATCGAGAGCATCAAGGGCAGTGTTGATCTCCTTGCGATTGGCATGGTTCTCCTTGCTGCAGTGGGATATTCATATGCGGTAATGATGGTCCAGGGAAGGTTGCCTGGAGTTTCAGGTGTTGCAATCAATGCAGTAGCGATGGGGATTACCGCTCTCTTCTACCTGCCCTTCACTGTGGCTCAATGGCCAGAACATCACATCTCTTCGCAGGCAATCTCAGCAATCATTGGCCTGGGTGTTCTCTCAACAGGATTGGCTTTTGCTATCTTCTTTACCCTCACATCCATTATTGACGTTGCCCGAGCATCACTTGTGACTTACCTGAACACCGCGTTTGCTGTGGTTCTTGGAGTCATAATCTTGGGCGAGCCACTTACAATTGGAATCGTTCTTGGACTGCCGCTCGTTCTAGTCGGCTCATATTTTGCAAGTCGAAAGAGTGAGGCACCTGCCAATGTTTAGCGCAATCTTCTTAGGAATCATCCAAGGCCTTACCGAATTCCTGCCAATCTCATCCAATGCCCACCTGGCAATCATTGGAAAGTTGATGGATTCTGCGAGAGATCCTGGAGCAACATTTACAGCGATTACTCAAATCGGAACCGAGCTCGCAGTCTTGATTTACTTCCGCAAAGATATCTTTTCTATCATCGTAGCTTGGCTCAAGTCGCTGAAGCGCAAAGCACATTTGACGCATCACGAACGTAGCGATGCCCGCCTTGCATGGCTCATTACTATTGGCACTTTACCGATTGTCATTTTGGGATATCTCGGTCAGAGCTACATTGAAAACGAACTCCGCTCACTCTGGATTATCGCAACAACACTTATTGTCTTCGGCTTCCTTTTGGGATTCTTGGATTACATGGGGCGCAATGAGCGCACTCTCGATCAACTTACTCCCGGCCACGGAATTCTCTATGGCCTCGCACAATCTCTCGCTCTTATTCCTGGTGTATCTCGCTCAGGAGCAACTATTGCGATGGGCCGAATCCTTGGATATCGCCGCGAATCCGCACTTCGTTATTCATTCCTGCTCGCACTTCCAGCTGTTTTTGGCAGTGGTTTATATCAACTTAAGAAAGCAATTGATGAGCCAGGAATTCGAGTCTTCACCATGACAGAGACAATCACAGCAACCGTTGTTGCCTTCTTTGTGGGTTATGCAGTGATTGCATGGTTAATGCGATACATCTCATCGAAATCCTTTACGCCATTTGTAATTTACCGAATTGTGCTTGGCACTGCACTGCTAATTGCTCTTGCAACCGGCGCAATCTCGGCTTAAGAGTGCTTCTTATCTGAAAAACCAAGGCGTTCCAATAACTTGGGATCGCGCTGCCACTCTTTCGAAACCTTGACGTGCAGCCCAAGGAAAATTCGCGCACCAAGCTCGCGTTCAATATCTTTACGTGCGCGCATTCCAATATCTTTCAGGCGTTGCCCTTGGTGGCCCAAGATGATGCCAGTCTGTGAATCGCGCTCCACGTGGATGGATGCATGAATGTCATAGAACGGACGCGTTCCATTAGGTTCGCGCTCTGACATCTCATCGATTGTCACCATAATCGAGTGTGGAAGTTCTTGTAGGGCATCACGCATCGCAGCTTCGCGAATGAGTTCGCAGATCAACTGTTCGGTGCCCTGGTCACTCTTTTGATCTTCTGGGTAGAAGGCAGGTCCTTCAGGAAGATTGTCGCCGATGATCTTCTCTAGTAATTCAATCTGATCATGGATGACAGCCGAGACAGGAATGATTTCATCCCAAGTGAATCCTTCAGCGAGGTCACTGATAGTCATCAAACGGTCTGCAAGGCTCTTCTTATTTACCGTATCTGTCTTGGTAACAAGGGCAAACTTCTTTGCACGAGGGTGTTTGGCAAGCTCTGCTGCAATGAATTGATCACCAGCACCGGTTGCTTCATTTGCTGGAAGACACATCATGATGACATCGACTGAATCAAGGCTCTCGTTAACAACAGCGTTGAGGCGATGGCCAAGAAGAGTGCGGGGCTTATGAACACCAGGTGTATCAACGAGGACTGCTTGGAATTCTGGGTTATTGATGATTCCGCGAATCGCATGGCGCGTAGTGTTGGGATGGTGCGATGTAATCGCAATCTTGCTTCCTACGAGGGCGTTAATGAGAGTTGATTTTCCTGTATTAGGGCGGCCAACAATGGCAACAAAGCCCGAACGGAATTCACTCATACCCGTATTCTCTCATTACTTAGCCCTGCCCCTACACCAGTGAAGTCATCAGCTCGTAGGCATCAGCGACAGATGTCACCAGCTCTGCGCTCCTTTCGCCAATGAGTCGATGACATCCTTCGGAAGTCGGCGCAGTAATCGGACCAGGAATTGCCATAACGGGGCGCAAAAGATCTGATGCATCACGGGCAGTGCGCAGAGATCCACTTCTGAAAGCTGCTTCAACCACCAAGGTTCCTCGTGAGAGAGCTGCAATCAACCGGTTGCGCACCAAGAAACGATGTGGGCGAGCAATTGCGCCTGGCATGTATTCGGTAATAATGGCGCCGTTTTCAATAATCTCGTCGAAGAGTCTTTGATTGCCTGCCGGATAAGTGCTGTCCAACCCTGATGCAGTGACTGCAATAGTGACGCCCTCTGCAATAAGTGCGCCCTTATGAGCAGCAGAATCAATTCCATAAGCGCCACCGCTGATGATTGCCCACTCGCGAACGACAAAACCGGCGGCAAACTCCTGAGCATTTTTGATTCCATACGGAGTTGGATTTCTTGTGCCCACAATCGCCAAAGATTGTTGTTGCAATACAGCAGCATCCCCTTTAATGACGATTGCTACTGGTGGAACTTCTAAGTCATTCAGTAGTGCTGGCCACCTCGAATCTTCGGGAATGAATAGCTCTCCCCCACATGCTGAAATTGCATTGTACGTCTCGCGAATATTTATCCTTTCGCTCTCAGGAATTCTCGCAAACACTTCTTCAATGCCAAGCTCTTCGATCTCTCGCGTGATGCGTGGAGCACCGGGTTCATAATATGCAGCAATGACTAAGCGCATATCCATGATTTCCATTAGTAATCTCCTCCATCGCGAAGGAGAAATGCTCTTTGAACGTCATCGAGCGTAGGCTTTGCATGACCGGCTAAATCTGCAAGAGTCCAGGAAAGTCGAACGACTTTATGAAGTCCTCTGGCCGTAATGTTCTCCTTATCTAATTCATCATGAAGGAAATTCATCGCACTGCGATCTGGTGAATATGTTGTGCGTAAAGACCGTGCAGGGATTTGAGAATTTAACGTCCAAGGCTCATCTTTAAATCGTTGAGCTGCTCGCCCACGCGCACCAATAACCCGATTGCGAATGTCAGCCGAAGACTCACCCAGCTCTGTGGAGGCAAGTTCCACCCTGCCTACTGGATCAACTGATACCCGGATATCTATTCGATCCATCAATGGGCCAGATAACTTGCCGAGATACCTTCGCACTTGCAGAGATGAACACGTACATCCCCGTCCTTTTCCGGAAAACTTTCCGCATGGACATGGATTGGCGGCAAGTACCAAGAGGAATTGAGCAGGGAAAGTCACATTGCCAATCTGACGTGCAATCGTGATGTTCCCTGATTCCAAGGGCTGACGCAATGAATCCAATATTCCAGATGCACATTCGGGTGCTTCATCAATAAAGAGAACCCCACGATGTCCCAGTGAAATTGCACCGGGAGAGATAGAGCGGCCGCCGCCACCAACGATTGATGCACGCGTAGCGCTGTGGTGCGGAGCGATAATCGGTGCGACTCGGGACATAGGAGATCTCTTAGTCAGCCCACCTGCAATCGAATGAATTGCAGTTACCTCCAGCGCTTCTTCAACTGTCAGCGGTGGCAAAATCGACGGAATTCGAGATGCGATCATCGTCTTTCCCGCTCCTGGTGGACCAATCAGCAGCAAGTGATGCCCGCCTGTTGCAGCGACCTCTGCAGCAAAGCGTGCACGTGACTGACCTGCGACATCAGAGAAGTCGAGAATCTCATCCACATTTTCAATATCTAAATCAAAGGATTCGTTAAATGGATATTCACCGGTAAGTGCCCACCGATATATCTCGGAGATATGTTCGAAAGAGAGGATCTCCATATTTTCCATCAGCTCTGCTTCGCGTAAATTTGCCCGAGGAACTATTGCTCGAGTCAGTCCTGATGCGTAAGCAGCTATCAGGGATGGCAGGACCCCGCGCACAGAACGAATTGCGCCATCGAGTGATAGCTCACCGAGAATGATTGCTCCGTCCATAGGCGCCTGCGGAATCACTCCATCTGCAACAAGAAGTGCCAAGGCAATTGCGACATCAAACCCTGGGCCGCTCTTCGGTAACCATGCTGGTGAAAGTGAGACTGTTACTTTCTTATTAGGCCACTTCTGCCCCGTATTTGATAACGCAGCTCGCACGCGATCGCGAGATTCTTGGAGAGACGCATCCGGCAATCCAAGAAGTGAATACATCGGAATGCCATCAGAGATATCACATTCGATATCGATCACTGTCCCTAATAGCCCTTGAAGGGCAACTGCCTGCGTACGCCCAATTGTCATAGAACACCTGCGCGGAATTCGAGACTATGAGTGCCATCATGGTTAATCAGCACTGATGCAATGTCAATCGAGTATTCGCACCCAAAGCAATCGTGAGTGACTAGCCACCCCATCGCAAGTCGTTGCATGCGCAAGAGTTTCACTTGCGATATTGATTCAAATGGATGACCGAATGCCAGAGAACTTCTCGTCTTGACCTCGATAAAGTGAAAAGTTCCGGCCTTATCCAGTGAGATAAGGTCAATCTCACCTTCACGTACCCGCCAATTGCGATCCAGAATTTCATCGCCTTGCTGCAATCGAAAGTCTGCAACTCGCGATTCACCGAATGAACCTAAAGCTAAATTTCTACTCTTCTTAAGAACCATCCGCGAAAAATAGGGTTTCGCGCGACCCTCAATCGAAGGTGAAGCTGTGCCTGTGGATTACAGAAGCGCTGCGATATTGGAGAAAGACTTACGGTGAATAGGCAGTACACCAAGTTCTTGAATCGCTGCTGTATGAGCTGCAGTGATGTAACCCTTATGTCCGGCGAACCCATAGCCTGGATAGAGCGCATCCATCTCACGCATAATGCGATCCCGAGTCACTTTGGCGATAATGGAAGCTGCACTAATTGAAATGGCAACTTGATCGCCTTTCCAGACTGCCAGGTTGGGCACAGCCAATCCCTCGATTGCATATCCATCGGTCAATACATATGCGGGTGTAATCGACAATCCATTAACTGCGCGACGCATTCCATCGAGGTTTGCAGCATGAACACCGCGCAGATCAATCTCTTCTGGTGAAACTTCGATAACACTGACTGCTGCAGCATTCTCCATCACGACATCGAAAAGAACTTCACGCTTCTTCTCAGAAATTTCCTTCGAGTCACGAATTTCGCTCCAGGTATCTGCGAAAGGATCATCGAGAATGACTGAGGCAATTACCAAAGGTCCGGCGCATGGTCCTCGACCAGCTTCATCAACGCCTGCAATTGGCGAGATTCCCGCACTACGCAACATTTCTTCGATGCGTTGTGGCGATGCAGACATGTGCTGAAGAAGTTATTTTGTTGCGAGCGGATCGTGTGAAGCTACGTAACCAAAGTTCTTCAAGGGCCAGATGATTCCGAAGACTCGCCCGGTTACCTTTGAAAGAGGGACCATGCCATTGTTGACATCATCTTGGTGATAGCGAGAGTCAGCTGAGGCACCGCGATGATCACCCATGACCCAAATCTTTCCTTCTGGCACAGTGACATTGAAGTTCATCTCTGATGGCTTATTGCCAGCAAAGATGTAGGGCTCATGAGTTGCCTTGCCGTTGATAGTGAGGCCGCCCTTTGCATCGCAGCAGACAACCTTGTCGCCTGCGACGCCAATTACGCGCTTTACCAAATACTGCTTAGCTGGATTTGGAAGAACGCCGGTAAAGACAAGTGCTTCCTTCGCCGTTGCAATAATTTTATTTCCACTCACTTCTTCAACTGGAAGTGGCAACCAATTTGCAGGATCGCGGAATACAACAACATCTCCGCGCTTTACTGATTTTGCGATGAAGGGAAGTTTGTTAACAGCAACGCGATCATCGATTTGAAGTGTGTTCTGCATTGACCCCGAAGGAATGAAGAAGAACTGCACCAAGAAAGTCTTGATAACAAGCGAGACAGCGAGCGCGACTATGACAAGTAAAGGGAACTCGCGAAAGAACGAGCCCTTACGAGGCAGGTACTTAGAAATTATTCTGCTGGCTTGTCTTCAGCGGCAGGTGTTTCAACCGCAGCGACTGTCTCAGTTACTTCTGCAGTGTCAGTTGCGACAGCGCCTGCCACTTCAGCGACAATCTCTGGCTCGGACGCTACGACAACAGGTGCTGCTTCAGGGGTAGAGAGAATTCCATCGCCGTAACCAACAATGCCATCACGCTTTTCGCGGATCTTTGCAGCCTTACCGCGAAGGTCGCGGAGGTAGTAAAGCTTTGCACGACGTACATCGCCCTTCTG
>JACCDQ010713978.1_pt1 | contig 16165 bp, 14 predicted proteins | sample 7446031 | NCBI WGS metagenome assembly JACCDQ01 (sample SAMN15323442, study PRJNA562643) | freshwater metagenome | isolation source: river surface water | place: USA:Blue River Watershed | collected 2017-08-17
AGGTAATTAGACGCGGATAGGTTTTAGCCTGGGTCGTGAGATAAGACAAATAATCTCCCGTCATTAATGCAAAAAAAATATAAAAAGGCATCACATACCAGGGCAATTTTGTCTGCATGAGGGAAATTATTAGAAAAAATCCAAAACCGATGCCTAATGTAACTTTTGCCGAGCGTTGGGGTAGCTGTTGCCATTGTCGAACCATCCCCGGTACCAAGAAAAAAAGCCAGGGAGCCGTATATTTTAAAACCTCTAAACCGTAGAAGAAAAAGGGGCCAGTATTGCCTTCCACTGCCGTATTTAATCGCTCTACACTCTGCGACAAAAAATGCACTTGGATAAATTCCTGACCATAGTGCTGAATCTGCAAACCATACCAAGCGATAACGGGTAAAAATCCTAAGCCCAATCCTAACCACCACCAAGCACTCCGCAAAACCGGATATTGCCTTTCCCAGATAATAAACCCTAGTAATAATCCCAAAAAGGCGATCGCCAACACCCCCTTACATAAAGCAATTAATCCTAATCCTAAACCCACGAATATTAACCAAACTGGCGTATTTAACCCCTGAAGTAACCCCCATAAACTCAACAACAAAAAGGTATTAATCATGCCATCTAACATGGCTAATCGTCCTAGACGCACAACGGGTAAAAGGGTTAGGTAAACCGTTGCCGAAAAAAAAGCCGTTAAACGATTCTTGTATAAAACTTTAGCAACTAAATAAATTAAGGGAATCCCCATAGCGGTGATCACGGCACTCGGTAAACGGGAAGCAAACTCATTAACCCCTCCGAGCTGATAACTCAAGTGCATTAACCAAAACAAAAGCGGGGGTTTTAACCAAAAAGGCTGGCCCTGATAGGTCGGAAACAGCCATGCTTGACGGTTAAACATATCCTGGGAAACAGTGGCATAATACCCCTCATCCCAATCCCGGAGGGCTAAATTTCCCAACTGACTCAACCAAAGCATTAAAGCCGCGAGAGTTAATCCGGTGATTATGACTCGATCCGTTTTTAGGTTTATCATCAAAATTTAGGCGATTTCAAGGCTTGGCCGGCGTTCCCTGAGTTGCCGAAGATGGGGGAAAACTGCGGGACGACGTTGGCTCAGTTTTAGAGGCTAAAGGTAAATGGGCCTTGGGATCCTGGGCGACCCATCCCACCGAGGAACGAAACCGGACTTCAAAGTGTAGATGGGGTTCTGGTATATCCGGACGGCCACTGGTTCCCACATAACCCACAATATCCCCGGCTTGTACCCGTTGTCCCATCTCAACGCCAAAGCGTTCCAGGTGAGCATAACGGGTTTGACGATCATTGCCATGGTCAATAATGACTAAAAATCCATAGGGGCCTTCCTGACTAACCAATAACACCGTTCCCGATGCGGCGGCCACCACCGGCGTGCCAATGGGAGCAACCAGATCAATACCGCTATGAAAAAACTTCTGTTTTTTGATATTGTTACCCTGCCACCCAAAACCCAGCCCAATTTTAGCCGGAGTGAGTAAAGGATAGCGATTTAACCCGGTATAGTTATCCAGAATTGTGGTTGGCGAACGGCGATTTAATCCAGGAATAAAAACTATCTTCGGATTCTCCTGACATCCATTAACCTCAAATAGGAGATCGGCTCTTATCCCGTAGGCTTTAGCCACATCGCGCCAGGTGGCTCCCTGGGGAACTTCAATGCGGATGCCGTTAAAAGGAGGAATCACAATATCTTGCCCAATGGGTAATGATTTATTTTTCAGTTGAGGATTGAAATGAAGAAGCGTTTCTGGATCTAGCCGATAGGTCTGGGCCAGCTTGGCTAAAGTATCGCCAGTTTTTAGCCGGTATCGTTTTAAACGAGCGAGGGCTGCGACGGGACAATCCCCGGTCAAATTTTGGGTACTCGGAACCACACTGCTGGGAGCCGGTAATGCCAAACTGTTGGGGGCCAGACTCCATCCCCCCAGACTCACTAAGCCTACGCACAGTAACCATCTCATTTTTCTTTCCCTAGAATTCTTAATGCCACACTTTGAAAAAATACTGAAAAATATAGACACAATCCCCATGCTCCTCTCTGATGTTACCTTGGGCGATCGCCAAAGATGCACCTAGGGTGACTGTTGTTAAGGATTCGGCATAAACCCAAAAAACTTAGCCGCACCGGCGATCAGCGTGACAATCAAAGCCGTCAAGATTCCTCGATTCACAAATTCCTGGAAATCTAACCGCTTCCCCAGCCCTGTGACCTTCTCATCAACTAGGCTAATTTGCCCCGACAGCTTTTCATCTACTAGATTGATTTGGGCTGATAGCTTTTCATCTACTAGATTAATTTGGGCTGACAGCTTTTCATCTACTAGATTGATTTGGGCTGATAGCTGTTCTTCCATACGGACTTGGTTAACCTTCAGGTCAGTTAGATCGTTTTCAATCCGTTCTAACCGACTGTCAATCTTGGCGAGGATATCCTCTAACTTTGTTTCAACAATGGTTGGGGGCATAGGATATGATTCCTTTATAGATTTAATTTCAGAGAGAGGAATGTGGAGTTTCTGCTTTTAAGGTAACGAATTAATCAAACCAAATTAATGGCCAAAGGTGATCGCCCTATCCCTTCGGACTGCTTTCCCCAGAATGACCCCATCGGAACGTTGACAGCGTAACCCCAATATCGGTATGATGGGAATTTGTCAACGATTCACTTTAGTATGGGAGTTTGCAGAATCTTCCCATTGTAACCAATGCCCACCATTCAGCAGCTAATCCGTAGCGAACGCTCCAAAGTACAGAAAAAGACAAAATCTCCTGCGCTCAAACAATGCCCCCAGCGTCGCGGCGTTTGCACTCGTGTCTATACGACTACCCCGAAAAAACCCAACTCAGCCCTGCGTAAAGTCGCACGGGTTAGATTAACCTCTGGGTTTGAAGTCACCGCCTACATTCCCGGTATCGGCCATAATCTTCAAGAACACTCCGTCGTTCTCATTCGGGGAGGACGGGTCAAAGATCTACCTGGGGTACGTTATCACATCATTCGTGGAACCCTAGATGCGACCGGAGTCAAAGACCGTAAACAAGGCCGCTCCAAGTATGGAACCAAACAAGCTCAAGCCAAATAAATAGGTTTAGCTTATCTGCGAATTTTTACTATCTAAAGTCTTAAGCCTTGCTCGTTGTCTGAATGATCGGCAACAGCGATCGCCTCGTCTCCCTCCAGTCTTGAGAATGTTAGGGAGATTGTTAAAGTGTCTATTTACCTAGAAAACTAAATTCCTATGTCTCGTCGCGGTAATGTCAAAAAACGTCCCATTCCTCCCGATCCGGTTTACAACAGTTGCTTGATCAACATGACCATCCGTCGGGTAATGAAATCTGGCAAAAAATCCTTAGCGTCTCGCATTGTTTACGATGCTTTGGAATCCGTTGGTCAAAAAACCGGCAATGATCCCCTCGAAATTTTTGAAAAAGCCATTAAGAACTTAACCCCCCTCGTCGAAGTCAAAGCGCGTCGGGTTGGTGGGGCCACCTATCAAGTCCCGATGGAAGTGCGCTCTGCTCGCGGAACCGCCTTGGCTCTCCGTTGGTTAGTTCACTATTCCCGCATCCGGGGAGGACGCACCATGGCAAGCAAATTAGCCAACGAAATTATGGATGCCGCCAATGAAACCGGAGCCGCCATCAAAAAGCGGGAAGAAACCCATCGTATGGCCGAAGCCAACAAAGCCTTTGCTCACTATCGTTACTAAAGCAAATTACGAGAAATCGGCCAGATAGCCAACGGTCTCTCTCAACATTTTTGCAAAGAAACGTATAGAATTGTAAACGGTGTCAATTACGACCAAAAGTATTTAGCAAAACCCTAGCCGGGCAAAATTAAAGGAGGTAGCTGTGGCACGGACTATCCCGCTGGAGCGAGTGCGGAATATCGGCATCGCGGCCCACATTGATGCGGGCAAGACAACAACAACCGAACGAATCCTATTTTATTCAGGGGTTGTTCACAAAATTGGTGAAGTTCACGAAGGAACTGCCGTGACCGACTGGATGGAACAGGAACGAGAACGGGGGATTACCATCACAGCGGCGGCAATTAGCACTAGCTGGAAGGACTATCGCGTTAATATTATTGATACTCCTGGCCACGTGGACTTTACCATTGAAGTCGAACGCTCCATGCGGGTTTTAGATGGTGTCATTGCTGTATTTTGTTCCGTTGGTGGGGTACAGCCTCAATCAGAAACAGTTTGGCGACAAGCTGACCGTTACAAAGTGCCGCGTATTGCTTTCATCAACAAGATGGATCGCACCGGGGCCAACTTCTTCAAGGTCTATGGCCAAATGCGCGATCGCCTACGGGCCAACGCCGTCCCGATCCAAATCCCCATCGGCAGTGAAAGCAACTTTAAAGGGATCGTAGATCTGGTGACAATGAAAGCCTATCTTTACACCAATGATCTGGGTACCGATATTCAAGAAACTGACATCCCTGCTATTCAAGAAACTGACATCCCTGCTGATACTATTAAAGAATTACGGGAGCAGGCTGAAAAATATCGCGCCATTATGATTGAAGCCGTCGCCGACACCGACGACGTGCTGATGGAAAAATATCTGGAAGGCGAAGAACTTACCAACGACGAGATTAAAGCGGGGCTAAGAAAAGGCACCATTGACGGCACGATTGTACCCGTTCTCTGTGGCTCTGCTTTCAAAAATAAAGGAGTCCAGTTAATGCTGGATGCCGTAATTGACTATTTGCCCTCCCCCGTCGAAGTCCAAGCCATCCAAGGTACTCTCCCCAACGGCGACACCCAAGAACGTAAAGCAGACGATGATGCCCCCATGGCGGCCCTCGCCTTTAAAGTCATGTCCGATCCCTACGGTCGTCTGACCTTTGTGCGGGTTTATTCCGGCGTTCTCAAAAAAGGCAGTTATGTTATCAACTCTACCAAAAAGAAAAAAGAACGCATTTCGCGCCTGATTGTATTAAAAGCCGATGACCGCATTGAGGTGGATGAATTACGCGCTGGGGACTTAGGGGCAGTTCTGGGGCTGAAAGACACCTTAACGGGGGATACCCTTTGTGATGAAGGGGATCCTATTATCCTAGAATCCCTCTTTATTCCAGAACCCGTGATTTCGGTGGCGGTAGAACCCAAGACTAAGCAGGACATGGAAAAACTCTCCAAAGCCCTGCAAGCTCTCTCGGAAGAAGATCCCACCTTCCGCGTCAATGTTGACCCTGAAACCAACCAAACCGTAATTGCGGGAATGGGTGAGTTACACCTAGAAATCCTAGTGGATCGCATGATGCGAGAATTCAAGGTGGAGGCCAACGTCGGCGCACCCCAGGTGGCCTATCGGGAAACCATCCGTAAAGCCGTGAAGGCTGAAGGGAAATTCATCCGTCAGAGTGGTGGTAAAGGTCAATACGGCCATGTTGTCATCCAACTCGAACCGGGCGAACCTGGAAGTGGCTTTGACTTCATTTCCAAGATCATTGGAGGAAGCATTCCCAAGGAATACATCAATCCTTCCGAACAAGGCATGAAAGAAGCCTGTGAATCGGGGATTGTGGCGGGTTATCCCCTCATTGATGTTAAGGCCACCCTGTTAGATGGGTCTTATCACGATGTGGATTCCTCAGAAATGGCCTTCAAGATTGCGGGTTCCATGGCCATCAAAGAAGCCGTGATGAATGCCTCTCCTGTCATCCTAGAGCCAATGATGAAAGTCGAAGTGGAAGTTCCAGAGGACTTTATGGGCAACGTCATTGGTGACCTCAACTCCCGTCGGGGACAAATTGAAGGTCAGGAAACGGAGCAAGGGGTAGCTAAGATTGCTGCGAAGGTTCCCCTAGCAGAAATGTTTGGCTACGCGACCGATATTCGGTCAAAAACCCAGGGTCGGGGTATCTTCTCTATGGAATTTAGTGATTACCAGGAAGTCCCCAAAAACGTTGCTGAAGCGATTATCGCTAAAAGTAAAGGGAACGCTTAATCGAGTTTCAGTCTTCAGGGTATAATAATTATTCCTTGGGGCTGAAGCCAACTATGCAGAATCAAGTAAAGGAAACATTAATCCATGGCACGCGCAAAATTTGAACGAACAAAACCCCACGTCAATATCGGTACGATTGGTCATGTTGACCACGGTAAAACAACTTTGACGGCGGCAATTACCAACGTTTTATCTAAAGTAACGGGTGGTAAAGCTAAGAAGTTTGATGAGATTGATGCGGCTCCGGAAGAGAAAGCACGGGGGATCACGATCAATACGGCTCACGTTGAGTACGAAACGGAAAAGCGTCACTATGCTCACGTTGACTGTCCGGGCCACGCTGACTATGTGAAAAACATGATCACCGGGGCGGCGCAAATGGATGGAGCAATCCTGGTGGTTGCCGCTACCGATGGCCCCATGCCCCAAACCCGCGAACATATTCTTTTAGCCAAACAGGTAGGGGTTCCCAGTCTGGTGGTTTTCTTGAACAAAGCCGATATGGTTGATGATGAGGAATTGCTGGAACTGGTGGAATTAGAGGTTCGGGATTTACTCACCCAATACGATTTTCCTGGTGATGATATTCCGATCATCAAGGGTTCGGGTCTCAGGGCATTGGAAGAAGACCCTGTTTGGGAAAAAACCGTGATTGAGTTGATGGAAGCGGTTGATTCTTACATTCCTACGCCGGAACGTCCTGTGGATCAGAGCTTTTTAATGGCGATCGAGGATGTCTTCTCGATTTCAGGTCGGGGTACTGTTGCCACTGGTCGGATCGAACGCGGTAAAGTCAAAGCTGGAGAAAGCGTCGAGATTGTAGGGATTAAACCGACACAAACCACCACCGTTACTGGGGTAGAAATGTTCCAAAAAACCCTAGAAGAAGGGTTCGCGGGGGATAACGTTGGCTTATTGTTGCGCGGTACCAAAAAAGAAGACATTGAACGGGGTATGGTCATTGCTAAACCCGGTTCTATTACTCCTCATACGCTGTTTGAAGGGGAAGTTTATGTCTTAACGAAAGAAGAAGGGGGTCGTCATACGCCTTTCTTTGCCGAATATCGCCCTCAATTCTATGTGCGTACCACGGATGTAACGGGAAAGATCAAATCCTATACTGCTGATGATGGTAGCGCGGTGGAAATGGTGATGCCAGGGGACCGGATTAAGATGACGGTGGAACTGATCTGCCCGATCGCCATCGAACAAGGGATGCGTTTTGCGATCCGGGAAGGGGGGCGTACCATTGGTGCTGGTGTCGTTTCCAAAATTTTGAAGAGTGAGAAGGAGGAGGCGGCTTCGGCTAAAGGTGGTAAGAAGAGATAGGTTGTCACCTCATTAACCAATCAGTGGTTAGGCTCACGCTACGTCGGGGCTTGATCACTGATATTTAATGGCTAAGGATGGCTAAGGTAGGGAGGAAAATAGCCTATCGAAAACTTTCCTGAGCCGGTTTGGAAGTTCATCTGCTTTGTTTGTATTGTTTTTGAACCTTGAAAATTTAAGACTGGTAACACTATGGCTACCCTGCAACAACAAAAAATTCGCATTCGCTTGAAAGCCTTTGATCGTCGTCTATTGGATACTTCCTGCGACAAAATTGTAGAAACGGCAAATCGTACTAGCGCAACAGCAGTTGGCCCGATCCCTTTACCCACGAAACGGAAGATTTATTGTGTTTTGCGATCGCCCCACGTTGACAAAGATTCCCGCGAGCATTTTGAGACCCGTACCCATCGCCGCATTATTGATATTTATCAGCCTTCTTCCAAAACGATTGATGCGTTAATGAAATTGGATTTACCGGCGGGCGTAGATATTGAAGTAAAACTGTAGCAGTTTAGTTATCTGTCTTATCTGTCTCATCCCATTTTTCAAAACGCCTGTTCCTGATCAGCGTGATCAAAACCTGATGGTGAGCGGATCGAGTATGTCAGTAATTTTGAATTTGGTGTAAGCTCTCTCCACGTTTATTTGATAGCTGGAGGGCAAAAAACTGAAGTTCTGTCAATAGACGACGTTTAACCATGCTTTTAACCCCTTAGTCTGAGGATTGAGGGGTTATTTAATTTTGCGAAACTAAGGGCTGAATCTTGATATAATTGCCAAGCTCTTTTAACCAATCATTCATTATCAATGGCGATCGCGTGGGTGTTTCCAGGACAAGGTTCCCAAGCTGTGGGCATGGAAGGTGACCTCTTAGAGACGGAACAGGGTCAACAACGGTTGGCGGAGGCCGAAGCCCTCTTAGGCTGGTCGGTGGTGGAACGCTGTCGAGGTGATGAAGCGACTCTTTCCCAAACCCTTTATACTCAGCCCTGTCTTTATGTGATCGAAAGTATTTTGACGGATATTCTGAAGGCCAAGGGCTACCATCCCGATGTCGTTGCTGGTCACAGTTTAGGGGAATATTCCGCTCTCTACGCGGCCGGGGTCTTTGATTTTGCCACAGGCTTAACCCTGGTCAAACAGCGATCACAACTCATGAGCGAAGCTTCGGGGGGTAAAATGGCCGCGCTGATGAAATTTGACCGTGATCAATTAAATCAGGTGATTCAGAAAACCCCAGGGGTTGTCCTAGCCAACGATAACAGCGAAGAACAAGTCGTCATTTCCGGTCGTCCCGAAGCGGTGGATGAGGTAATTGGGCAAGTTAAAACCAAACGTGCTGTTCTCCTCAAGGTTTCCGGGGCTTTTCACTCCCCCTTCATGGCCGAAGCCGCCGAAAATTTTCAAAGCCTGCTCACTACCATAACCTTTCACGAAGCCCAATTCCCCGTCTTATCCAACATTGATCCCACCCCGGCTGCCCAGCCCGATGTTTTAAAACAACGGTTAATCCGACAAATGACCGGGGCCGTGCGCTGGCGGGAAACGATGGTGATGTTACCGTCCCTTAACGTGCAATCTGTTTGGGAAATTGGGCCAGGCAAAGTCTTAACGGGCCTATTTAAACGCACCTGTCCCGAACTCAACTTGAAAAATGTTGGCAATTTAGCAGAGATCGACTAAAAAAAGGCTAAACTGCTTAGGGAGAAACCCCCTCGGATAGATGAGTCTGATGAGCAATGATCGGCTTTCTGTCCTCCCTATCCTCAAGGCACACTGAAAGGAGAGTTTATTGTGTCAGCCCATAAAATTCTGGTTATTGACGATAGTAAGGTCATTCGGATGCGGGTGCGAGATATGCTTCCCCAGGGCAATTTTGAAGTCCTCGAAGCCAAGGACGGAGTGGAAGGTTACAACATGATCCGCAGTGAAAAGCCCAATTTGATCATGTTAGATTTTTTGTTGCCCAAAATGAGTGGCTGGGAAGTCTATCAGGAAATTCAAAAAGAGTATGACTTAAAGACGATTCCCCTTGTGTTAATGTCGGGACGCAAAGAAGAAGTCCTAGAAAAATTATCGGAACCCTTTGAATTTTTCTCTTTTGTCGAAAAGCCCTTTGAGCAGAAGGAATTAGTGGCGGCGATTAAAGAGGCAATGCTCAAGGCCAAGAAACATCCTAAACCGGTCACTGCTGGGGCTGTCACAACCCAGGGAGGCATCGCGGCGAAAGATTCTGTGGCGTTGGAAACTGAGGTACAGGCCCTCAAACAACAAATGGCTAAAATGGCGACGGAAATGGAAACCCTGAAAAAACAAATGGCGCAGTTAGTGTCTTTTGTTAAACAAAAGTTATAGATTCTGGTGATATTTGTTGATCCCCCTAAATCCCCCTTAAAAAGGGGGACTTGAGACTTCTAAATTTCTCTTAAAACGGGGGACTTGATTCCCTTAGCTCTCCCGCTTCTCAATTCATTAGGCATGGATAGTAAATTGTAAAAAAAGTATTTATGGAAATTCGCATTGGTTGGTTGTATCCCACGTTAATGAGTACCTACGGCGATCGCGGTAACGTCATCTGCTTGCAACGGCGGGCCCAATGGCGGGGCTTGGCAACCCAAATTATCCCGTTAGATCAACAAACAGTAGCGGAAACCTTTCAGCAGGTGGATGTCATTGTCGGCGGTGGGGCCCAGGATCGCCAGCAGGAAATTGTGATGCGGGATCTCCAGGGGGCCAAAGCAGAAGCCTTAAAAGCCCAATTAGAGGAAGGGGTACCGGGAGTCTTTACCTGTGGTTCTCCCCAATTATTGGGTCATTATTACGAACCGGCCCTGGGTCAACGCATTGAAGGGTTAGGGATTTTGGATATGGTCAGTAAACATCCTGGCCCCCAGGCTAAACGCTGTATTGGCAATGTGGTGTTTGAGATTACGGCTGAACCCTTAGCGGAGGAGTTAAAGGCGATGTCGGGGGAGACTCCCATTGTGGTTGGTTTTGAAAACCATGGTGGGCGTACCTATCTCCAGTCCGTTTCTCCCCTCGGTAAAGTCCAGAAAGGCTATGGCAATAATGGGGAAGATGGTTACGAAGGGGCTTTTTATCAAAAGGCGATCGCCACCTATTCCCATGGCCCTTTACTGCCGAAAAACCCGATCATTGCCGATTGGCTATTAAAAACGGCGTTAGAAAAAAAATATCAAGAAGCTGTCAATTTATCGCCATTAGAGGATCAATTAGCCCAACGGGCCAGGGCGGCCATGTTAAAGCGACTGACTTAGAAGCGACAAGTAGAGCAAATCAATTAGGCATTACACGGATTTAATACTTTTAAGTCCCGAAGGAGAGAGCTTTTCGATGTAGAGACATCATGGAAACTATTCTTTTTTTAATTTATTTGATCTGTTTATGACTTCGGAAGCTAAATCCTAGTCGTTGAGGAGGCTAACTTAGAAAGCCAAAATTGGGGCAAAAAACGAATTTGGCTTTTATGACAATCTTGACAACGTATTTTATGGCAGAGAACGAATAACCATAAAATTCGTTGCCACCACCGTTGGCTCCAGGAAAGTGTCAGTTTCTCACTGTCACAATAATTACATTTCATCTTGCTTAATGGATAGCTTAATCAAAAAGAAGATAACACAAGAATTGCCAACCAGTCGTTAGCTCCTGATACCAAATTTCAAAAGGGCTGACAGTTTCGAGCTTTTCACAGTGAGGCCATATACCAAGTTTCAAAATAGATGACATACTTGATCGTTCACTGTAAGGCTTTTACCTAGCTGATCTATGACAAGGGTTTTGAAAAATGGTATAAGACCGTTTTGCCAGGGAATTTCGTGAAAGCCCAAGAAAGTCAACGGAAACGTCAAAATCCTTTACGCTGTTGCGGCTAAACCATGGTGACGCAGAAGGGCCTCAGTTTGGGGTTCTCGCCCCCGAAAGGCTTGAAAAATTGCCATCGGATGTAAACTTCCCCCCAGGGCTAGGACGGTATCTCGAAATCGTTTCCCGACTTGGGCGATCGCCGTTTCATTTTCCAGACCCGCTTCTTCAAAGGCCGCAAAGGCATCGGCACTTAATACCTCGGCCCATTTATAACTGTAGTAACCGGCGGCATAACCCCCCGCAAAAATATGTCCAAAGGAACAGAGAAATTGATCCTCCGGTAACGGTGGCATGACTAACGTAGTTTTGGCTAGGCGATCGCGGACTTGGCGAATAGTTTCCGAGCCTCCCGGTTGATAGTGATGATGTAAGGTTAAATCCAACAAACTGAGATGAATCTGACGCAACATTGCCGAACCACTCATATAATGACGAGCGGCCAACAGTTTTTGGTAATAGTGTTCGGGTAGAGTTTCCCCCGTTTGATAATGTTTCGCTAAATTAAACAAGGTCGCCCGGTCATAACACCAATTTTCCATAAATTGACTGGGGAGTTCCACCGCGTCCCATTCCACATTATGAATACCGGCCGCTCCCGCATAATCTACCTGGGTCAACATATGGTGAATGCCATGGCCAAATTCGTGGAATAAGGTTGTCACCTCATCAAAGGTCATTAGACTGGGTTGGCCATCCACCGGCGGTGTTTGATTACAGACTAAATAGGCGACCGGTAAGCGTACTTTATCCCCCTGTTTGGCCCGATTAATACAGTCATCCATCCAGGCTCCTCCCCGTTTTTCGGCGGGGCGACTGTAGGGATCAAGATAGAAATAGGCGATCGCCTCCCCGGCTTCATTGGCAATTTGAAAATATCGCACATCCGGATGCCACACCGGGGCTTGACCATCGGCCGGCGTAATCGTCACTGCAAACAAACGTTGGGCCAGTTTGAATAATCCCTCTAATACCTGGGGCAAGGGAAAATAGGGACGCAATTCTTCCGCATTAAATTCAAATAACGCTTCCTGTTGTCGTTCGGCCCAGTAGGCAATATCCCAATGTTTTAAATCCTTCGTTTGGGCAAATTGTTTCAAAGACGCTAAATCCTTTTGGGCGGCCTCATAACTGGCTTGACGCAATTCTTCCAAGAGTTTTTCAACAGCGACCACACTGGGGGCCATTTTCCGCGCTAAACTCACCTCGGCATAGGTACGATAGCCCAAAATCTCGGACTGCTCCCGGCGCAATTCTAAAATGCGCTCAATCAAGGGATTATTATCCCAGTCTCCCTCAGCGGCCCGGCTGACAAAGGCTCGATAGAGTTTCTCCCGCAGTTCTCGATTTTTTCCATACTTCATAAAGGGTAAATAACTCGGATAATCCAAGGTAATTACCCAGGGGCCAGCCTCGGCGGTTGCCGGTTCTTCACCCTGCTCCCTAGCCGTTTGGGCCGCTAAACTGAGTAAACTGGGGGGCAAACCTTCAATTTCGGCTGGTTGCGTTAATTTCAGCGAAAAAGCCCTGGTCGCATCCAGTAAATGATTGGAAAATTTCGTGGATAGTTCGGCTAATTCTAATTGAATGGCATTAAAGCGTTCTTTCGCCTCGCCGGTTAACCCGACCCCCGACAATTCCGCTTCTCGCACATTGGCGGTAATAATCCGTTGCTGGGCCGAGCTGAGGGTTGCCCATTCGGAACTGGCTTGTAAGGTTTTTAAACCTTGGTAAAGGGGTTGACTCTGCCCTAACCGACTAATCAACTGGACAACTTGCGGTTGAACGGTTTCGTAGGCCGTCCGCAATTCAGGACTATTTTTTACGCCCATTAAATGACCGAGGAGACCCCAAGACCAGGTGAGCCGTTCTTCGAGGGCCGTTAGGGGTTCCATTAGCCCGGACCAGGTGGGTTGTCCCTGGGTTTCGAGGTCAGTTAATTGTTGATCTAACTCCTGTAAGAGTTGAGTCATGGCGGGGACGACTTGATCCGCCTGGAGCCGGTCAAAGGGCGGTAAACCCTCACCAATTAACAAGGGATTATCAGCAGTGCTTTGGGTCATCATAGTTTGTCAAAGAGCAAGAAAAATCAACCCGGTTTAAACCAGTATTCCTTGATTGTGGCGGTGGCTTCGGGTTTTGTCTATGGGCGATCGCCGTTCGGGTCAGAAAAAAAGCGTAGGATAATCAACAGCATGATTAATCTTGACGGGATGGCCTGCCGAGTTGCATTCTGTGAATTAACCTCCTATGAATCGTCCCTATATTACGGCTGTATTAGCGATGACGGCCGATGGCAAAATTAGCGATTATCAGCGATCGCCCTTTCGTTTAGGATCGCCTGCCGATAAATTACACTTAGAAGCCCGCATAGCCGAAGCCGATGCCACCCTCTTTGGGTCAGGAACCCTACGGGCCTATCAAACCACCTTAAGAATTACCCAGCCGGATTATTTAGCCTGGCGAATCTCCCAGGAAAAGCCCCCCCAACCGATTCATATAGTCTGTTCCCATGCCGGTCATTTTGACCCCCATTGGCCCTTCTTTGCCCAGCCCGTTCCCCGTTGGTTATTAACCAGTAATCCCCACCTCACCCATTGGCAAACGGACTTTCCCGGTACCTTCGAGAAAATTATTCTGTGTCAGGAAACCCCAGGGCTGAAAAAGTGGACATTTTCTCCTTCCCAAATTCCCTGGGAACCGGCCCTCCATCAATTAAGACAACTGGGCATCGAAAAATTAACGGTCTTGGGAGGCGGCAATCTGGTTAGTACTTTTGTGGAAAATCATTTCCTCGATGAATTGTGGTTAACCATTTGTCCTTTTTTAGTAGGGGGAGAAAATGCGCCTAGTTTAATGGCGGGTCAAGGACTCCCCTTAAACGCGGCCAAAACCCTACAACTCAATGCGGTGAAAACCGTTGGGCAAGAGGTGTTTTTACATTACCTTTGCCAAGAAAGTGAAAACCCAGGTAAAAACCATTAAGCCTAGAAATGTTTTGATATGACCTTTGTTGAGAAAGCGTGTTAACATAAGCTCCAAAAAACCGAATTTTGTCCATGTTTAAATCCTCCGCCTCTCCCTATACCGTGAGTTGGCATAGCAAGATTGCTGAAATACCCAAAACTGCCTGGGATGCCTTGGCCCTGCCTCTCCAAACTCCTTTTTTAGAATGGGAATGGCTACAGAATTTGGAAACATCGGGAAGCGCGACTCCGAACACGGGCTGGCAACCTTGTCATTTAACGGTCTGGCAGGATCAGCAATTAGTGGGAGCCGCCCCACTGTATATCAAAGGGCATAGTTACGGGGAATTTGTTTTTGATCATCAATGGGCTGATTTAGCGCATCGCTTGGGAGTTCGTTATTATCCCAAACTGTTGGGGATGACTCCTTTTACCCCGGTTGAAGGGTATCGTTTCTTGATTGCCCCGGACAAAGATGAAGCCGAAATTACCGCGTTAATGGTGGCTAATATTGATCACTTCTGCGATCGCCAAAAGTTATCGGGCTGTCATTTTCTGTTTGTTGATCCCACCTGGAAAGCCCTAATGAACAATCTAGGTTTTTCGACCTGGATGCACCATAGTTATATTTGGAAAAATCCGGGGTTTCAGCAATTTGAAGATTACCTGGGATTATTTAATGCCAATCAACGGCGTAATATTAAACGGGAACGAAAAGCCGTCGAACAAGCGGGATTAACCTTAAAAGTGTTAGCCGGTGAAGATATTCCCCATCATTTATATTCCTCCATCTATCGGTTTTATAGTAGTACCTGCGATAAATTTTATTGGGGTAGTAAATACCTCACTCGTCAATTTTTTGAACAGCTTTATCCCCATTACCGCGATCGCGTGGTGTTAGTCACCGCCTACCCAGAAAACGAGACGCAACATCCCATCGGTTTATCCTTTTGTTTACGCAAGGGAGAAAACCTTTACGGGCGTTATTGGGGCAGTTTACGGGATTATGATTGTTTACACTTTGAAGCCTGTTATTATCAGCCGATCGCCTGGGCCATTGACCAGGGCATTACCCTATTTGATCCGGGAGCCGGCGGTCAACACAAACGTCGTCGGGGATTTCCCGCCACGCCCAACTATAGCCTCCATCGCTTTTATTCCCAAAAAATGATGCAAATTTTGCACTATTATATTGACGAAATTAATCAGATGGAACAGGCCGAAATAGAAGCGATTAATCAGGACTTACCCTTCAACCGGCGAGATATTGAACTCAAAATTTAAGGAAAATCGGCTCTCCTGATTTAGGGTTAAAATGTATAAAAAATACTGTTGAAAGAAGATAAAATTTGTCACTTCTGGAAGCGAATGCCTAAAAAGCTTGCTGTTACTGGAGCGATAAGTTCATTGTGACAACAGGATTTAGGATGAATCCGCTTCTAACGCTAAATTAAACTATTCTTCCAAAATTTTGACATTAACTTCGATCGCCTCAACATCAATTGTACCGGGGGGCGTGACTCGCTCAAATTTGCCTTGGTGAATCATCAGAACTTCGCCACAACTCGGACACCGACATTCACTCCCATTAAATCCCGTAAATTCATAGGCACAGACGGGACAAGGGGCCTCAATTAAATTCCGTTTCATCCACCAACGTAAGAGCAAAAAGCCAATAATCGGGGAAGCCAAAAGTAAAATAATGAGGAGCAAAACACTTTTGACGAGCCATCCCCACCCGATCGCCCCTAGGAATAGACCAATCCCTAAAAGGGTCAAAAAACAACCCAGACCCGAATCGTTAAACGTAATGAGTTTAGGGGAACTATTCACCGGCAGTCTCCTTAGCCAAAAAACAAAAGAGGATAGGCTTTAACTTTCCATGCTAATCTATTGCTTCCCAGAATTGTGCTGAAATTAACCAAACCCCAAAAATTATGACGCGCATTGTCATCATTGGAGCCGGTGTGATTGGG
>JACCDQ011646619.1_pt1 | contig 16163 bp, 19 predicted proteins | sample 7446031 | NCBI WGS metagenome assembly JACCDQ01 (sample SAMN15323442, study PRJNA562643) | freshwater metagenome | isolation source: river surface water | place: USA:Blue River Watershed | collected 2017-08-17
ACAGTATCTTATCAACCAGTGACTCAACAATCGACCCCGGTCGTCCATCAACCAACATATAAGCAGGCCGTGCAGTCGGATTATGCAACATTCATAGCTCAATCTCAGCACCACAATAATGCTGTTATATCCCATTCCGGTGGTACGGTGGAGACCCTTCATCCAGTGCAGCTCACTTACACACCCATGCAGACTATACCGCATATATATGTCCCCACAACAGCACCGGCAAACGTCGTATACTCTCAATATTATCCAAGTAATGAGCCCTCGAAGGTAATTCATAGTCCCTCACCGAGTATCGAGAAGTATCTTCCTCAGTTCATAGAATCATCACCCCACCCCATAGAGCACGTGCCCCAACAACTTATTTATCATAGTGTGCCACCCCAGTCGGTGGCCATGCGAGTCACTCCAAGTCAGACCTATAATATTGATACTATTGCTACAAGTCACCAACAACTACGCCTCCATATAGAGCCTGATATTGATGTTACGCAGACTGGTGTCAAACACAGGACCAATATAAATGCCACTGCAACCGCAAAAGCAGCCGCTTCCGCAGAAGCAGGAGGGTCACCCCCACACATCGGAAATCCGCACCCAGGCCCATGTTCACCACCTTTCAAGTAGATTTCAGCACCAATCAGCAATCCTCTATACACATAAAACTACTATTCGTAACGAATCTAAGAGGCCCCATAGACGACGTATCCGTGACGATACTTTCACGCAAAATAGTCGCCATTTCAACAGTGTATGGCAGCATACTGTCGCCTATCTGGCCATTAGTATGTTTTTTTGAAGGTTTATCCAATGACGTGCGTTGATCATCACTCAATAGTGGATAGTCTATCAATGCATCCCGCAATGTTGCCCTTATTTTCCGTTGGGACGATGTGCGATGTATGTGTACGATCCGATAACTATTTTTATGTTGTGCTGGTGGCTCACTCGAGCCGTTCCGCTTCATGCACACAAGGACTACACGTAGGACCGGATTAACGTACTCCACTGCAGGCGCAGAGATATATCGAGGTCCTTCATTGATCATAAAGGGCACTTGTAGTATACTTTCGGCTGTTGTTCGCATGAGATTCGAGAACGAATTACCTTTCGAGCATGTAGTACAGCGCGGTGGTGTACATATCACATCACTAATTATATACCTATGTATGTGCCCAAATGAACATTTTGCTGCTACTGAGCAGTTATCATGTATGTATCCATTGGCATCCAGTAAGGGTGTTAGCGGCGGAAGTATGTTGGCAACTACGGTTTCGATAGTGGTAGCGCGAGTATCGCTGTGTAGCTTCCCATACGTATATACTTGCGCCCTTTCCAGTATAGTATCGGGGGTTACTTCGTGATGTGTGATGGGTTGTTCTGGAGGTTGCGGTTGCTGTAATGGTTGCGGCGATACTGTATGAGGTGGTCTGGGAGTTGATGTAATATGGGCCACAAATAGCTTAAGATCAGCATATATACTCATAGCGTATTGAAGAATATATATGAGGCGAGTACGAATATACAACGGGAAAAAAAGATTATAGAGGCGGTAAATAGTATTTAGGTAACCTCGCATCTTGGCCGTGCATGGTGTGCTATATAGCCCCGTTTAACCACGTTGATACGCCTCTTGAGTGAAACTGCGCGAGTGCCTTGACTATCGGAGAGACTGGTGTTATATTTATAGGGGATGCCTCGTCACGTGTAGTATACTGTGCGATTACTATAGTATAATCCTTTGTTATTAGATCAGTCAATGCGCGCCTGGGTTTACTTGCGGTGTAGTCTATATAGTATGCTTTATCATATGGTGTAAGTGTTTGCCCTTGAGAGCCTGCAATAAATGCCCAATATTTATAGTATGTATCGTCACTATATGTCCTATGTACTGAATGTAATCGACCGATATCAACTGGGAAGAACGCAGTACTATGATTTATGCGCACGAATGCATCATCAATTAGTGCATCATGCCCAATGTATAGTCTATATAGTATGCGATTCCTGATCACGAGACAGTGAATATGTGCCATAAGTAAGGGCCCTATGAGTATGTATGTACATGTAATTAATGATTCATTTTTATAATGATTGTGGCCCTATGAACGTTGATGTGGGGGTACGTATTTTAGACCAATAATATCAAAAATATCCTCCTCCCGCGTCACGGGTAGTGGTCGCCCGGCCTTATATATACCGGACTGGTTGAGCTTATAACCTCGCATCTTGGCCACGTTGCGCATCATCGTGTTGAACGAGTAGCTCCCAGTGAAATACAATAGTGCCGCTGGATAACTGCTGCGTGATACATGCAGTATGTCCACCTGTCGGACCAATCGACGGTGTCTATATAGAAATGTTAACCTTTCATCGCCAACGCTAAGTATATCTATATATCCGGGTGTATCTGGCAGTGAAGTACCCACCTTATGCAGTAACGATGTGATGAATGGGTCAGTCATCACAAGCATGTCAATGTCCCCACTATCTTTATGTCCACGCCGATAACTCCCTGTAATTTCTATACTTACATCAACATCTATCGTGTTCCGCGCGATAACATACTCGATGAATTCCTTGATATATATGCCTATTGTAGTCACTTCACTTCGCGGGATACGTGTGTTTAGGTCGGTATAGTAGTGTAAACCTAATCTTTGCGCGTTATTCAACGTTATACTACCTGCCCCCACGGCCTTACGTAAGGCCCCGAGTGATAAAATACCCGCAGATATCCAGCGCCTTATAGTAGCAGGACCTACCCCAACAATACCCTCGAATGCTTCATACGCGCGTATATCTGGTGATGCCTGCAATTCAATGAGTTCCGGGAGTGTGTTACCAGAGGCTAAAACCGCTATTTTATTAGTTATTCCTTTACCGATACCAGGATATTTATGTTTGTTAACCTCCGCCAATATGTCCGTTGCAGTAGTAAGACCATCATTCATGGTGATTATCTGTGATATGGCAGCCCTTAATGCGCGCTCTCGATAGGTATCCCCGCGTTTTGCATAGTATTCTTGTAATTCTGTGAAGGCCGCGATGAGTTGTTTACGTGTAACTGGTCTAGACATAACGTATATATCATGGCTATATGCTCCAGCCTGTGTAAAAAAAGAGGGAAGTATGTGTAATGGTATGATTAATGACCTCATTTCTTGGCCCAATAGTTATTCATCTCTACAAGCAGGGCATAGAGATTATCTAAGGTCTTTTGTGTTTGGTCGGCCCATACCACTAGAGATAGTACTTTGGTATCCCTATTGGGCTGTGCTAGGAGTTCCCCTATATATTTAGACCCAGCCTGCACATCGTTATCTACCTGGTCGAATAGGCGCATATACTCATCTGTAGCTGGGTCGGCTACAGTATGCTCTATACTAGCAATGTTATCGTGTAGAGTACTATCAGTCATGAGATATATAGTCATGTATACATCTTCACTATCATATTAAAATTGAATCACGGACCGCATAGATGTCTGTACATGTTGCGCGAGTGGCATGTATATACCCAGGGAGGGGCGACCCTCTCTGTTTTTTTATGGTACTGGGTATATATAGACCATGTCTGGTGAGATACGATACACTTCTGCATGTGGGGCATGTGGCCCTGCTGTTCAAGCGAGGGTTTCATGCACTGGTGAGTTTGGTGATGAATGGGGGTATGATAGCTACGGTTCATGCGGTGATTGTAGTTATGATTGCGTTAGTTTTGGATTGCTGGGTAATGCTTGTACTGTTGGAACACGGGCCAAATGCAAGCATCTATCCTATCTCGGCGATAAGGCATCATGTTGTATGGGCAAGGGTCCGGGCTCAAACACCAAGAATACGTGTAATCCCTCCTATAACATAAGCAACCCCGAGTGCGACTCTACATATGCCACCTACTGTGCAAAGGATGATAAGATTATAAGAGATCCTATATGTATAAACTGGCGTAATATACGCCCAGAGCAATCACGACAGATACTTCAAAGTTATTGCCTCGATCACATGGAAGCGCCTGAGTGCCGTCAGTGGTGCACTACTCTATCCGAGAAAGGGGATGGGACGTGTGATCAAGCAATGCAGGCATGGTGCAATAAATTTCCTCAAAGCTTGCCATGCACATGCATCAAGTCACCACTTGCCGACCCCAAGTATGGCATCAACCCCAAGTGCAATGATCGCGCATGTATTGATACGGGCTATCTAACGGCTAATATGCGAAGTACTAATTGCCCTGATATTACTAACTGCGATGTACAAACCAAGATGCTTAACTCCGGAGTGCAGTTGGCTGGTGTAGTAATCAATCAATCATGTGGGAAGTCCGGAGATACATCCAACGCAACGAAGTCTCTCGATACCACAGGAAGTGGCTCAGTGGGCAGTGATGGTAGTGGGATAGTTGCTGGCGCGGGCGACTACACATATATTATGCTACTTGTACTTGTGTTCGTGCTGTTCATAGCCATAGCGGTATTGATCGCGTTTGCGTGGGGTAGTGATGACGCGGGTCCATCATCGCCCACGTTATAGAGGTATATATTTCGCGAATAAGTATGTGCTGTAGTGTATATACTCAATCCGATGGGTGGGTCAGAGTCAAAGACAGCAATTTCATCATTATCGGCCACTATAAGTAGTGTAGTAACGTCCACGGTGCAATCCTGTGAAGTGGCCGCAACACAGGACCAAGAGCTCGTAGTTAACAACACAGGCTTCAAACTGTGGGGCACCTATAAGCTCGACCAGCAATCAGATATTAATACATCATGCTTCAGCGACGTTAGCAAGCAGATAGATATACAGAATACGATCATAAATGCGATTACTCAGGCCTCTAGTTCATCCAATGTTGCCCTCTTAGGGGCCTTTGGTAGTTCCACTGCGGAGGCCACCGCCAACCTCACGAATATAGTGCGGAACAACATAACAATGGACAATATACAACGATCCTACACTGCGATCAAGCAAAAACAGGCCACCAAGTTCAATAATGATGGCGTAGTGGTCTTTGAGCAGATAGAACTCACACAAGGCAGTAAGATCTTCGCAGCCGCCACGTTGCAAGAGATTGATAAGGCAGGAATCTTCAATACTATTGCCAATCATGTAGACCAAAAGGCCGAGGCAAAGATGAGTAACCCGCTAGATTTCATTGCCAATGCATTGGGGGCGATAACCACATCCATTGCGTTAATTATATTTCTGGTCATAATTATTATTGCCGCTATCATCTTCGGCGGGCCCTATCTTCTCAAGATGTTGATGTCCGACGACGATAAGTAGGTGCACAAGAGGGGTCACATGTGTGTACTTGGTGCTGGTAAAGTTGAACTCATGAGCATATGCATGCGTGGTGGGATAGACCTATGATTTCGTAAGATCATTGATATTTATGGTGGTATCACCCAACACACGCCCAGTGCGTTTACTATATCGCCGTTGCTTGACGTTATCTATAAAAGTAACGCCTTTATTGTTGCGTGGGCGAACGTAAACATGGCCATTGACATCATCTATATGGGGTATGTGGGGCATGTGGGGCATATATAGATCACTAGATCCCCCATGACCTATCACCGCACAGTAGATTATGAGTATAATGAATAGTATAAGTATGATCTCCTTTGTATATGTATGACCCTGACTCCGGCCTTGTACTGTGTCTTCCATTGATATATAAACACTAACATATATCTCTCCCGCTAGTAGATCTGCCAACAAACGACGCCGACTGACTCAAGCTGCTCGAGTCACTTGAGCAAACTCATTGTACACCTGTTTTTTTGGTACTTCATGGCGTCTATATTCGTCCCAGATATGATTCTTGACCATCTGCTCGTAGGTGGGTATACTGTCGGCTACCTTGCGTATATACTCTGTGTGATACTGTATATATGTGCCATTAGGTTCAAGGGCCTTAAGTATGTTATTAATGATGCTTTGTTTACTGCTATCCGCGTAACGTAGTCGATGATGTATCCAATGAAACAAGAATAAGAGATCATTCTGTGCACGGCCATACATACGATGCTTGTCCTCTGTTGCATTGGATACTATGCCTTCCTCGGGTAATGACGAGAAGCCGAAGTCAATAATCTTGGGTATGATCCCAAAGTATGGCACTGTATACTTCGCGCCATCCACCGTGAACACTAAGAACCGCGGATCATTGGCTTTAAACTTGTATTCCGGGTCGAACTTGAGCATGATGTTCTCTGTATGCAGGTCGTAGTGTCTAAACTTAGGATACAGTCTAGTAATAGCAAACACCGTGTATACTATTTGAAATAGCAAAGACTTAAAGATCGCCGCATTGATGGCGGCAGTAGTGCCCTTATATAGGTAATCTTCGAGTGACATGTCGCACATATCTAGCACGAGGAACGCGCATTTATCATGGGCCAGTCCATTCTTGATGAGATCTTTATATCTACATAGATGTTGCGCTATATCTTCATCAGGTGTGGCTATGCGGTCCTCAATAAAGAGTTTATCACACACTGTGTCCTTGGGAGCCACCTTGGATATTCCTTCACAGGTGGTCGAATATACTAATTCTATGATGCATGGTGAGATGTTCTTGCTGACTATCTTGCTATTGAGGATGCGCAAGATATTGAGTTCCGCATCAATGTGAGGGATAACATTGCCCGGTACATCGCCATATATTTCGATGCTTGTCTTATGATAAAAGCACATCTTTGTCAAGAACCTAATGCCTTCTAGCTCACATAGATAGAAACGACTCATGCTCACACCTCTGTATGGCATAACTTGCACTATGGATGCTATAAAACTAGATAAGTCTGCACAGTTGAAGAGGTCAATAGCTTTGATTTTTTTGTTGATTGTACCTCGCGGCATTATGGGTCATATATACCTCTGGGAGACACTTTTATAAAGAACATCACGCGGAGTATATAAAATTGAACCGTTACATTGATATATTCATCATAATGCGTATTATCAAGAACGTCGATGGCCGCGATGTGTATCTTACTATCGCAGGAGAGGTGCTCAACATAGAGAGGTCATGCCTCCATTTCATAGACGGGGTAGCGGTATCGCATGATAACAATGAACCAAAAAATATGTCCACAGCAGCATATCCATGTATAGAACATGACGGCGTGGTTGATGTCTTTCGGGCCACTGCGGGATATATATTTGTGCCTGTTGGTACTGATATAGAGGCCTTCGAGGGCCGCCTTATGGGTGCGATTGATACCCAAGAGACTGCATGCGGGACTACATATGGCTACCAAGCGGTATGTTTAGGACACCACACTGTAATAATGGCGGCCTCACAGGATACTACTGTATTACATAGCAAGAGCACTAATATATCACATAGGGTGGTTGCTAAAAGACTAATCACGCGCAATGCAAGTCTGTGCACGCATACAGCTAGGTTCGCGTGGGTCATACAACACATCAATAACTTCGACTATGAGATTACATCCCAGAATATTGAAGACAGCATTTCACGGTATGTCACTAGTATTCTATGGGATGGAGATAATGTAAGCATACTCCCCCACAATAGTATTACATTTACGTTCTCACCGCGTTTACTGGTAGGTCATTCTCGTGTGTGCGATGAGCATGTATATGTGTTTATGCATGGGGAGCATCTGTTGATAGAATTGTCTGCATATTGGAAAGATAATATACAGCATAGGCCCTTGTGGCGCAACTTATGTGCGCAAGTACACAGCGCTTCGATCGATGAGTTAGGTTTATCCATGATGAATCACCGCATGAAGTGCATTGTATGCAGTAGTCCATTATGGGGTGATAACTATGTGCTTAGCAATACAGTTGGTGTTGTTGATTGTGCCGTATGCCCTCTATGTATGCACGCTAGTAGTGGATCAGCCCCCCTCGAATGCCAGTTTAATCATATATATCGCGTGCACTTCCCATATACTATAGTGACTACACCGACAATGAGGCGTAATTGTAGTGACTCAGAACTTACTGATACTATTCATGATGCTCGTAAGTCCACGCAGATTGTTGTACCCCAACATAAAGCCCATATACTAATGGAAATGAGGAATCGGACTAGCATACACACTATTGCCATGGGATACACAACTATCACATACGCATTGATTGGTGACCAATATGTGGCATTCACCGATATAGATCATTACTTATACACAACACTATCCACAGGTAGTCCACTTATTGGGACGCGCACTGTATGTACTATGACACTGGTAGATGGTCGTATAGGGTAATACATGTCGCCCGTAGCTGATGTCCGCCAACATCAGTGAAGATCGCACTAGTGGGACTTGATTATATATTTTTTACCTTCTATGTGACCGACCCCCATTAATGTTATCGTACATAAAAAATATATAATTAATCCCTGCTAGTACGTCAGATATTTCATCATCGGCGCCATCGATTGCCGCAAGTAACGCACTTGATAGATGTTGAGCTGTCCTCATCGGCGGCCCGAGATTGATATTTTATGGGTATAGTTTCATTACCATGGCACTTACTACAGGTGTATGCACGTGATACTTTGAGTTCTGTCTTGGCCCCTTGTCGGCGTTCTATCATTTCGCGTTCTTCCTTGCTGGCGGCAGGGCACAGATCTATTGATCCCATATCAGCCACCGTGAGTGGATCCACTGTACCAGTGATGATTCTGTCAATCAAATACGTTGACCCAACAGACCCTGTAGTATCTAGATTAGCTAATACTTTACTACATATGGCACTGTAGCGAGCCACAAATCGAGCCTCTGTGAATACCCTGTTAATGCCCGCAATAGTACATTCATTGACCGCTAGTGTAAAACAACTGCGTTCTATATGCCTCACTAGACGCTCACGATCATTGACTGGTAGGGCGGCCCATCTAGGATACCTATCACATATAATGGCGAATCTACAACGTATATTTATACGCTGGGGTGGTATAGTATGATCGCTCGTAGTAGCCGCCATATCTATACTTCATGTATAGTCTATATTCACTTTTAAAAAACACAAAACAAAGGCTCTCTCTGGAGAGGCACTAGTGTCGGTTTACTGCGGACTTCCGTCCCATGGGCGTACCTCCCCATGCATGTTGTCGTGGGGCGTGTGGCCCTGAAGTTGTATCAATAACTCTACATGTGTTTTCAGGTTATTGAGAGTACTCATTAATGTCTCTTGTCGCTGCTCAATGGCGTCCAGTCTGGTGATCATAGAGGTCAACATAGATGCGTTGTCCACCTGTGAGTACTCGGCACGCATGACTATACTATGAATATCAACTACAGCATCATAAGTGTCCTTATTAACTTCAGTTAATTGCTTGAAGGCTGATGTGCAGTCACTTATTGGGGCATTACTGATGTTGTACTCAGGCGGAGGGGTTGCGCCCGGGTCACTCCAGGCATCATAATAATCATTATCATACTGAAGAGGATATCCTCTGCTTGTCGCGTTAGATATGGGCGGTGGTCGAGCTACATGAGTATCCGAATCAATGAAGGATGATGGTATGGTAGTCAAGTTACGTATCTCGCGCAATATTCTCTCCGTAGTTTCATCATCTGTGTATATGTTGTCGTACTCTTCGTTGGAGAAGGCACCATCTATACTTGCCGGTATATTAACGACGGGTGGGACATCAACTCCTTGCTCTATCTTATTATACGATGGATCCATTTATTGTATGTAATTGGCTCAAAGGATTCAATTTTAGATATATCCCATGCTCGCGATGAGGGCCAGATCGTGCATTAATCCCGCGTGATCGCGTTCCAATATGACGCCTACGGCATGCTCTGTGGCCCAGTTTAATACACCACATAGGCCTGATTCCTCCACGGGTAGGGCCCCTGTTGACACATTATAAAGGCCCCAAAGATTACCCAGAGTGAGTCCTGCATGTCGGTCTATACCACTACCGAGCGTAGTATTCGAGTCATTCAAGTGTATCATTATAGGGGTGTCATCAACAGCTGCATGGGCTTCATCAAGCCACTCGGTCGCATCTGTATACGACATGAGTGCTGTACCACAGGAAAATAAGTGAGCAGTATCAATGCATAGTCCTATTTTAATACCATACTTGTTGATCTTAGTGATGCGCTCGAACAGAGCATGGAGCTTTGAGGGTGTCTCAAAGGTATACATCGAGGATTTCGCTACGTGTATTTCAAGCCATAGCGTGACGGTATCAAGGGTCGAACGCGGTAGTTCACCTATCTTATTGAATACGTAGTCCATAGTTACATCGCATAGTAGACCCTTGCTCATATGTATTATGACACCTGTAGCCCCAATATCCGCGGCAATACTCATTTCTTTTTTAATATTATGTATAGAGCTGATGTTGCGCCCCCATGGAGAGTCCATGTAACTACCGTGTATCACGATAATGGCCTTACCTGCTGCAACAAGGGCCTTGAGATGCAACTTTTCGGGCTCGGTGAGTATTTCTATGAAGGATTGCGGGCCAGTAACGAATATTTGCATGTACATAGGGGTCCTCATCGTGGCCTTGGGATATAATTTCATATCCTCTTCGAGCGCCGTGAGCATACTACGTGTTCGCCGCTTACCATCACGCGCGACGATAGTTTTACTGACATGAAATCCTAATTGCATGGGTAAATACTGCCTATATATTGGAGTCACGAGAGTCATATTATAAGATAAATGACGAGCGCATCACAGCAGCATGAAGATGAAAACTACGAGAAACCATCGCGCCATAAGCTATGGCATGAGCGTTCTGGTAAACCTATAGCTACACGCCCCATGATGAAGAGTGAAATAGAGGATTACCGTAAGGTATTGGTTAATAGTTATGGTTGCGACAACACTGACATCACTTTCGACTTTCAGAAGATAACCGATGAAGATGATGACGACCGCGATGATTGTATCTGGCTGAAATATAAGATGCGCTGCATATCTGATGATGGTAAGACCACTACTACACGAGAGATCTTCAACATAAAGTTACCTATCCCGGACGAGATCCGTAAGATGGCCGAGACACTACGCAGGCAACAGACTGATCACGCCAACGGTCACGTGCGGCGGAATAGGGCTGCCATAGGATATGTGAATAAGGTCACAGGAATAGATAATAATGCTTCAACGGTTGACGCTGGGGGTTCCACTACGAGCGCCACAAGTAATGCAGAACCACGACAAATCACCGGCGGAAACCCAGTTATACAACAACAAACGATACCTTGTGCACAGCCTACGCCACGGACACGTGCATGTAGGCCGCCGACACGGCCTCGGCCTAAAGTATAAACTGTTAGACATTACACGTAGGGTGTATACTTGTGTATTACATTACATGAATATATCCAAAGGATACCTCACTCATCATGGATTCATCGTTGCAGCTGACCGTTTACAGGCAGTGCTGGGGAAGAACATCACCATGTTTTTCAATAAGCTTACAGCAATACACTACCCGAAAACCGGGCCCCCACATAGGGTCGTCATGTATTCGTTTATGCAATACGCTGGTATTCGTTGGGTAGTATTACCAAGGGCATTGATAAAACACCTTAAAGGCACTGTAGTGAGTGATGTTGTTGTTGAATTGGCGGAAGTGATCACATGCAAAGCTACGTTATGCATAGACCTATACCCCAACCAAACGCTATTGATCGACCACTTGATCAACACTGTGTTCACTGTAGATCGCATTGAAAATGGTACTGCCACTGCCGTATTGAATCTGCGTGCTGGTATGGGTAAGACCTTTGTGGCCGCTGGGCTGATCGCTCGACTCAAGATGCGCACACTGTTTGTAGTGTTGAAGCGGCCACTTGCTGTGCAGGCTGTTAAGGATCTGCGGGCATGCTTATATGATGAAAATATAGATTACAATAGCGATGAATACAATAGTGACAAATACAATAGTGACACCACCAGCGCACATGCGGCAGATCGATGGATAGTCGGTATGTTTGGGAAGCGACCCAAGCGCTCTGATCCTAGTAGTATTGTTGTCAATCAAGGGGTAACAGTTATGGTGATCAACTCGGCCATCATGCAACCTCCAGCATTCTTTAATCAATACTCATTCGTAGTATTGGATGAGGTACATGCGTATTGCAGCGATACCAGGCGCAAGATATTCAAGCTAGCGACTTCGCGGGTAGTGCTTGGTATGAGTGCTACGACTGAGGACAGGCGCGATGGATTCGATGTAATCAGCCATAAAGAACTAGCATTCGACGGTATTATCCGGGCTGAAGATATCAAGGGATTTACATATGAAGACGTTGGTTTCGATTGCCGCGCCCACATCATAAGGTACATTGGCCCGCCAGAACACACCCGTAATCTCACACATGAGTCTACTGGGAAGGTGTTCACGCATTACATGCACAATCAGTTCGCAAGTGATCCATATCGCACCCAACTTGCAGTAGATGAATTAATAAAGCTTTATGATTGGGTTGGTGGCACAACTGACGGCACTGTGCGGCACTTTATATATGTATTTGCTGAAGAACTAGGTATACTTACAAAGCTCATGGGGGCAGTACGTAAGGCTCTGATTAACCATCAACGAGGCGATATAGCGCGCGATATTAGTGCCCCCGAAATTGAGTCTGAGGACACTGTGCATAACAATAACGCTGATCTTAAGATGTTTACTGGTGGTCTTAACAACGAGCAGATTACAGATGCAGTGACGCATGGACGTATACTCTTCAGTACGTATGGGTACGCTGGCACGGGGGTATCGGTGACCAGAGCAACAGCCATGATGTTTTTCACTCCTCGCAGGGCTAATATGAAGCAAATAATAGCGCGTATCCTTCGCCGTGGGTCTGACACATCAATACCTCGCATAGTCATAGACATCGTGGACGAGAAGACAGCATTGCGATGTCAAGTGGGGGATCGCAAGTTAGCCTATGAATTCTATGGGTTTGCAACCCATGAATACAAGGTCCGGTACACTACTCTTATTGCGCCGCCATCATGTACATGAGGGCCTTGCTGCTCGATAGACAAGTATCTACGTGTATAAAAGTGTTTATTTTTTGGGTAAGAAGGCCGCAATATATCCTTATTGATGTGAAATGAGAGTTGGCAACAACATGTGATGGGGGGTAATGAGTATCAAAAAAAAGAGTAATGTAACTGCGCATTATACCGCCATATCCACCTTAATGTATGGATCGCAAACATATCCTTCAATGATGTAGTCCTCCATAGTAAACTCATGTGCAAAGGAATCAATGGTTGGAGGAGGCGTATAGGCTGTTATCTTGGGTGAGAAACGTATACATGGAAATCGCTTGGGGACTCGCTGCAACTGTGTTTTGGCCTGATCAATCGCGTTCTCATACAAGTGCACATCACACATACTTATGGATAGTTTTCCAGGGGTGAGACCTGTAATTAATGATACCATGTGAGTGAGCAATGCGTATGATGCTATGTTAAATGGGAGACCGCAAAAGGTGTCAGTACTGCGCATGTTGACCATGCAATTGAGCCACTTGGGTGCCCCATGTTCATCGGGATCAACATTGAATTGAAAGCTATAATGGCATGGTGGTAGTGCCATGTCTGCAAGTTGTGATACATTCCACGCACTTACTATCATTCTACGATCCCATGGAGAGCGTTTAATCATCTCAATTACGTCCTTAAGTTGATCATATTGGGTGTCTTTGATGGGTATTTCAGTGTCTTGGCGGTATGATTGAGGGGTATATGGGTGGCCCCATTGTCGCCATTGCCACCCATAAATAGGCCCTAATTCACCCTCTTCATAGTGCCCGAGACCTCGAGTTTTCAGGAACTGCTTTGAGCTATTGGCGCGCCAGATACGCACGTTATTCTCGTTCAGGTAGTCAGTGTTGGAACTGCCCCTGAGGAACCATATGAGTTCATGATAGATGGATTTCCATATAATCTTCTTTGTAGTGAGTAGTGGTATGATGGTGCCCCTTCCAGGCTCATATAATGTCACTGTAAAGAGCTTATGTGATGTCGAGTGGGCTCGAATCCCAGTTCTATTGGGCTTCATGGGTGCTTTTAAGAGGTCTTTTAGTAGTTTGAGGTATGTACCTTCCGCACGATTGACGAAGTTATATCTATTATATGTATTGACTATAGCGTTATAGAACATGGCCCCTGTCACGTTGGCAGGTTGCATGGATCCATCATCCAGGTACTCGTGGGGGAAATGAATATCGCACTGATAATCGCCCTCTATGATCGTTATCCAGGCATATCGCAGATACGGGCTGCACAGTGCTTGCTTATATATATTCGCCCCACCGCACACGAAGCACCTACTTGCCTTACCGGCTGCAATCATAGCAAACGACCACTGAAGAGCCGACTCGAAGGTATCTGAGTATGCATCCGCTTGCTGCCCCCTCTCGAATCGCGGGGTCCAACTGGGTATATGCTCTCCCTTTGAAAGGGTCGCTGCGTGTGAGGAAACTACTACATTTATGCGCTTTGAGAGAGGTTTGCGCATGAGCCCCCAAGTATTTCGCCCCATTATCACTATAGCTGGTAATCCGCCCCTATGTGCATCAGGCTCGGCCCGAGTCTTATGTTTAAACCATCTCATATCCTCTCTCCCTGCTTGTGCCCCCTCCCATGGGAGTTTATTATCTTTTGCGAGCCCCCATTTACTATCTACTACTGCAATAATATCAAAGCAGTTGTTGGGCTGCACAACCATTGCTACTGTGGTCGGGGATGTGTTTTCTCCACTAAGAACCTCTTTAGCGCGCTTCACGTCATTAATATTGCACGGCTCGTCGTGATGGGTGTCATTGGGGGAAGTCATAGTATGAGTACTTTCAGATTGATTAGCCATTCTGTGCTATGTGTCTCTATAGATACGACCCATAATTCAATTTTAATAAAAAAGTACCACCCATACGAGGATGGAGCAGATAGGGAATAGTATGGACAGCGTTGGTGCATCAACATCTGCGCGAAGTATATTGCTTATTGGTATTGCCGGTGGAATGGGGTCAGGAAAAACATCTCTATCCCGCCTTATAGCTGCTCGCTGTAATGTACCAATCATTCGATTGAAGTGGTTTCTGCGTGCTGGTGAGCTGGCGCATACCCCTGCGTCATACGAAATAGATGATCTCGAGCGCACGCTCGCATGGCTATCGGCGGTTCGCACTAGTGGTGGTAGAACATATAATTATCGCGGGCATATCATTACATGGTCACCAGTTATGATCATTACCGGCTTGTATACATTCTTATATCCCACACTTATGAGTCTATTGAAAGTGAAAATATTCATTGATTGTGATGCTGATACTCGCCTCTGTCGCATGATCCGAGGACTCACTGTAGATGTTGATGCGAGGCAATATTTACGATTAATTGACCAGTATGAGTCCACTGCGAGCGAGATGAACTCACATTTGATTGCGCAAAGGGCATCTGCGGACCTCATAGTAGAGGCACATAGTGCAAAGTGGTCAACACTCAATGATATACTACACCCTACCATCGCCGACGCAATGACATGTAAAAGGGCACTTTAATGTACTATATGGCCCTTATGGCCAGCGAATATAGATAAAAGTTCTCTTTTTTCGTCCAGTGGAACGTTGAAGTGATCGAGTGTTCTCTCTAATTCATTTGCCACCTCATCGAACTCAACCACTGATATTCCAAGATTACTATGTGCGACTGTCAGTGCTGAAGTGAATGGGCACAATGGTGACTTGACCGTAGGTATGAATGAGTATGGCCCTCCGGCTTGGTCACAAACCCATAATGTTCTCATGAATTTCAGCCCCGGTAATCTAGTTAATTGATTACGATGCCAATCACGCAGCTTCTCATTGGGGGAATCTTTGCCAACAATGGGGTTGCTAATCAATGCGTCAGAGAAATGGTTGATGACCCCTGCAATAGCATATACACCGCCGAGTCTTTCATAGAGTGTGGGTCGCATGATTCCCATGTACCCAAGAGTAGTACGTATACCCTTGCGGAACATATATATGACTATGAGTATAATCACTATTATCACTGCTACTGGTACTACCATGAGCATATATACTACACTAACATGAATATCTTGGAGGCCATAGTAATGCCCGGGTCTATATTACATAGCGATAGGGCCGACAGCAGTAAACATGAGTATATATGAGT
>JACCDQ010157144.1_pt1 | contig 16161 bp, 7 predicted proteins | sample 7446031 | NCBI WGS metagenome assembly JACCDQ01 (sample SAMN15323442, study PRJNA562643) | freshwater metagenome | isolation source: river surface water | place: USA:Blue River Watershed | collected 2017-08-17
CCAGGCAGATTTTTTGGCACTACCTTTTTTCTTTGGGCGAGCAAAGAAAAAAGGTAGTACTCGCGCAGGACAGAGCGCGTGGAGAAAGATGTGGGTACACGGTAGCTTTTTTTCAAGGAGGGGGCGACCGTTGCGAAGCGCCGCCGACGCAGCGATCAGGGGTGGCCCACTCGACCCTTTTCTCAGCACCTCCCTCCCTTTCGGGGAGGGCCGGGGTGGGGCCTCTCGACACTTTACGCAACACCTCCCTCCCTTTCGGGGAGGGCCGGGGTGGGGCCTCTGCGGTTAATAATTCATACTTCATGCATCATAATTCCTAACTCCTAACTCCCATGTCAAGACCAAAAGATACCAACAAGCTCGCCCAGGCGCGTAGCCTTTATTTCAACACTACGCTCACCCAGAAGCAGATCGCCGACCTCATCGGCGCCTCACAGAAGACCGTTTCTGAGTATATCAGCGACAACAATTGGAAGCTGCTCAAGCAGCGTTGCAGCCAATTGCCCTTGGTCTTCGTCGACCAGATGAACAGCGAGCTCCGCCAGCTCAACGATGCCATCGCGTCCCGGCCCGAGGGCGAGCGCTTCCCCACCTTGGCTGAGGCTGAGCTGCGCCGGAAGATACTCTACTCCCTGGCAGCCGTTAAGGACCGTATGTCCGCTGGCGCACACGCCGAGGCATTTCTCAACCTGCTCAACTTCGTGGCCACCCGCGACCTCGACGCCGCAAAGGTCATCAACCATTATACGATGGAGTTCATGAAGGTTACGCACAATATCCCGCACGGCAAGGTCGAGCACTACGACCTCGCAGGCGAGGTCATAGAGCTCGACCTCCGGGGCGATGACGAAGAAGAAGACGATGAGCAGGAAGAGAAGATGCGCAGGCTGGAAGACGCTTTAAAAGCACTGGCCGCCAAAGAAAAGGCCGCCACCGTACCCGTCGACAAAGAAGACGATCACAAAGTCCAGAAGGACAATGACGACGACATCGATATCCCCGGCCTCATCGCCCAATACCTTCCCAACCCCAAAAAATGACCCCATGCACCACCCCATTGGCAGATCGGCACATCATCACGTTAGTACCATTGGCGCATCATCACATTGGCACATTCCCTTTTACCCTATTACCCTTTTACCCATTTACCCATTTACCCATTTACCCTATTACCCATTTACCCTCTCACCCTATTAACATTTTATACCTTATAGTGCTTAAAATGGAGGTCAAATGGTAGTTATATACCTCTCTCAGTAGTTATATACATAACGATGAAAAACATAACTATTGCCCATGGCTCATTTCCGGCCCCGCACCCTCAAAACACCCCCCTTTTTGCCTCTACCCCCGATTTTTATACCTTATCCGCAGAACACGTCCCCTGACCACAGAAAACAAACCAACAGATCGAGACCTTCAACCAACGACTTTCAACTTTCAACTTACGACTTTCAACTTACGACTTACGACTTACGACCTACGACTTACGACTTTCAACTTACGACTTACGACTCCTCCACCCGATTTGCACATTTCCCCCTAACATTATATCTTTAGCCCTAATTACCGATCGGTGACCAAAACACACTAGTATGCAGAAAAAGCTATTCGCCTTCTTCCTGGCCATCACGCTCTTATCTACGGCGTCGCAAAGCCATGCGCAGCGCACCAAAAGCGAGCTGACCCTCGGCTGGGGATTCTATAGCATTTACCAGTTCGTGAACCACCCGCCCTACAATACTTCGTCGGGCACCTGGAACCTCGGCTACCGCTACTATGTGTCCAGGGACGTGACCCTTGGCCTCGGTATCGGCATCGAGAACATCAGCAACTGGGCCACCTTTACTTCCATCGTACCTGAGATAACCGTCAAGTACCTCGATACCAAGGACGACCGCGTGCGTGTGCGCCTCTATGGTTCTGCGGCCTATGGCCTCACTGCCATCAGCGACCTCCATGTAGGCCCCGGCCAGGTGGACGAGAGCGGCCTGAAACCATGGGGCTTCCAGTTCAACCCCATCGGTATGCGCCTCGGCCGCAGGCATGCGTTCTTTACTGAGCTCGGCTTCGGTTACAGGGGCATCGTTCATGTAGGCTATGCTTACCGCTTCAACTCCTTCCTGCCGCACTACCACGAGCATGGCGAGTCGAACCCACACGGTGAACAGCAATAATGATCACGATATTTCATAAAGATGTGCGGCCCGAACCGCACATTTTTTTTGTTCAGGCAGTTATACTTTATACATTTCACAACAGAACAGTCGGTAAATTGCCGCACTTTTGTACCCGTTCCACCGGGAGCCGCAAATGAAGAAACTCGACTGGTATATCGTCCGAAAGTTCCTGAGCACCTTCTTCTTCGCCATCATGATACTGGCGGTAATTTCCTGCGTCATCGACTACTCTGAGAAGGTGGACAATATCGTGTCCAAGAAGGCGCCGCTGGGCGTGGTGCTCAATTACTACAAGAATTTCGTGCCGCACATCACGGCCCTGCTGTTCCCGCTGTTCATATTCATAGCTACCATCTTCTTCACCTCCAAGCTGGCCTATAAGTCGGAGATAATAGCCATGCTGGCGGGCGGCGTGTCGTTCAACCGTTTCCTGCGGCCCTATTTCATTGGCGGCGGCTTCCTGTGCGCAGTGTCCTTCATTGCCAATCACTGGATCATCCCTGTGGCCAATAAGCAGCGCATCGACTTCGAGAACACCTATATCAATGACGCCAATTTCCGCTGGGCATCGGATAACCTGCATCTCGGGATAGCGAAGGATACCTACGTCTATATCCAGAATTTCAATTTCAATAATTATGTGGGCAACCGGTTCTGTGTAGAGAAGATAGAGGGCACCCTGCTGAAAGAGAAGCTGATGGCCGACTATGCCACCTATGACACCGTGAAGAAGCTGTGGACCCTGCACAATGTAGTGATCCGCACCAATGATACCATGACCGAGAAGCTGGTGAAGATACCCGAGATGGTAATGACCTACCCCTTCTCACCCGCCGACCTCAACAAGGGTGACGCCATCAAGGAAGCCCTTACCACCCCTCAACTGGACAGGTACATAATATCGGAGCAGATGAGGGGACAGGAAAACCTCAATACCTACTTCATAGAGAAGGAGCGCCGCACTGCAACTCCTTTCGCAGGCATGATCCTCACTATCATCGGCGCCTGTATCGCATGCAGGAAGATACGCGGCGGCAGTGGTTTTCATATAGCGCTGGGCATCGCACTGAGCGCCATTTTCGTTCTGTTCCTGCAGCTATCCACCACCTTTGCCACCAAGGCCTCCCTCGACCCCAAAATAGCAGTGTGGATCCCCAATATGATCTTTGGCACGCTGGCTTTCGTGCTTTACAGGCGGCAGGCGCGGTAAGTCATTTGCGGGCATCCCAGCCTTTGTAATACCCTTTTAGCGGTTGTGCTGCTTCCTTCAGTTCTGTTTCCATAGCAGCGATAGTATCTATTTGCACCTTGCTGCTGCGGCCTACAACCACCTCGTAGGCCAGGATATCGCTTTCTGCCTTCTGCATGGATACACTCCTGTAACCATGTGCCTGCGCAAACGTTACGAATGCAGCGCGGCTGCTATCGGTCATGAAATACAGGGTATGCTTTATCTCCCGGGGTGCATCCAGGTCATCTCCGCCTTTGCTTAACTCTTCCAGCTTCCTGTTGGCGGCCATCCATGCGGTGGCATTACTATCGGGGTAGAGGAAGGTGCGGTAGGTGCTCCAGTATGGGTCATGTTTAATTTTGACGGTGTATTGATAGCCCTTGTAGTTATTGCCATACATGCGGGCGATGGCATTACGCACACCATTGGTATCCCTGACATAGTAATAATTCAGCCTTTCGCAATTGTAGGTAAAGGTACCCACCAGCTTTTTAGCTGTGATACCTGCAAGGAAATTATCGGTGGCAGTCAGTATGTCCTCCAGGTTGGCGATGTCAGCCGCGGGCGGGATGCTTTGGCTGGCCGAACAGTTGTTAGACCTTGGCCCCGTCACTACCAGGTAGGGCAACTTTTTGTTGGGGGCGGACGACATTGCTCCCATATCTACCAATACCGAACCGGGTTTGGCACCATATTTCGCCATATAGGTGTCCCAGTTCTCCTGGCCATACGCCAGTGAACAGATACAATTCGCAACGATCAGCCAGCCTATCCGCTTCATGGTGTAAAATAAAGGATAGCCTGCCAACCCCGCAAACCCTTTATGAAAACTTTATGGCATAAAAAATGGGCCCCGGAGAACCGGAGCCCATTGTATCATTTCACAAAACTGTGTTTACTTCTTAACAAAGGTCTTAGACGCTACCTTCTCGCCATTGCTGATGACCATCACAGAGTAGATGCCTGGCGCCATCGGCGTTACATCCACACTGCCCTTGCCATTCACGATAGCTTCTGCAGCCACTTCCTTGCCCAGCATGTCTATCACCCTGATAGAGATCTCGTCGCTGTTCCTTGTACCAGAGATCTCGATGTTGATCCTCGAGTCGGTCGGGTTCGGGAAGAGCTTCACATCGATGTTGCCCAATACTACAGGAGCAACGTCGGTCGGTGCGTTGTAGTAAACCTTCTGCTGGCAACCACCACGATTAGAGATTACCCAGTAACGCCTGTTCACGAAGTCAGGGTTAGGCAGGTAGTAAGACTGCTGAACAGCGCCTGGTATCAGGGTAGAGTCGAGCGTTGCCGCGTCGTCATAACCCCACTGGTAGCTGTTGGCGATGTTGTCTGTACAGATCAGCTCCTTAGCGAAGTACTTCACCTCAGGCGTGTAGGCTGCATCGTTGGTCACATGCACCACGAAGCTATCTGTTACAAAGCATCCAGTGCTGATGTACTGTGTTGTCAGACGAACCACTGCTGTACCCGGATCCCAGAAGTTGAACACTGCATTCTGCCTGTCTGCGGATATCGCGTAGACTTCAGCGTTGGTTGCAGTCCAGATATAAGTGATACCTGAGGGTGTAGACGAATCTGCACCGAAGTTCACGAACTGCGATTTGAGGCAAATCGTATCATCAGGGTGTATCTTGATCGCTGTGTGTGGCGCCATGACATGTACGGTCACCATCATCGTAGCAGTGTCTGTACCACAGTCTGTGGTCATCAGGTAAGTGATCGTAGATGTACCCGCAGCCAGGGCAGTTACCACACCGCTTGCAGCACCTACGGTCGCTACAGATGTGTTACTGCTGCTCCATACACCACCAGGAACTGTGCTGGAGAGTGTAGATGTATAGTTGATACACAGACCAGCATTGCCAGACAGCGTGCCTGCATCAGGCAGCGGCTTCACCAGGATGCTCACTGTGCTTGTATCGCTCGCACACATGTTGGTGTATACATAACTGATCAGCACTGTACCAGCACCATTACCTGTCAACACACCTGTCACGCTATCGATGAGCGCTATCGATGTATCGGGGCTCCACCATTTGCCGTCAGCAGTTGAGCTAGCCAGCGTGATCAATGAATTCAGACATACAGCGGTCGGGCCAGTGATCGTGCCAGCATGTGGCTGCGGGTTCACAGTGAACGACTTAGTCGCTGTACAGCCAGTACCGATAGTGTAAGAAACTGTCACCACATTGCCAACGAGACCCGTCAGTATACCGGATGCACTACCAATAGAAGCTATAGATGCATCAGATGTACTCCAGGTACCACCCGGTGTAGCGTCGGTGAGCGTTGTTGTAAAGCCTTCGCAGACAGTAGAATCACCAAAGATCTCAACAGGAACCGGGTCCACTGTCAATGTTGCTGTTGCGCTACAACCTGCGAGCGGGGTAGCATAAGTGATGGTCACCGGACCGGCGCTCACACCTGTTACAACACCAGAAGCAGAGCCAACCGTAGCAACTGAACCATTGCTGCTGGTCCATACACCACCAACGTAATCGTTACCAAGGGTGATGCTTGCAAATTCGCAGACATTAGATACACCTGTTATCGGGTTCAGCGTAGGCTCTACGTGCAGAACACGTGTCACATAACATGCTGTACCCAGTGTATAAGTGATAGTAGTAGTACCTACCGATCCGCTTGTAACGTTACCGAAGGCATCGATAGATGCAACTGCAGGTGTACTGCTGCTCCAGGTACCACCTGATGCCAGGTTGGTGAGGAACGTTGTGCTACCGATACAGATATTCACATTACCAGAGATGGTAGGAGGTATTGGATTAAGCGTGAGTTGCTTGGTCACATAACAACCAGTGGTCAGCAGTGTGTAGCTCAATGTAGCAGTACCGAAGCCCACACCAGTTACCACACCAGAGGCAGAACCGATAGTAGCGGTCGTTACGTCACTGCTGCTCCAGGTACCGAACGGAGTTGCATCCGTCATGGTCGTTGCAGAGCCTACGCAGATGTCATCAGCACCAACGATCGGATCGGGGAGCGGATTAACAACCACAAGCGCCGTAGTGTAGCAGCCCGTAGGCAGTGTGTAAGTGATCGTAGCAACACCATCGCTGAGACCAGTTACGAAGCCGGTAGTAACACCTACAACAGCTACGAACGGATCGCTGCTGCTCCATGAGCCACCTATAGACGTAGTAGCCAGAGTAGTGAGGCCACCTACACATATGTTGGTAGTACCAGTGATCGGATCAGGCAGCGGCTGTACGGTCATTATGGTAGTACGTGTACAACCTGTGCCGAGCAATGTGTAAGATATGATAGATGTACCTGGAGAAACACCCAGTACCACACCGGTGCTGAGACCGATAGGTGCTACTGATGGATCGCTTGACATCCAGATACCACCTGGTACCAGGTTGGTGAGCGTAGTTGTAAGACCACGGCAAACGCTGTCTGCACCATCAATAACCGGAGGTGTGGCGTTCACAGTGATAGCATGTGCTGCATAACAGCCACCAGGCAGAATGTAACGTATCGTATCGATGTTAGCGGCGATACCAGTAACAACACCCGTTGTGCCATCAACAGAAGCAACTGATACGTCCTGGCTTACCCAAGTACCGCCTGGTATAGCATTGTACAGGTTCACCGACTGGCCCATACATATCTGCGAAGGACCAGTAATAACAGAAGGAGCTGCATTGACAGTAACCTGGCCTATCACGCGGCAACCTGCGCCGAGTGTATAGGTGACATTGGTAACACCTGAAGATACACCGGTGAGTATACCACTGCTCACACCGATAGTAACTATCGATGGGTCAGCACTACTCCATGTACCACCTGTGATGCCGTTGGTCAGGGTCGAGTTCTCAGCAACGCATATGTCGCGATCGCCAATGATAGATGGCGGAGCTGGCGTTACAGTTACAGTGATCTTAGTAGAGCAACCACCAGCCAATGTGTAGCGGATGGTGTCAACCACAGGACCAGTACCTGTTACCACACCAGTGGTAGCGTCAACGATAGCGACATCGAGGAAGTCGCTGGACCAAACACCACCAGATACGCCGTTGAAGAGTGTAGTAGTAGAACCTTCACAAACGCTGGTCACACCAGTGATCGCTGTAGGAACAGGGAACACAGTTGCGATCTGGATCAGCCTGCAAGATGTGGACAATGAATAAGTGATGCGGGCAGTACCCGGAGAAACACCGTCCATGAGACCTGAGGTCACACCGATAGTTGCTATCGACGGGTTGCTGCTGGTCCATACACCACCTGGTGTGCTGCTGCTCAGTGTAGAAGACAGGCCAGTACATACCGACAGTGAACCGCTGATGTCTGTTGGAACAGGGTTAACTGTGAACGACATTGTCTTAGCGCAGCCGCTAGGCATTGTGTAGCTGATAGTGACCAGGCCTGGAGTAACACCTGTCACCACACCAGTGCTGGATACGGTAGCAATAGTGATATCTGTAGTGCTCCATGTGCCGCCTGCGCTGGTATTCATCAGCGTAGTGGTAGAGCCCTGGCAAACTGTTGGTGTACCAGTGATGTTCGCTGGCAGCGGACTAACTGTAACTGCCTGTGTTGCCTGGCAACCAGTACCTACCATGTAAGTGAGGATAGCAGTACCGGTAGTGATACCAGTAGCTACACCAGTACCAGCGTCGATGCTTGCCACCAGCGGGTTGCTGCTGCTCCATGAGCCACCTGATGTGAGGCTGGTGAAAGTAGATGTGGTACCCAAACAGATGTTTGCGATACCGATGATAGCAGTAGGTGCAGGATTGATCGATACGGTAACTACCTGAGAACAACCGGTACCTACTGTATAAATGATATTTGATGTGCCAGCTGACAGACCTGAAACGAGGCCGTTAGAAAGACCTACCGTGGCAACGAATGTGTTGCTGCTGCTCCATGTACCACCTGGTGTCAGGCTGGTGAGGTGCGAAGTAGAACCCTGGCAGAAAGATAGCGTACCGGCTATCGCTGAAGGCAGCGGGAATACGCTTACCATGCGAGTAGACAGGCAACCTGTGCCCAGTGTATAAGTGATGATGGCTGTACCGTTGGTGATACCAGTGATGACACCCGTAGAAGGATCGACCGCAGCTACCAGCGGGTTACTGCTGCTCCAGGCGCCGCCTGGTGTAAGACTGGTATATACTGTAGATGCGCCAACGCATACAGAGCTTGAACCACTGAGTGCACCCGGCAGGAAGTTAACGGTGAGTACCGCTGTTACCTGGCAACCAGTGTTCATCTTATACGTAATGGTCGCTGTGCCAGCTGAAACGCCAGTGACAAGGCCAGTCACCGAGTTAACAGTAGCTACCGATGTAGCGCTGCTGATCCATGAACCGCCAAGTGTAGTGCTGGACAGTGTAGTAGTAGAACCGACGCAAACGAACATCGGGCCGGTTATAGCAGCAGGTACAGCGTTCACTGTAGCTGTGCGTGTGCGGTAACAACCCGTGCTGATCACAGTGTAAGTGATATCGGTCAGACCAGCGCTAACACCGGTAAGGATACCAGAACCAGAACCGACAGTAGCAACGGATGTGTTAGCACTGCTCCATGTACCACCTGCAGTCGCGTCTGTCACCACTGTAGAGGCGCCCTCACATACGATCGGGGTACCGCCTATTACCTGTGGCAGGCTCAGCACGGTCATATTGGTCACCGTGCGGCAACCTGTAGGCATTACATAGCTGATGTTAGCAGTACCTACAACGTGTGCGGTAACAACACCCGTGACGGGATCGACAGAAGCGATCGGCGGGTTGTTGCTGGTCCACATGCCACCGGTCATTGAGTTAGCCAGTGTGACGCTGGTGCCGAGGCAGACCGTGTTGCCACCAGTAGACACAGGAGGCAGCGGGTTCACAGTGAACACCACTGTACGGTTACAACCTGTAGTGAGCGAATAAGATATCGTTGAAGTACCGGCTGCGATACCAGTAACAACACCGGTAGATGAAACGATAGCGACCAGTGGATCACTGCTGCTCCAAATACCTGTTGTAGGCACTGATACCAGTGTAGATGAAGAACCGGCACATACCTGCGGTGTGCCAGTGATCACCGATGGCAGGGCTTGAACAGTGAACTGCACGGTAGACTTACAGCCACCCGGCATTGTATAAGATATAGTGGCGAAACCTGCATTGTGCGCGGTTACCAGGCCGAATGCATCAACTGAGGCATTGAATATGCTGTTGCTGCTCCATGTACCGCCTGGGGTCACGTCGCTCAGTGAAGATGTATTGTTCACGCAAGCCAGCGGCACGCCTGTGATAGGTGCCGGTGTCGGGCTAACGGTAACGGTCACTGACTGGCTACATGTAGTGCCCAGTGTATAGATGATGTTGGCAGTGCCGGGAGAGATACCCGTCACAACGCCTGTTGGCGTCACGGTAGCTATCGAAGTATTATTACTGCTCCATGTCCCCCCCACAGTTGCGTCCGTGAGGCCGGTTGTGCTACCGTCGCACACCGCTGCTGTACCAGCTATCGGCAGTGGCAGCGGATTAACGGTCATGGTCCTTGTCACAAAGCAACCGGTGCCGATCGTATATGTGATCATCGCAGTGCCAACACTTACTCCTGTCGCAGCTCCTACTACGTCCACACTGGCAACGCTTGGGTCAGAGGAACTCCACGTGCCGCCCGTAGTAACGGATGCCATAGCTGTTGTTGAGCCCAGACATACCGCACCTGCACCGGTAATTGCACCTGGCAGGCCGTTAACGGTCACAACACTTGGAGTGTAGCAGCCGGAAGGTACACGATAAGAGATAGTTGCCGTACCAGACGAAACACCCGTGACGATGCCAGTAGCGGCACCGACAGTGGCTACCGCTGTAGCGCTGGAATACCAGAGACCACCGGGGGTAGCGCTCGAAAGTGCAGTGTTTCCGCCGACGCAAACTGATAAGCTACCTGTAGCCGGAACTGGCGTTGCATTAACCGTGATGATCGTACTTGTAGTGCATCCTTGCGCAGATGTATAAACTATAGTTGAAGTACCGGGAGCGATACCAGTAACGAGACCAGGTATCAGGGAGATAGTAGCATTCGCAGGAGTGCTGCTGGTCCAGGTGCCACCGGCTTGGGAATTGGCGAGGGTCATTGTGGAACCTACGCACACTGTGCCTGGGCCCGATATCGGCGGTGGAGTGATGTAAGTAGTCACTACTACCGTAGCACGGCAGCCAGAACCCAACGAGTAAGTAACTGTAGCCATACCTGATGATACGCCGGTCACAACACCTGTCGTGGCATCTACCACAAGTATCGCACCTGCAGCTGATGTCCAGACACCACCTGGTACTGTATTGGTCAGGGTCGTTGTGCTGCCAGAACAAACTGAGGTCGTACCACCTATCGGTGATGGCGCCTGGTTAACAGTTACCGGAACTGTGCGGTAACAACCTGTCGGGAAGATGAAGCTGAGGTTAGCCACGCCAGCGTCAACGCCGGTAACAACGCCGCTAACGCCTACTGTAGCTACGGTAACGTCGCTGCTGCTCCATGTACCTGTTACGTATGGAGAGCTCGTGAGTGTGATGTTAGAACCTTCGCATACGTTGGTCGGGCCAGTGATGACAGCGGGCAGTGGGTTAACAGACACTACTGCTGTCCTTGCACAACCTGTAGGCAGTGTATAAGATATAGTGGTCTGGCTTGCGCTCATACCGGTCACCACACCTGCGGCATCTACGCTGCCAACGGCAGGATTGCTGCTGCTCCATACACCTGAAGGTGTAACGTTGCTGAGGGTGGTGTTGAAACCGATACATACGGTGAGTGCACCAGTGATAGGGGCCGGACGTGGGTTAACGCTCACGGTAGCAGTAGCGCTACAGCCGTTGCCTATCGTATAAGATATTGTTGCTGTACCCATGCTCACACCGCCAACTGCGCCGGATGCCGGACCTGCAGTGGCAACCGCAGGGTTGCTGCTACTCCAGATACCGCTGCCCGGTGCGCTCGTAATGTCGGTGGTAGAACCCTCGCACACTACGAAAGTACCTGCGAGCGGAGTTGGTACTGCATTGACAGTTACCACCAGTGTGCGGTAGCAACCTGTAGGCAGTGTATAAGATATGTGAGCGGTACCCAGTGCATTACCGGTTACAACGCCGCCTACACTAACTGTAGCTACGAGGCCGTTGCTGGTGCTCCATGCACCACCTGCGTCAGCATCGCTGAGGGTAGTAGTGCTGCCGAGACAAACTGCACCGGAACCGGTGATGTTGGCCGGGAAAGGATTCACTGTGGCTACGCCGGTCATAGTACAACCAGTAGAAAGCCTGTAAGATATGGTCGCAGTACCCACTGCATTACCTGTAATAAGACCAGTGCTCACCGCGATGGCAGCTACAGATGGGGTGCTGCTGCTCCATGTACCACCCGCTGTAGCGTTGGTCAATGTAGAAGTAGAAGACGGGCAAATGCTCAGGCTGCCGCCGATAGCTGCAGGAAGTGGGTTGACCGTAGCGGTCTTAGTCCTGATACAGCCAGTAGACAATGTATAAGTGATGTCTGTAGTACCTGCAGTGAGGCCGCTCAGCACACCACCGGCGCTGATAGAACCGATCGCCGGAAGGCTGCTGGCCCATGTGCCACCAGGTGTCGTGTTGCTCAGCACCGTGGTAGAGCCTTCGCAGACAACCGCTGTGCCACCGATCGAAGCAGGCAGTGCGTTCACTGTCATCGCATGGATGGTCTGGCAGCTCGATGGCAGCTTGTAGGTCATGTTAACAGTACCTGCGGCAATGCCGCTCACCAGGCCTGTAGTAGTATTGATAGTAGCCCTTGATGTGTTGCTGCTGCTCCAGGTACCTGTTGGCGTCGCATCTGTCAGGGTCGTTGTAGAACCGATGCAGATAGAAGAAGCACCAACAATTGCAACCGGCGCTGCATTCACGGTCATGGTCATAACCCTGTAGCAACCAGAAGGAACTGTGTAAGTGATGTTGGTAGTACCAGCGCCTACTGCAGTAACGAAACCGGTGCTGATACCGATGTTGGCCACGCCGCCGTTGCTGCTGGACCATGAGCCACCGCCGGTGGTATTGGTCAATGTAGTTGTAGTGCCTTCGCAGATCACGGTGGCTCCGCTTATCGTGTTCGGCGTTATGTAGGCAGTGATACCATAAGTAACGCGGCAACCAGTGCCGAGCGTATAGGTCATCGTAGCTGCGCCACCAGATGAACCGGTAACTACACCAGTGCTGAAATTGACCGAGGCCACAGCCGGTGCGCTGGAACTCCATGCGCCGCCGCCAGTGGTACTGCTCAGTGTGATGTTGCTACCAGAACAAACGCTCGTCGGACCAGTGATAGCTGCAGGCAGCGGGTTCACCGTCACATCCGCAGTGCGGTAGCAACCAGTGGACAGTGTATAAGTAATGGTAGATGTACCAGCGAGGATACCGGTCACTACACCAGATCCAGATACTGTAGCTACAGAACCATCGCTGCTGGCCCAGGTGCCACCTGTGGGTGCGCTGGAGAGTGCTGTAGTAGAACCTTCACACACAGTGAGAGTACCTGCAAGGTTAGATGGGAACGGATATACGGTCAGTATCGTGCTGCGCCTGCAACCTGTTGGCAATGTATAAGTAATGTTCACAAGACCATTGGAAACGCCGGTAACAACACCTGTGCCAGAGCCAACTGTAGCGATAGAAGGATTGCTGGTGCTCCAGGTACCACCTGAAGAAGCATTGGACAGTGCAGTGGTGTTACCGATACAAACACCGGTAGTACCTGTAATGGCAAATGGAAGCGGGTCTACTGTAAGTACCGTGGTCGTGTTACAAGAACCAAGTGCGTAAGTGATCGTCACCGTACCGGCAGAGATACCGCTGGCGAGGCCAGAACTTGCATTGATAGTAGCGATACCTGTATTGCTGCTGGACCAAACACCACCGCCAGAAGCATTGGTGAGTGTACCTGTAGAACCAACACATACATTGGCCGCACCACCTATCGCAGGCAGTGCGCCATTCACGGTCACATTCACCGACCTAACAGCGCTGGTACAGCCCGAACCTGAGTAAGTAGCAGTAACACTGTAGAAACCAGAAGCAGTAGTAGATGCGGGAACAATAGAAACGTTGTTGGCTGTGGTAGCAGCGCTGTATGCGAGAGGACCAGACCAGTTGTAAGCAACGAATGAACCCGGACCCGATGTGGTACCTGCTGTAAGTGTAAAGGAATTGCCCACACAAATGGTAGAGGCCGACGTAGTCAGCGTAGCGATAGAGGGCAATGCACTCACCGTATAGCTGTTCGGCGTTGTTGGTGGCGTGATGACAGTATTCACATCTGTTGCAGAGAAGCCGGTAGACGGGTTAGCGTCGATAGCGGCGCTGTTGTTCTGCGCTACGATGTAGTAAGAGACCGTATTACCGGTGCTGAGCCCACCCAGTGTAGCGGCAGGGATAACGAAATCCCATGTGCCACTGGTGCCACTGCCCGAAGTAAGTGTACCCTGTGCCGAGAACCATGCACCTGCGTTCTTCTTGAAATATATCCTGGGCATCAATGCACCGGATGTTGGTACACCGGCCGCATCGGAGATCGTTACCCCACCTACTGTAACATCACTTCCCACACACGACGGAGTTACCGGCGTGTAAGAAATGCTCGGTTGGGCAAATGCGCTACCGGTAACTAAAATTCCCGTAACCATTAATACCAATGCCAGATAGATCTTTCTCATAAACAGTCTGTTTTTTAAAAAATAGTTTTTCAATAGTTTTTCGTTTATAGCGATCAAATAACACCATAACGGGAAGGGACGTTCTGACATGTCTCTTTCCGCTAAAAGCGTGCGTTTTCCTTTAAGAACGCGCTATTATAGTTCTAAAAATCGTTATAAAATCTATAGTTTGGAGGCAAATTTAACAAAATAAAATTTAGTTTCAAATCTTCCATGTAAAAAAATAATATTTACATATTTTCAATTAAAATACATTATATGCCAATACTTTACTCGCGGGCACCGGTAAAGGCGTCCATCACACTACTTACCAAACACAATTATCGCATGTATCGCTTGTATTAACGTAAGAGGAACGATAGGGAATGGTGGTTAATGTTAATACAGCCGGGGCATAACAAGGAGACATCTTATAAGGCGTTCGCTTCCAGGCATTCGTTAGTACCGGCGTGCATCTTTTTAACTGAAATATAAAATTGCGATCCATTATATTGTTATTTCATGCAGCCGAACTCGCTTCGATCAGCGGCTCGTCAGCGTGCGGGACCCTCAGAATGATCTTGCACCCGGCACCCGGGCGGGACTGTATATCCAATGTACCGTTCAGCAGCTTGGCGCGCTGCAGCATGTTCAGGAAACCTATACCCTTTAACTCATATATCTTCTGCGTATCGAACCCTACCCCATTATCGGCGATATTCATAGCGAACTCATCTGGCGAATACGAAAGGGTAATGTCCTGGGTTGTGGCTTTTGAGTGCTTGGTGCAATTATGCATCGCCTCCTGGGCTATCCGGTAAACAAGCAGTTCCTTTTCGCTGTGTAATGCCACGGGCTGCCCTTCAACATGCAGGGAACACCTGACACCATCTGAAATGTTGATGTAGCTGATCTCTTCCTCCAGCAGGTTGGCCAGCCCACGCTTCTTGATGAACTCGCCGCTGAGGTTGTGGCTGATGTTGCGCACATCCACGATCAGCTGATCGAGCAACTTTTTGACGTTCTCTATGGTCTCTATCTGCTCCGCCTTCTCAGCATGCTTGCGGACAACGAACATATTCATCTTGGCAAAGCTGAGCAACTGACCGATATGGTCGTGTATCTCCTTGGATATCTGGTCCATGGTCTGCTCCTGCTCCTCTACCCTTGTCTTCAGCAATTTGTTCTGGTGGTCGGTCTCCAGGCGTTTTTTCTCTGCTATGTGCGCCTGTTCCTTTTGCTTCTGGATAACGAGGTACATGACGATAAACACGACGAACAGCGCCAGTATCAATACTACTGAGATAAAAAATGGTATGAGCGACTCACTGTTCATATTTCCGTTGCATCTTTGGAAGAAGTAAAAAGACTGAACCTATGCTTGCATAAATAAGCATATTGAATACAACCAATGCAACGTTGATCGCAGGCATCTTACCCTCGAATACTTTATTAAAATAATCATACAAGCTCCAGTTAGTAAGCGTAATAGCCCAGAAAAAAACAAGTAGTGCCGTAAGCCAGAATTGATGATAAAACTGGATCTTCGTCACCTCGCTTTTAAGTAACAACCGGAGAAATGAAAAAAGGCCCATGCCAATAGTGCACAGGCCTTCAAAGATCAGAAAATAGGAGTTCATTTTGTAAAGCCCTTGTATGTAAATGATATTTATCGCACCAAAGGCAACACCTATAATGCCAATGAAATAACCAATATTATACCGCCTGAAAAGGTCGATACTAAAATTGAAATAAAGTGAGATAATAGCAAATTCGACAAGGCCATAAACCGCGTACAATGGCATATTATTCCCCACTTTCATAGCAATATAAAGAGCGATAGTCTCATTTATAGATGAGAGTGCAATGAAGCAGGCAAATATTCTGGAAGCCAGATCAAGCATTTTGAACCGCAAAAAACATGTGATGGCAACGCAGTACATAATGCCGATATACACATAATACACTTTATCCATTGACGGTCGAAAGTCTACTGTTGAGTTTGTGTGGGGAATATGTCGCTGGAAGCAGATCCGCCAGATGGG
>JACCDQ012196651.1_pt1 | contig 16160 bp, 9 predicted proteins | sample 7446031 | NCBI WGS metagenome assembly JACCDQ01 (sample SAMN15323442, study PRJNA562643) | freshwater metagenome | isolation source: river surface water | place: USA:Blue River Watershed | collected 2017-08-17
GACGACGAGGTCGCGTTCCAGCAGTCCGTCTTCACGCGGCGCGGGGTGGACCGCATCCTCCGGTATGCGTTCGAAACGGCCCGCCGCCGGCCGAAGAAACACCTGACCTCCGCGACCAAGTCGAACGGCATCACCATCACGATGCCGTTCTGGGACGACTGCTTCCGCGCCATGGCCGCGCAGTATCCCGACGTGCGCACGGACCAGTTCCATATCGACATCCTCACCGCCCACTTCGTGCGCAATCCGCACTGGTTCGACGTGGTCGTCGGTTCCAACCTCTTCGGCGACATTCTCTCCGACCTCGGACCCGCCGTCACCGGCACGATCGGCATCGCGCCGTCGGCCAACCTCAATCCCGAGCACGAGTTTCCCTCCATGTTCGAGCCGGTCCACGGCTCCGCGCCCGACATCGCCGGCCGCGGCATCGCCAATCCGATCGGCCAGGTCTGGTCCGGCGCGTTGATGCTCGAACACCTCGGGCAACCCGAAGCCGCCGCCACGGTCCTCCGCGCGATCGAGACGGTGGTGGAGCGCGGCCCCCGCACCCGCGACATGGGCGCCGGCGACACGGCCTCGACCCGCGAGGTCGGCGACGCGCTCGTCGCCGCCGTCCTGTCGCCCTGATCCGCGCCCCTCCGATCGTTTCAACCCGCAAGCCCCATCCCCATGAACCCCACCCTGCCCTCCCGCGCATTTCTTTTCCTCGCCGCCGGCGCCCTGGCCGGCGCGCAGCCGGCCCCCTCCGTCCCGCCCGCCCAGAACGATCCCGTCAAGCTGGAGGTCTTCACGGTCACGGGCTCCAACATCAAGCGCATCGACCTGGAGCGCACGTTGCCCGTCACCACCATCAAGGCCGAGCAGCTCGAGATCTACGACCCCGGGCAGCCGTCGGATTTCCTCGCGGCCCTGCCGATGGCCGCGGGCCTGCCGGGCAACGAAGCGGCGCTCGCCACGCAGAACGCCCGCGGCGACAACGCCAACATCTCGTTTCGCGGCCTCTCGTCCGGCAACACGCTCATCCTCCTCAACGGCCGCCGCATCGCGCCGCACCCCATCACCTGGAACGAGCAGGGCGTGCCCGCCCTGTCCGTGAACGTGAACCAGCTGCCGAACCGCGGCATCGAACGCGTCGACGTGCTGCGCGACGGCGCCTCGTCGATCTACGGCGCCGACGCCGTCGCGGGCGTGGTGAACTACGTCATGCACCGGCGCTTCCGCGGCACGGAACTCTCCCTGCGCTGGGGCACCACCGATTACGGCGACGGGACCGAGTATCGCGGCTCGCTCACGCACGGCCGCGACTTCGCCGGCAAAAAGGGCCGCCTGATCTTCACCGCCGACTGGTATGACCGCGCGGGCACCTTCCTGCGCGACCGCCCCTTTGCCGCCGACGGCGACCAGGTCGCACGGGCACCCGCGCCGTGGAACGTCTACACCGACACCGCGTTCAACAAGCGCACCACCACGAGCGCCTACGGACAGTTCAGCGCCGTCGCCGTCACCGGCCGCGACGCCTTCGGTGCGTTTCTCGTCACGAACCAGCGGCCGGCGGGCATCCCGACCAACTACTTCACCGCGACCGGTGGGTTCTTTCTGGTGCCCACGACCGGCAGCGGCCAGCGGGGACTTGCCACCGCCGCTCCGCCCCGCGCCGCCAGCGGCCCGGGCAAGGACTACTATTGGAACCTCAACGATGCCCGCTCGCTCCAGCCGCAGTCCCGGCGCGCCAACGTTTTCCTCGGCGGCGAATTCGACCTGAGCCCGCGCGTCACGGCCTTCGCCGACGTCAACTACTACCGCGCCCGCTCCGTCGTGCTGCGGGATCCGGACATCTACCAGAGCAGCGTGAACGGCCCGCTCGTGATCCCCACGAACAACCCCTTCAATCCCTTCGGCGAACGGTTCTGGCACCCGACGGGCGCGCCCAACGCCGACGGCTCCGCCCGCCTCGTCGGCACCCCGACCGCGGTCAACGTCGTCAACCACCGCTTCCGGGACTTCGGCTCCCGCGAGGACACCGTCACCAACCACGCCTACCGCGTGCTCCTCGGCGCCCGCGGCAAGTTCGCCGGCACGTGGACGTGGGAAACCGCCGCCGTGCACGCCGAAGGTCGCGCCAACGAATACGAGCCGATCCAGCGCATCAGCCTCACCCAGGCCGCGGCGTTGCTCACCGATCCCGCCCGCGCGCTCAACGCCTTCGGCCGCACCTACGCCGTGCAGAACGGCGCGCTCGTCGACACCGGCCCCTTCGTCCACTCCGCGGCCGTCAAGCAGTCCACCTACGGCGTCTTCGAGCGCGACGGCATGACCCGCTTCCGCAGCCTCGACTTCAACGCCAGCGGCGAAGTCGCGTCCCTCTGGGGCGGAAACAAGCTCAGCCTCGCCCTCGGCGGCGAACTCCGGCGGGAGGATTTCTCCGATGTGCGCGCGCCGTTCGCCGGTCTCAATCCGGCGGGCTCCGGCCTCGACCCCACGCGGTCCGACGTCGTCAGCGCGTCCTCGGTGCCCGACACCTTCGCCGACCGCAACTCGGTCTCCGCCTACGCGGAGATCCTGCTGCCCCTCGTCGGGCGCGAGTTCAAACTGCCGCTTGCGCAGGCCCTCGAGCTGAGCGCCGCGGCCCGCTCGGAACACTACAGCGACTTCGGCAATACCGTCAGCCCGAAGTTCGGCCTCACGTGGAAACCCGCCGACTGGCTCATGGTGCGCGCGTCGCACAGCCGCGGCTTCCGTCCGCCGTCCCTGCCCGCGCTCTATCGCGGCAGCTTCATCGCCACCGCGCTGAACAGCCAGGACACCTACCGCTCCACCGTCACGCAACTGCTCACCGACCAGGGGCTGAACCGCATCAACCGCGTCGCCGGCAACCCCGACCTCCAGCCCGAGAAGTCGAAAGGGATCTCCAGCGGGATCGTGATCGACGTGCCCGGGGTGCGCGGCCTCTCGCTCACGGCCGACTACTACGAGATCCGCCACCGCGACATCATGGGCTCGAGCGGCACGATCAACGACGATCGCGACGCGCTGGTCGCCGCCACGCAGGCCGCCCTCGCCGCCGGCCAGAGCATCGCCGCGATCGACCTCGGCTCCGGCACGGCGCGCTATCAGGGCGACGGCTCGGTGGTCCGGTTGCCGGTGACCGCGGAGGATCGCGCCTTTTTCGCCGCCTACAACGCCACCCGCGCCCCGGGCGCCCAGCGCGCGGCCGTCGGCGCGATCGACTACCTGCGCACGACCTACTTCAACAAGGCCGAGCAATTCGTGAACGGTTTCGATTTCGGCCTGAACTACCGCTTCCGCCCGCTGCCCGTCGGCCACCTCACGTTCGAGACCAACTGGACGAAGCTGAACGCCTTCTACACCTACACCACGCGCAATGCGCCCCGCACCGAACTCATGGAAGCCAACCTCGCCGCGACCTCGGGCGCCTCGCCCAAATGGCGGGGCAACGCGCAGCTCACCTGGCGCCGCGACCGCTGGAGCGCCGGTCTGGGCATGTTCTACACCGGGAGTTTCACGCTGGCCGGCGTCACCACCAGCCCGGCCGTCTACGAGTCGTTGGGCCGGCCGTCCTACATCCGCCCGGTCTTCACCAACGGCACCACCGTCTACCGCATGGTCCATCGCGACACCCAAAGCTACAACGTCTTCCTCGCTTACCGCCTTGACCGGACCGACGCGCGCCGTTGGCTGCGCGATACCAGCATCCGGGTCGGCGTGAACAACGTCCTCGGCACGGAGCCCCCCCTCTCGGACGACAACAACACCTACGAGACCGCCCTCTACAACGCGATGGCCAAGGGCCGCCTCTACTCCCTCACCGTCACCCGAAAATTCTGACATGCCTGCGGTCTCCCTCGCCCGGACCCCGGTCCAAAAAGCCGGCCTCGTCGCCGGACTCGGATTGGCGGTGCTCGTCGCCGTCTTCTTCCATCCCGTCCCGGACAAACCGGCGATCGGCGCCGTGGCCGCGGTGGTCGCGCTGATGGCGTGCTGGTGGATGACGGAGGCGATCCCGCTGGCGGCGACCGCCCTGCTGCCGCTGGCGTTGTTTCCCCTGCTGGGGGTGTCGTCGGCGCGGGACACCGCCGCCGCCTACATCAACTCGATCATCTTCCTCTACGTCGGCGGATCGCTCATCGCCGTCGCGATGGAGCGATGCGGATTGCACCGGCGCGTCGCGCTCGCGGTCATCCACGCGCTCGGCGGCGGGGCCGAACGGATTGTGCTCGGCTTCATGCTGGCCGGCGGCCTCGTCTCGATGTGGATCTCCAACACCGCGGCCGCCGTGATGATGCTGCCGATCGCGACCGCCATCATCGGCCAGATGGAGGAGCGCTTCGGCCGCGAACGCACCCACCCGCTCGCCGTCGCCATGCTGCTCGCGGTGGCCTACGGCTCCTCGATCGGCGGGGTCGCCACGCCGGTGGGCTCGCCCACGAACCTCGTTTTCCTCCGGATCTACGCGGACACGTTTCCCGCCGCCCCCGCGATCTCGTTCGGCCAGTGGGTGGCGGTCGCGCTGCCGCTTTCGCTGGTCCTCCTGGTCGCGGCCTGGTTCGCGCTGGTGCGCCTCAACGGCCGGCTGGACCGGTCGCTCAGCCTCGACCGCACGACGGTGCGGCGGGAGCTCGATGCGCTCGGCCCGCTGCGCCGCGAGGAGCGGATCGTCACGGCGGTCTGGATCGTCACGGCCGCCCTCTGGATTTTCCGCGCCGATCTGGTCATCGGCTCCTTCGTCCTTCCGGGCTGGGCCGGCCTGTGGCAGGGTTTCGCGCTGGTGGACGACGGATCGGTGGCCGTGGCCATGGCGCTCCTGCTCTTTCTCCTCCCGGCCAACGCGGAACGCGGCGGCGGGCCGATTCTCGGCGCCGACGCCTTCGCGGAACTGCCGTGGTCGGCCATTCTGCTCTTCGGCGGCGGCTTCGCCATGGCCAACGGCTTCACCTCCAGCGGACTCACCCACTACCTCGCGGGCCAGTTCGCCGGGCTCGGCACGATGCCCGTGCTCGTCGCCATGCTCATCGCCTGCATCGCGGTCGCGCTGCTCACCGAACTCGTGTCGAACATCGCCGTCGTCCAGATGTTCATCCCGGTGCTGGCCGCCTGGGGTGTCGCGCAGCAGGTCAACCCGCTCCTCCTCATGTTTCCCGCCACGATCATGTCGTCGATGGCCTTTCTGCTGCCGGTCGGCACGCCGCCCAACGCCGTGGTCTTCGGCAGCAATCGGATCGCCATCGGCGAAATGGTGCGCGGGGGCGTCTGGGTGAAATTCGTCGTCGTGCCCATCGCGCTCGCCGTCTGCCTGCTGCTGATGCCCGTGATCTTCGACCTCGATACCGGCACGTTCCCCGCCTGGGCGGCCCGCCCCTAGGCGCCGCGCCCGCCCGCGGCCCGCCCTCCGTCCCCGCCCCGCCCCATGATCCGTCGCCGTCTTCTTGTCCTCGCGCTGCTGCTCGTCGTCGCGGCGCTCACCGGTCCCGTTCGCGCCCAGGGACGCAGCGATTGGCTCACGCCGTTTCCCGCCTTCACGATCGCCGGCAATCTCCACTACGTCGGCAGCGCGGGCCTCGCGAGTTACCTCGTCACCACCCCGGAGGGCCACGTGCTGCTCAACCCCTCCCTCGAGGCCAACGTGCCCCTGATCCGCCGGAGCGTGGAGGACCTCGGTTTCAAGTTCTCCGACATCAAGGTGCTCCTGATCAGCCACGCCCACTGGGACCACAACGCCGGCGCCGCGCTCCTGAAACAGGAAACGGGCGCCCGCTACGCCGTGATGGCGGCTGATGTCGCCGCCGTGGAATCCGGTGGCCGCGCCGATTTCCACTACGGCAGCTTTCCCGGCTCACTCTACCCGCCGGCCCGGGTGGATCGCGTCCTGCGCGACGGCGACACCGTCGAGCTCGGCGGCACGGTCCTCACCGCCCGACTCACCGCGGGCCACACCAAGGGCTGCACGACCTGGACCCTCGCCGTGAACGACGCCGGCCGGACGCTGCAGGCCGTGATCATCGGCAGCCCCAACGTGAACTCCGGCTACAAGCTCGTGGACAATGCCGCCTATCCCGGGATCGCCGCCGACTTCGGGCGGATGTTCGCCACGCTCAAGGCGCTGCCCTGCGATCTGTTTCTCGGTTCGCACGGGAACTACTTCGATCTGGCCGGAAAACACCCGCGACGGGCGGCCGGCGCCGCGAATCCGTTTGTCGATCCGGCCGGCTATGCGCGCTACGTCGCCGGCAAGGAGCAGGCCTTCCGCACCGAGCTCGCCAAGCAACGGGGCGAGCCCCGCCCCGCCGCAACGAAGGAAAGCCCGCCGACGCCGCGCCTGCTCTTCATCGGCAACAGCTTCCTCTTCGGCTCGGGTTCGCCGCTGCGCTACTACCGGGCCGACACCGTCACCGATCTGAACGGCACCGGCTTCGGCGGCGTGCCCGCCGTGGTCAAGGCCTTCGCCACCCAGGCGGGCCGCGCCTTCGACGTCAGCCAGGAAACCGTCTCCGGCCAGGGACTCGACCACCATGTCGCCGAGAAGGCCGGCGTGATCGGCCGCCCGTGGGACCACGTCGTGATGCTCGGCTACAGCCTGCTCGATCGCAACCGGCCCCGCGATCCCGCCTTGTTGATTCGATCGGCGAAACAGATCGCGGACTTGCTGCACAGCCACAACCCGCGGGTCGATATCCGGCTGATCGCGACGTGGGCGCGCGCCGACCAGGTCTACCCCGCCAAGGGTCACTGGCACGGCACGTCGGTCGAGCAGATGACGCGGGACGTGCGCGCGGCCTACGACCGCGCCGCCGCCGGCAGCCCCCACCTCCGCGGCGTGATTCCGGTGGGCGAGGCGTGGCTGCGGGCGATGCAAACCGGCGTGGCCGATCCGAATCCCTACGACGGCATCGCCTTCGGCCAGGTCAGCCTCTGGACGCATGACCACTACCACGGCAGCACGCACGGCTACTACCTCGAAGCCTTGGTGATCTTCGGCGATCTCACCGGGCTCGACCCGCGCTCGCTCGGCAAAGGCGAACGCGTCGCGTTCGAGCTCGGTTTGTCCGGCGACCAGGCGATCGCGCTCCAGCAGGTCGCCTACGACGAGTTGATGGCGATGAAGGGCCGCACACGGCTCGAACCCTTCACGCCGGTCGCCCTCGCCAAGTAACCGCCCGACTCCGCCTCGCCCTTTTGCGGCGCGCCCGGATCGCGCCGCCGTCCGCCGTCACGGCTCCGGCCCCGGCGCAAACCCGTCCTCCGTCCCGCTCTTCGCCCGGTATTGCCCGGTGCGCACCGAGCCCGCGCGGTAGTTGTAGAGTTCGATCACGCGCGTCAGCTCGAGGAGCGAGATGCGGCCGTCGCGGTCCGAATCGGCGCTGTGCATCGCCGAGTTCGGCGACACCGCCAGCGGTTCCGGTTGGGCCAGCACCTGGAACGCGGTGCCGTCCGTCCGCCGCATCGCGGCCACCGCGCTCACCGCCGCGGCGGCCGTCGCACCCGCCGGCACGTTGAGCGTGCAGCGAAACGTCACCGGACTCGCCGGCACCGCCGTCCACACCCACTCCGCGAGATCCCGGGTGCCGGCCGTCGGCTTCGTCGCCGTCCCGGTCGCCGTGTCCTCCGCCACGCTCCAACCGGTCGGCAACAACAGCTGCCACGCCAGCCGCGCCGGCGCCCCGGAGAACGTCGCCGTCTGGGTCAGCGTCACCGTCCCGCCCGCGACATACCCGCCCCCGAACACCGCGTGCGCCGCGCTCGCCACCGTCAGCTCCGCCGCGGCGCTCGTCACGCTGCCGGCGGCGTTCGTGACGCGCACCGCGTAGAATCCGGCGTCGGCCGCCTGCACCGTCGCCCACGCCAACGTCGCGGCCGTCGCGCCCGGAATCGCCGTGCCGTCCTTGAGCCATTGATACGCCAGGGGCCCGGTGCCGTCCGCCCCCACCGACAGGGTGACCGCTCCGCCCGGCCCCGCCACGGCCGCCGCGGGCGCCGTCGTGACCGTGGGCACTGCGGCCGCCGCCGCGAACGGAACGGTGCCGGCCGTGCCGACCGGCGTCCCGGCCACCGCCCGCGTGTCGTAGGCCGCCAGCGCCGCGAGTGTGATCCGGAAAAACGCCGCGGCCGTCGCGACCGTGTGCGCGGTCTGCGCACCGGCGCTTGTCACCGCCGCCGCCACCGTCGTCCACGCGGCGCCGTCCGGCGACGATTCGATCGCATAGGTCCCGCCCTCGACCGAACCCCACGTCAGCAGGACACCGCCGACGGCGGCGGCGACCGCGGTGCCCGTGATCGCCGTCGTCGGACCGCTGCGCACGTGATCCGTCACCGCTTCCGTGATACTGCCCACGCTGCCGCCGCTCGGCGTGCCGTAGAACCAGCGGCCGATGATATAGGGAAATTTCGGGGTGCCGTCCGCCTCGATCGCCAGGAAGTAGGCGTAGGTCCCGCCCGGAAATTCCGGGGTCACGCAGTGGCGCCCGTTGTAAAGGTCGAGGTCGAAGTCCGTGCCCTGGATTTTCCCGAGATGCCCCAGGTAGTCGTTGTCCTCGAGGTATCGGCCGAGCGGATAGGCGGTGCCCACGGCGGGACCGAACTGCGTCGAGGCCAGCGCCGCCGCCCGGCCCTGCGCCGTCGCCGCCCAGGCCGGGAGGGTCGTTCGCCCCGTCGTCGCGAGGTTCGTGGTGCCGAGCGTGCCGTCGCGTTTCACGTAGCCCGACACCATGCGCCGGACGCCGCTCCCGGCGTCGCCCGCAACCGCGTAGCCGTAGGGACCGTAAACCGGGTAACCGTCCGCCATCCACCCGAGGATCGGCGAGTGGCGCGAGGGCGTGCCGCTGCGCTCCGCGTAACTCTTCGTCGCGGCCACATAGTCGACGTGGTCGTCCAGCTGCTGGCGCAGCGCCGGCGTGTTGGCGTGATAGTGGTAGTTGGCGCCGGCCTGGTGGGCCAGGGCGGCGTCGAAGGTCACGCCTTCGTTCACGTAGGCATCGCGGTTCCACACCCCGCCGCCGGTCACACCGTTGACGGGCGTCGCGTCCTGCCCCGCCGTCGTGGAGTAGGAAAACGCGTCCCGCCCGTCGAAGAGCGCCACCCCGTCGACGCCGTAGCCGATTGCGCCGACCGGAGTCAGAGTCTTCGTCGTCGCCTCGGCCGGCGCGCGCGGGATGCGGTAGAGCACGTTCTGGTTGGCCGGAAAGTTGGGAAAGGCCTGCGTGCGGGCCGCGTCGAGATACCAGGGCCCCATCGTGTGGTAACCGAGCCCCGAGGAGCGCACGTAGACCCACGCCGACGACGACGCGACCTGCATGACCCCTGCGTAGCTCGGATTCGACTGCACGCCCTGCCCGCGGCTCCACGTCGTGGATACCGTGCCCGCGGTCCTGGCCGCATCCGTCTGGAACAAGCGTGCGTAGCGCACGGAGGGCGACGTGAGCCACGAAGTCAGGCGCGGGTCGGTCGTTTCGGCGGCCACGCCGCACGGCGAGGTCAGCGGAACCGCGAGGAGCAAAAACAACCGGGAGCGAAACGGACGGATCGGCATGGGCAGAAAGAAAGGCGGCGATGTGGCGGCTCGAGGGTGCGAACGTCCGGGCGGCTCCTTGGGCTCGCGGGGCTCAGGCCGCGCAACGCGCGGCCGGGGCGTGCTCGACGAGCGCCTGCAGCGCCCGCAGCGAACACGGCTTCGCCAGAATGGCGGTCGCGCCCGCGCGACGATAGTCCGCCGTGAGTGCCGGCGTGAGCGCGCCGGAGACCACGGCGACCGCACCGGCAAAGCCCTGCGCCCGCAGCGTGCGCACCACGGTCAAGCCCTCCGTGCGCGGCATCTCGTGATCGGTGATCACGAGGTCGAACGGACTGGTCGCGGCGGCGAGCAGGGCCTCCGTCCCGTCCGCCGCCAAAGTGACCTCGGCACCGAGCGAGCCGAACCGCGCCCGGTAGAGCTCCCGGAGCACCGGGCAATCGTCCGCGACCGGAATGCGCAGCGTCGGTCTCGTCATCTTGCGGCCTCCGCTCAGTTGACCACGTAAAGTTCCACCAGCGCCGTGCCGGTCGCCGCGCCGACTCCGCTCACGGTCACCGTGTAGCTGCCGGCCGCGAGGTCGACGAGGAGCGCGGCGTCGCGGCTGCCGGCCGACAACGCAAACGCTCCGGCGCCGGCCGCCGCCGCCGCCACGGCGTCCGCGTTGGGAGCGCCCGACCAGTTGTCGTTGGACGCGACGGTGGTCGTGCCCGAAAACAGCGTGAGCTGCGGGTCGGAGAGCGTCCCGGCCACACCGAAGCCCGCGAGGCCCGGACCGACGGCGCGGACGAGCAGTTTCACCGTGCCGCTGCCGGCGACCACGAAGCCCGGGATCAGCACCTGTTCGCCCGTGCCGACGAAGGCCCGCGTGGAGGCGTTGACGAGGTGCGATGTCGGCGTGCCGCTGTCGGCATCGTAGAGTTCCAGCAGCGTCACACCCGCGCCGCCACCCGCGCCGACGACGGCGGAATACGCGCCGGTGCCGAGCGTGGCGACCACGGCGGCGTCGCGGCTCGCGTTGCCGAGCGCGAAAGCACCCACCGCCGCGAACGCGGCCGCGTCTGCGGCAAGCCAGTTGTCGTTGCTCGCCGCCGCCGTTCCCGAAACCAGCGCGAGGTTCGGGTCGGCGAGCGCGGTCGTCACGCCGAACGTCGCGAGCGTCGGCCCGACCGCGCGGCTGATGATCTTTTTCGCCCCGGAGCCCGCGATCACGAAACCGGAGATCGGCGTGCCCGCGGCGCCGCCGACCTGCGCGCGGGTGGCGAGGTTCACGAGACGCGCCGTGCCCGTCGCGCCGGGGGTCGACGGCGCAGCGCCGGCGTGGCGCACCGTGCCGGAGCCGTTGAGTCCGCTGGCCCCGCCGGTGCCGCGCGTATCGTAGGTCGCGACCGCGGTAAGCGTCACCCGGTAGTAGTCGGCGACCGTCGTCGTCGTGAAGCTCGTCGTCAGTCCGCCGCTCGTGAGCCCGTCCGCGAGCACGGCGAAAGTCGTGCCGTCGCCCGAGGTCGCGACGCTGTAAGTGCCGCCCTCGACCGAGCTCCAGCTCAGCACGATGCCGGTCGCGGTCGACACCGCGGTCACCGCGATCGCCGACGCCTGGCCGCCGCGCACATGGTCGGTGACCGTTTCGGCGATCGTGCCGCCCTGCACGAGCCCGCCCGTCGGGCTGCCGTAGAACCAGCGGCCGAGCGTGTAGGGGAACTTCGGCGTGCCGTCGGCTTCGATCGTGAGAAAGTAGGCGTAGGTGCCCTGCGGAAACTCCGGGGTGACGCAGAACCGGCCGTTGTGCAGATCGAGATCGAAATCGACGCCCTGGGTTTTCCCGAGTTCGCCGAGGTAGTCGTAGTCCTCCAGGTAGTGCCCGAGCGGATAGGTGGCGTTCACGGCGGGTCCTTGCTGGTTGGCGGCGAGCGTCGCACCGCGGTTCTGCGCGCGGGCCGCCCAAGCCGGCAGCGTGGTCCGGCCGGTGGCGGCGAGAGACGTCGTCCCGTTCGTGCCGTCCCGTTTCTGGTAGCCGGGATTCATCCGCCGCACGCCGCTGGTGGCATCGAGGGGCGACGCATAGCCGTAGGGCCCGTAGAGCGGAAAGCCGTCGGCCAGCCAGCCGAGGATCGGCGAGTGCCGGGTGGCGACGGTTGTTTCCTCGGCATAGGTTTTCGTGGCCGCCTGGTAGGCCACATGGTCGCCGAGTTGGTAGCGCAGCGCGGGCGTGTTGGCGTGGTAGTGGTAGTTCGCGCCCGCCTGGTGCGCGAAGGCCGGATCGAAGGTCACGCCTTCGTTGATATAAGCGTCGCGGTTCCAGATGCCGTCGCCGCGCTGTCCGTTGACCGGCGAACCGTCGCTCGCGCTGGCGTTGGTGTAGGAAAACGTGTCGCGGTTGTCGAAGAGCGCCACGCCGTCGACGCCGTAGCCGATCGCGCCGCCGCCCGTGAGCGACTTCGTCGTCGGCACCGCCGGGGTGCGCGGGATGCGGTAGAGCACGTTCTGGTTGGCCGGGAAATTGTTGAAGGCCTGGGTCTGCGCGGCGTTCAGATACCACGGTCCCATCGTGTGGTAGCCGAGGCCCGAGGAACGCAGGTAGACCCACGCATCCGAAGAGGAAACCTGCATCACGCCCGCGTAGCTCGGCGTCGCCTGGGTGCCCGCCCCCCGGCTCCAGGTCGTGACAGCGGTGCCGGCGTTTTTCGCCGCGACCGTTTCGTAGAGGCGGGCATACTTGCCGGAAGGCGCCACGAGCCAACTCGTGACGCGCGGATCGGTCGGGGCGACGGTCTGCGCGGGCGCTACGGCGGACGCCGCCGCGGTGGCGAGGAAAGCGGCAAGGAGGGACACGGCGGTTTTCATGGGGAACGCGCCCATGCTGCCGGGTCCCGGTTAAGCCCGTATTTGGGCGGAGGCGGATTTTCGTTAAGGCGGCGTAAACCTTGCCGACAAGATCGCGTCGGGTCGCTTGGCTCCGCGCGTCGCCGCGTCCGCCGCCATGAAACCGACCTTCCCGCTCGCCCTGAAATTGTCGCTCTGGCTGCTGCTCAACTTTGCGCTGCTCGGTGCCCTCGGGCTCGCTTTGCTCGTCGCGCAGGGCGGTGTGAGCTGGGCGGGGCTGGTCCAGGGTCCGGCCGGCGAATCCCTGCAGCGCCTGGCGGATGCGGCGACCCGCGAGGTCGCCGTGGCGCGCGACGCGGAGCGCGACGCCATCCTCGAACGCTACGCCGCGACCTACGGCGGCGAATGGCTGCTCTTTCGCAACCAGGGCGCACGGATCGCCGGCCCCGCCGCGTCCCTCCCTCCGGAAGTCCGGCAACGCACCACCGCCGTCTCCCTGCGCGGCCGCGGCGGGCCCGGCGCGGGCCGGGAAGGAACGGGTCCCGACTTCGAGGGGCCTCCCGGCCGCAAGGGATTTCCCGGCAAGGGCCGCGGCGAGCCGCCGGACTCGATCCGCGACCGCAGCCGCGGGCGATTCCTGCAAACCGTCGCGGATCCGGCCGCGCGCTGGATCGGCCTGCGCGTGCCGTTCGAGCGCGCCGCGGGCGGCAGTCCCGAGGCGGCGACCCTGTTGATCCGCGTCACCTCCGACTGGTCCATGCTGCGGCTGCTCGACCTGCAGCCGTGGCTGCTCGCGGGCGGAGCCGTCGTTTTGCTCTCCGTGCTCTTCTGGCTGCCGATCGTGCTCGGGATCACCCGCGACCTGCGGCGCGTGACCGCCGCCACCGGCGCGATCGCCGAGGGCGACTTCCAGGCGCGCGTCTCGACCACCCGGCGCGATGAACTCGGCCACCTCGGCGAGGCCGTCAACACCATGGCCGCCCGCCTCGACACCCTCGTCAACGGCCAGCGCCGGTTTCTCGGCGACGTCGCCCACGAACTCGGCTCACCGCTCGGTCGGCTGCAGGTCGCCACCGAGATTCTCGAGACCCGCGCCGATCCCGCCCTGCGGCCCCACGTCGCCGACGTGCGCGAGGAGGTCCAGCAGATGTCCGAACTGGTCGGCGAGCTGCTTGCCTTCACCAAAGCCGGTCTCGCCCCGCGTTCGACCGCCCTCCGGCCGCTCGCCCTGGGCGAACTGGTCCCGCGGGTGCTCGAGCGCGAGGCGGCCGTCGGCCGGGTGACAGTCGGCGATCTCGCCGGCGCCGAGGTCATGGCCGATGAAAAGCTCCTGGCCCGGGCCCTCGGCAATCTCGTGCGCAATGCGCTCCGCTACGCCGGCGACGCCGGCCCGATCACGCTCTCCGTCGCGCGCGACGGACCGTGGGTGACGCTCGCGCTCGAAGACCAGGGCCCCGGTGTGCCGCCGGAGGCGCTGCCGCGTCTGGGCGAAGCCTTCTTCCGTCCCGAAGCCGCCCGCACGCGCGAAACCGGCGGCGCCGGGCTGGGCCTCGCCATCGTGTGCAGTGCCGCGCAGGCCTGCGGCGGGGAGGTCAGGTTTTCCAACCGGGATCCGCGCGGTTTCCGCGCGGAACTGCGTCTCCAGGCCGCCGTCGCCTGACCGAACCCGCCGGGCCGGTGCATTCGTCCGCAACGGGCGCAAAAAAAGCCCGGGCGAACCCGGGCTTTTGAAAGGTGCGGAGCGGAACGCGCGTTACTGCGCGAGCAGCATGTTGCGCGACTGCTTCAGCGTGCGGGTGATGGCGCGCTGGTGCTTGGCGGTCAGCCCCGTGTATTTGCGGGGGAGAATCTTGCCCGTATCGGTCACGAAGCGCACCATCGCCTGGGGCGTGGTGAAAGGAATCTCCGCCGGCGTCGGGGTCTGTGTCTTGGTTTCGGTGGTGCTCATGGCTTAAATGGAAGGGAGGACAGTGTCGGCGGCGCCGGACCTGTCAATCCGTGTTTTGGCCTGCGCCGCCTCGGATTGTCCCGTCGCTTCGCGGCGCCCGACCGGCGGCCGTCCGACCACTCCGAGGGAGCCTGCACCGACGCCCCTCGAGCATCGCAACCTACTTCTAGGCAATCAATTCCTTGATCACCTCGCCGCCGAACTGACTGAGCTGCTTGAAGCGGCCCGCGTGGTAGAACGTGAGCTTGTTGTCGTCGAGGCCCAGCAGCCGCAGGAGCGTGACATGGAAGTCGCGCACGTGATGGACGCAGTCGACGGCCTTCATGCCGAGTTCGTCGGTCGCCCCGATCGTGTGGCCGGCCTTCACGCCGCCGCCGGCGAGCCACATCGTCATCGCGTTGGGATTGTGGTCGCGACCGTAGGCCGTGCCGCCGCGCACGCCGTTGTCGGGCGTGCGGCCGAATTCGCCGCACCAGACCACCAGCGTCGAATCGAGCAGACCGCGCCGCTTGAGGTCGGTCAGCAGCGCGGCGATGGGCTGGTCGACGCCCCGCACGAGGTTGGAGTGGGCCCGCTCGATGTAGTCGTGGCTGTCCCAGGTCCCGTTGTAGAGCTGGACGAAGCGCACGCCTTTCTCGACGAGCTTGCGGGCGAGCAGGCATTTGCGGCCGAAGGCATCGGTCGCGTCTTGGCCGATGCCGTAGAGTTCCTTGGTCTTTGCGTCTTCGCGCGAGAGATCGAGCACGTCGGGCACCTGCATCTGCATGCGGAACGCGAGCTCGTAGTTTTCCATCCGGGCGGCGAGTTCGTCGTGCCCCGGGTGCCGGGCGGCGTGCGCGGCGTTGAGCTCCGCGAGAAAATCGAGGTTGGCGCGTTGCCGCGCGCCGCTCACTCCCGGCGGCGGCGACAGGTCGAGAATCGGCGAACCCTTGGGCCGGAGCGGCGTGCCCTGGAAGCTCGCGGGCAGGTAGCCGTTGCTCCAGTTGGCCGCGCCGCCCTGCGGGTAACTGACCTCGGGCAGCACGATGAAGCCGGGCAGGTCCTGATTGAGGGAACCCAGCCCGTAGTTGACCCACGCCCCGAGTCCCGGATCGCCGCCGAACCGGTTGCCGCAGTTCATCTGATACATCGCGGTCGGATGGTTCACGCTGTCCACCTGGCAACCGCGGTAAAAACACAGATCGTCGGCGACGCGGGCGAGGTGCGACCAGTTCTCCGCCATGTCGGCGCCGCTCCGGCCCGCTTTGATGAACTTGAAGGGACTGCGCACGTAGTAGCGCTTGCCGCTCTCCATTGCGGATTTCTGCTTACCTTCCCGCGTGAATTCCTCGAGGTGCAGGCGGTCGAGGGTCGGCTTCGGGTCGAAGGTATCGAGGTGCGAGGGTCCGCCCTCCATCATCAGAAAAATGCACGCCTTCGCCTTGGCCGGCACGTGCACCGGCTTCGGGGCGAGCGGACCGGGTTTCACCGCCGCACGCGCCTGCTGGGCCAGCAAGGCGGTGAAGGCCACGCTGCCGACGCTGGCGCCCAGGCTGTAGAGAAAATCGCGGCGCGTCGGCGCGTGCAGCGCCCGGCCGCCGGCACAGGGGAAAAACGGCTCAGTAGACATACACGAATTCGTTGGAGTTGAGCAGCGCGAGGCAGACGTCGGCGAGGGCGCGGGTGCGCGGCGGGACGTCCGCCGGCTGGAGATCCGGCACAAAGTCGGCGTAGGCGTGGAGGGTTTCCTGGAACGAGAATTTTTCGCCGGTGTTTTCCTCGACGGCGTCGCGTTTCACGGTGCGGGGCGGCGTCGCGCGCGGCGGCGCCTCGGGGCCCAGCAGGTCCTGGATCCGGCGCCAGTGCGCCAGCGCCGCGGCCGCCTCGGCC
>JACCDQ010021647.1_pt1 | contig 16159 bp, 18 predicted proteins | sample 7446031 | NCBI WGS metagenome assembly JACCDQ01 (sample SAMN15323442, study PRJNA562643) | freshwater metagenome | isolation source: river surface water | place: USA:Blue River Watershed | collected 2017-08-17
GGTTGTTTTACCGTGGTCAACGTGGCCAATCGTACCAATGTTAACGTGGGGTTTACTTCGGTCAAAATTCTCTTTTGCCATGATTATTAAGTTCTTAATTTAGTTATAAAAAGTTTCAAATGTACTCGTTTAATGGGCCTTGCTACTTTGTAGAGCCTTTGAGCAGGATTGAACTGCCGACCTCTTCCTTACCAAGGAAGTGCTCTACCACTGAGCTACAAAGGCATAACCTTGCGGCCTCGCGTTAATCTCTTTCGATTAACCAAAACAAAAATATCGCTAAGAGGGATTTCTCCCTTAGCAACATTTTTTCGTTTCGAGCGGGAGACGGGGCTCGAACCCGCCACCTATAGCTTGGAAGGCTATCGCTCTACCAAATGAGCTACTCCCGCTTGCTGAATTCTTCTGTAAACAGAATTCTAGGTAAAAAAAATGTGGGGACAGATGGATTCGAACCACCGTAGGCATTCACCAGCAGATTTACAGTCTGCCCCATTTGGCCGCTCTGGTATATCCCCTTCATTTATGCTTTCAGTGTAACGTTCCACTGAAATAGTTCGCAAAAGTAGCTCCTTTTTTGATTTCCACAAAGCACTCACCCAAAAAAATATGATATTTTTTTATTATAGTTTAATTCCGAAGCTAAATGCTGTTAATTCTGGTCCCAAGCCCTTTTTAAATAATGGAGATAAATCATAATTGAAGAACAATTCGCCCACATGACGTAAGGCCAACTCAGCTTTCACGCCATAACGAACCTGGTTCAAATTGAAATTAGACCCGATGCGTGATAAGTTATCACTCTTTTCCTCAATTGTTTTTGTCCAACTATCCAATCGGTAACTTACATAACCTCCCAATCCAATCATTCGGATCGCCGACTGTTTACTAAATACCACGTGAGGGACAACAGGTAAAGTAATATAAGACACTGTCAATTTGTTCTTTTTCAATTCAACTTCATCCCCACCGGCATCAAAAATTGGTCGGAAATTAGTAGCCGATGGTGTCTTATTGACCACCCGATTGTGATCAAACATGAAATTGTACCAATCAAATGAAATGCCATATCCCAGTTTAAATGCACTTTTCTTACCTCGAGCGATTGTTGCTGCATGTGAAAAATCAAGGCTCACAAATCGGGAGCCCAAAGGCTTTAATTCCGAATCAGAATTAAGATAAGGACTCGGATATATCATGGTTGTCACTTGTGGCATTTCGCCTGCCAGACCATTTAGTCCGATATAGACATTAAAACCTTTCCTTTCATATAAGTCCTTATTTTTATCCTTCTGATTTGACTTATTCGAATCCTTTCCCCACTGCACCTTCGTCTCCTCGCCATTACCTTCTTTTACCTGCACACCATTCCAATCCACATGTACTTCTTCGTTTCCATCCTTTACATGAATACCATTCCATCCAATCCTTACTTCCTCTTTGCCGTCACTGTGAATGACCAGGGCCTTGCCCAGACTATCCGATTTAATGTCAATTGTATTTCCACGTTCATTTGGATACGTCATTTTGAAAGTCTTTTGTGGACCGGTGTAGGTAGCACCGGATTTAATAACCCCAATTTTAACTTTACTATTTCCAATTTGTACGGATAGACTGCTATCGCCTTCAGAATTGGTTCGAATGACTCCACGAATCACCTGCCATAAACTATCAGACAATACCAATCCCTTTTTTTCAAAGACCCCCTCAAGTTCTTCCCGTAAGGTCTTTTTTGAATCTTTATTCGCGCCAATGATCTTTTGGTCACGCTTATCTATCTTAAGCAATAAACTATCGTTTGTGTTTTTTGCCCAAAGCCCTTGGCTTAATAATAAGCAACAAATTAGTAGTAGGTTTTTCATATTTATTGAAATTGTAATGTTTGTTTTACGGTTTGTTCTGTTCGGATTACGGTATTGGCCACTTGATGGATACCTTCCGTCAATTTATCATTTGAATTTGCAATGTTTCGCCAGCCACCAGCCTCCCTCACAATAACTTGGCGAAGAATTTGGCCCAATAAATTTCGCTTTCGTTTGATGGGTTTTTCATTCACCTCTACGGCAGATTGAATATGATTTTCTTCCACTGGATCTATATCTATACGCACAAAAACGACTTCTTCTTCATCGGCCTTCGAAACCTGGGGCAATTCAGCTGCGATCACAGGTTCAGACGTTTGAACTGGATTTGGTGTGATCAAGGCCGGTTTGCTCTCCTCCTCAACCCGTACAATTTTGGCCTCTTGAGGATCCGAATTTTGGATAATGCTAGGAACCGTTCGCTCAATCGGACGTTTTCGACTTACCTCGAATACAGGCATGGAAGTTGGAGTATAATCCACTTGCTGCCAATTTAGGCCAATCGACAACCCAAGTACCGCTGCCCAAGCTACAGGACTTTGTACGACTTTCTGCCACAGGGGAATCATGGGCCGTGCAGATTTTGCATCTAATTGTTCCCAATTAAACGCTGGCGCAGGTTCTTCTTGTTCGTGTAATCGCTTGCGCCACTGAGCTTCTAATTGCTCCCACGTATGTTTGTTTTCTTCTTTCATACCGCTACGTTTTTCATTTTGGCTTGAAGTAATGCTCTTGCTCGTGATAATTGTGATTTTGAGGTACCTTCTGATATCTGCAACATTTGACTAATTTCTGGATGACTATATCCTTCAATGGCATATAAATTAAATATGGTACGATACCCATCTGGCATTTCTGCGATTAAAGCTTCAATCTCTTGTGTCGACAGCTGCATTAACGCATCTTCCGGTTGGCCCACATCCCACGTCGCATCTATATCCTTCAAATAAACGGCTCCATTCTTTCGTAATTTCATCAATGATTCATTCACCATGATCCGACGAATCCACCCTTCAAAACTCTTACCCTCCGTAAATTGGTCAATCTTTGTAAACACTTTCATAAATCCTTCTTGAAGGGCATCTTCGGCGTCTGGGCTTTGGCCTAAATATCGCCGACAAACCGCCATCATTCTTCCCGCATAATACTGATAAACAGCATACTGCCCTTTTCGATCCTGCTTTTGGCATAATCGAACCCACTCGCGCTCGTTAGTTTGGGAAGGTAAATTGTTTGTCAATGCTGATGAATTAATGAATCCGACCGCAAAGATGGTAAAAATGTCTAAATGGTTGCGTGGGTTTGAAAAGAATACCAAATTCCCGTTATTTACATTCTATTTTAGACTTATGCCAAACGCTGCACCTATAGGAATTTTTGATAGTGGAATCGGAGGATTAACGTTGGCTCATGCCATCACCGAACTGATCCCACAAGAACCCATCATCTATTTCGGCGATACAGCGCACCTTCCTTATGGAGATAAATCGGCAACAGCCATTCAAGCTTATTCGGTTAAAATTTGTAATCTACTCTTAGAGAAAAACTGTAAACTGATTTTAATTGCATGTAACTCTGCATCAGCTGCTGCCTATGATTTAGTCAAAGCCTACGTTGGGACAAAAGCCATTGTAGTCAATGTCATTGATCCAGTCATTGAATACCTTGATCGGGATTGGGCAGGCAAAACACTTGGATTAATTGGCACAAAGCAAACGGTCAACTCAGGGATTTACGCGCGTAAAGCCACCGAGCTTGGCAAAAATATTCATGTTCAATCGCTGGCCACTCCCTTATTGGCACCCATGATTGAGGAAGGGTTTTTCAACAATCGAATTTCAGAGCAAATAATTCAGGAATACCTCGCGAATCCTACTTTGACGGGCATTGAAGGATTGATACTTGGATGCACCCACTATCCTTTAATCAAAAAACAGATTGAGGAATATTATCAAGGAAGTATCTCCGTTATCGATACCTCGATCATTGTTGCGGAATCCATCAAACAAATCCTGAAAGAGAAAGATTTACTTTCTGTGGGAGAAATGGGACGTAGGCAATTCTATGTTTCCGATTATACGGAATCATTTGAACAATCGACGAAACAGTTTTTTGGAGAAGCAATAAAGTTAACTCAATACCCTATCTGGGATTAAGCTTGCTTGCTTAATAATTGAGATACCTTTTGGCGTAAATGCCATTTTGAAATCCGGGCTAATTGCTCTTTTTTACTTTGACGGAACCACATCCAAGCCACAGCACCTACTAATAAATAGGGCGCAGCTAATAAATATAAAATTCCTGTATTTAATCCCGTTGCAATGTTAGATCGGCCATTTGAGATGGTGCTTTCTACCGTTGTTCGACACATCGCACACTGAGATAAACCATCGAATTGGATGAATAAAAATACAATGAAGAACAAGGCAATGCGCTTATACATAGTAGGGAGCAATCATCAAGTAAACAATGACACCAGTAATAGAGACGTACAACCAAATAGGGAAAGCCCATTTAACCGTTTTTTTATGTGCTTCTATTTGATTGGTTAATGCTTGATAAATAGCATATAACACCATTCTCACTACACCGATCGACAGAACAATGTGTGAAATTAAAAAGAAGTAATACAGGGGTCTAGTCCATCCTGTTCCGCCAAAGGGCGTCGAAGGATTCGAAATGTGATATAAAATATATAGGACTAGAAACAAACCTCCTTGAGCAAAGGCTAGCTTCATGGCCTTTTCATGCCCTTTGATGTTTTTAGATTTAATGGCGATAAATCCAAAGATTAAGCTAATGGCCGTTGTTGTATTCAAGAATCCAATCACATGTGGAAGTACTTTCGTCCAATCTCCCAATGGCAATTTGATTTGAATGCCAATGAGCGCTGCAACCGCTAATGGAATAGCAATCGAAACGATATTAATTAACTTGTCGTTTTTAGGATTTTGTGAAATTGTACCCATGTTACTTCTCAGTTGAATATATACTTTTCAAAACTTTAATTTCGACGATTAGTCGGTCTACTTCTTTTTTGTTCGTCCCATCATAAAACCCTCTGATCACACCTTCTTTATCCACTAATACTAAACGTTCAGAATGTATAAATGTTTCGTCCGGATTTTTAACAGCCGCGTCATATTCAGATGCATCTGCCAAAGGAACATGGAAGCCCTTTAAGATTAGGGGGTAAATGGTTTTTTTCTCACCCGTTAAAAAAGTCCAGCGAGTTGAGTCTGCGTCAAAACGTTTTGCATACAGGGCCAACTTAGAAGGCTCATCGTATTTTGGGTCTACTGAAATGGAAATAAAATGAATGTCTTTGTCTTGTACGAAGGCGTCTGTAGCCCGACTTACTTGGGAAGTAATTTTAGGACAAATGGTCCCACAGCGCGTGAAAAAGAAATTAGCCACATAAATTTTCCCTTTCAATTCCTCCGAAGTAAACACCTTTCCTTTTTCATTCGTTAATTGAAACGCGGGAATGGTTTGGAATACGGTATCTAATTCAGATTCATTCCAACGCTGGTTGAGGCGCTTGGCCATTTTGATTTCACCGGTAGTGGAATCAATGGCAGGAATGTAACTTGGAAGTGTATAATGATTTTGGCCAAATAGCTTGAGGCCTAAATAGATAAAGACAGGCACTATTAATGTCATTAATAAAATGCCTGTCTTCTTTTTCATCTTGTTGTAGGAATTACCCTATTAATACATGTGCCCGCCTTCGTAGATTAAGGCGATTAATAGCCATACCACAAAAATTGTCGGAATTAAAACCGCCCAAATAAGCGATTTAACTTCATGTTTTAAGTGCATGAATTCACCTACGATATAGAATGCTTTTACAATCGTCATGCCACAAAAGATTGCGACACGTAATGTGTTTGCAGGCATGGTGAATGCAATGACGAATTCAATTGCTGTTAAGATCAATAAGATCCAAAATGTTTTCCAAATAGCGCCTGTATTAGGTGCTGGAATTTCCTTTTCAGAGGTTTCGTGAGCTACGTGCGAAGCCATATATAAATCAATTAATAAGATTAAACTAAATAGAAGAAGGTAAATACGAATACCCAAACCAAGTCAACAAAGTGCCAGTAAAGACCAACTTTCTCAACCATTTCATAATGACCTCTACGCTCATAAACTCCTGTAGCGGCATTGAAGAAAATAAGGATATTTAAAATTACGCCAGAAAATACGTGTGTTCCGTGAAATCCAGTGATAAAGAAAAATAAATCCGCAAAGGCTGGAGGGCCATATGGATTACGAACTAAATTCGCACCTTCGATTGGCGAAATTACGCCATCAATTACCTGCTTTGCAGCAATAGATAAATCTTCAGGTCCGTGGATAAAGTGAGTCCATTCCCAAGCTTGTGATCCCAAAAAGGTAAAACCACCAACAATCGTCCAAAGCATCCATTTCTCTACATCTTTACGATCGCCACGGTGACCAGCTTCTACAGCAAGTACCATGGTTACCGAAGATGCAATCAAAATAAAGGTCATGATACCTACGAAAACCAAAGGTAATGACATGCCATGTAAGAAAGGTACCGCTTCAAATACTTTTTCTGGAATAGGCCAGTGGGCCGTAGAGAAATAAAAATCATCCGGTGTGCCTTGCCAAGCCGGCTGGCTAAAACGAATCATTCCGTAAGTAATCAATAAGGCAGAGAATGTGAATGTATCCGATAATAGGAAAAACCACATCATCAATTTTCCATAACTTGCTTTTAGAGGTTCTGAACCTCCTTGCCATGCTAAATTTTCTGGAACCGCTGGGGCAGCGTGTGCTACTGACATAGGTATAAGCTTAATTGTTAATCAATAAAAATAAAAATAAATAAACCCAAAGAGCATCTAAAAAATGCCAATAGGTGGAACAAATCTTAATTTGAGTCAATGCCTTTGCATTAATTTTCAATTGGAATGCAGCTACTAGAGCCACAAGCAATACGATTAATCCGGAGACTAAGTGTAGTCCGTGAAGACCTGAAAATACGTAGACAAAAGAACCTGACGGATTGCCAACGAAGTATACGTTCATCTCAACTAACTGAGCCCAACCATAATACTGCATTACTAAAAAGAGCAATCCGAGCACAAAAGTAATAGAAATACTTAATCTAAGGGCATTAAATTGGTCTTTTTTTGCAGCAATTAATGCAGCATGCATAGAAATACTACTAGCGATTAACACTCCTGTGCTATAGTAAAACAGATCAGGTAATTTAAATTCTACCCAGTTTCCTTCTGCTTTTCGCACCAAATACGCACTTGTAAAGGCTGCAAAGAGCATAATGATTGAAACAATAAATAACCACATGGTGAATATTTTAGGATTCACGGAACGCGGCGCCTGTGCTTCTAATAATTCTTGTTCTGTTTTCATGATTTATGCTTTATCAATTAAAAAGGCAATTTGGACAACTAACAAATAAATAAAAGATCCGAACATCATCCACCGCGCAGCTTTGTCGGTGGGTTTCATCATCAAATAAAACGTCTGACTTAAAAATAAGATTCCCGCTGTTACCGCAATGATAGTCGATGTAATTCCAGTCATATGCATGAGATACGGCAAGAACCCTAATGGAATTAAGAACAGCGTGTAGATCATGATCGTAAATGCGGTCTTTAAGTTCTTTTTACCCTCATTCGGTAACATCTTAAATCCAGCTTTTTTATAATCAGCATCTGCTACCCAGGCGATTGCCCAAAAGTGAGGGAATTGCCAGAAAAATTGGATCGCGAATAGGATACCAGGCTCCCATCCAAAATGACCAGTTGATGCTAGCCATCCAATCATAGGTGGAAATGCTCCAGGGAAGGCACCCACAAAAACAGAGATAGGACCTACGCGTTTTAATGGGGTATAAACATAACCATATAGCAAATAAGATATTAGGCCAATAGCCGCTGCCTTCCAGTTGAAACTAAGCAAGATGGCCATTGCCGCCGCCGCAACAATTAGTCCAAATAGTTGAGCTTGTTTGGGTTCAAGTGTTTGAGTAGGCAATGGACGCTTAGCTGTCCGTTTCATTAATTTGTCAAATTCTATTTCTTTCAATTGATTGACAATATTAGCGGCGCCCGTCAGCAGAAATCCGCCTAAAGAAATAAGCAAAATACCCCAAGCTGAATGTTCACCAGGAGATAATATATATCCGAACGTTCCTGAAAAAGCAACCGTAATCGAAAGTCTCGATTTCAAAAGGGCGATATAGGGTTTTACTTGTATCATGCGTTTTTAGTTCGTTGCCACGCGTGAAAATGTAAACCCAACAGCAACAATGAAGTTGCCAAATGTATCGGTTGGCTACCCAACGGCAGCGCAGTATAGGCCATAATGACTCCAGAAATTAGAGATAAACTTATCAATATGGCAAATGTCTTTTTATACGTATTGAAATCTGTAGATACGGGCATTTTCTTCCATAGATAAACATGACTTAAAATGATTAGCCATGAAAACGTCCGGTGTATGATATACATGTTTCCTAAATGATCAATCCAAGTATTTTTGGCGTTGTAGCCTAGGTCAACAATCACATGATCCATGTTCTCTCTCACTTGGGTACCTAATAGAATCTGGGTGAAAATAATTATCGCATTAATTAAAATCCAGTTGCGATCAGTTGAATTCAAAACATGGATTTGTGCTGAATTGTTTAAGGCTTTGAGTAAGAAAAAAAGTACACCAGTCGTTAGCAACATATGGGCTGTAACTACGCCGGCTAAGAGGAACGAATCAACTACATATTTACCTAAAATGGCATTGGCCATAACAAGAAGAAAGGCCGTTAACGTGTAATAAAATACCCGCTTATTTTCTTTCCAAGCTAAGACGGTTGTGATCGCCATCACCAAACCTGTTAAAGCACCCAGAAGCCTATTTAAATATTCAATCCATGTTTTAGTGGCGTTAAATTCCACTTCACCATGGAGTTTTTCTCGGTAAATTTCTTGATAATTAAAGGGTAATTCAGAAACCTGTGTGGGGGGAACCCATTGTCCAAAACATTTAGGCCAATCTGGGCAACCCATTCCAGAGCCTGTGCTTCGCACGATTCCGCCGGCTAATACCAACAGGTAAAGGCAGATAAGTGTTACATAGCCGAATCGCTGGAATGTCATGTTGGGAGCTAAAAAAAGGATGCATCCAAATGAAACTCATTTCGATGCATCCCCTTTAATTGGTCTATCTATCGGTTATAACTCTCGTTTTGAGCAGCTAATAAACTTTCGATTGCTTTTTCTTTTGCAATTTCCTCATTCTCCTCTGGAAGATTTGATTCAGGCGTTGCTGAGAAAGGTACGTTTTGTGGAATAAAATCTGATTCAGCACCTGGCTTAGAATAGTCGTAAGGCCAACGGTATACTGCAGGGATTTCGCCAGGCCAGTTACCGTGTCCTGGATTTACTGGAGTAGTCCACTCTAAAGTATTCGAGTTCCAAGGATTTTCGGATGCTTTCTTCCCCTTGAAAATCGAATAGAAGAAGTTAAAGAAGAAAATAGCTTGAGACGAGAATGTTAAGATCGCCGCAATTGTGATGAATTGATTCAAGTCGGTGAAAGCCGCTTGCCCATCATTTCCTAATGCCGTAAATGAATAATAACGACGTGGGAAACCTGCAATACCTGTGTAGTGCATTGGGAAGAATACCGCATAAACACCTACGAAAGTAGCCCAGAAGTGGATGTATCCTAATGTTTTGTTCATCATACGACCGAACATTTTAGGGAACCAGTGATATACCCCCGCCATTAATCCAAAGAATGAGGCAGAACCCATTACTAAGTGGAAGTGAGCAACAACGAAATAAGTATCGTGTAAGTTGATATCCAATGCAGAGTTACCTAAGATGATACCTGTAACACCACCTGAAATAAATAGGGATACAAGACCGATCGAGAACAACATCGCAGGCGTAAAGATCAAGTTACCTTTCCAAAGCGTTGTGATGTAGTTAAATGCTTTTACTGCTGATGGAACTGCAATGATCAATGTTAGGAACATAAATACAGATCCTAAGAATGGATTCATACCTGTTACAAACATATGGTGTGCCCATACGATAAAGGCAAGAACTGTAATACCCATCATAGATCCAATCATCGCACGGTATCCGAAGATAGGCTTGCGAGAATTCGTAGCTATAATTTCTGATGTCATACCTAAGGCAGGAAGTAATACGATGTATACCTCTGGGTGACCTAGGAACCAGAATAAGTGTTGATAAAGAATTGCAGAACCACCTACGTTTGGTAAAGCTTGACCCTGAATGTAGATTTCAGACAAGTAGAAAGATGTACCAAAGCTACGGTCGAAGATCAACAATAATGCAGCTGATAATAATACCGGGAAAGATAATAATCCCAAAACAGCTGTAAAAAAGAATGACCAAATGGTTAATGGCATTTTTGTAAATGTCATACCACGTGTACGCAAGTTGATGATTGTACAGATGTAATTAATACCTCCCATCAGAGATGACACGATGAAAAGTGCCATCGAAGTCAACCATAATGTCATACCCAAACCAGATCCTGGCATCGCCTGAGGCAATGCACTTAATGGTGGGTAAATTACCCATCCACCTGAAGCTGGACCTGTTTCAATGAACAATGATGAGAACATCACAGCAGATGACAAGAAGAAGAACCAGAAGGATAACATGTTAATGAATCCTGAGGCCATATCACGCGCACCAATTTGTAATGGAATCAAAAAGTTAGAGAACGTTCCTGAAAGACCTGCCGTTAAAACAAAGAATACCATGATGGTACCGTGCATGGTAACCAAGGCTAAATAAAATTCTTTATCAATTTTACCAGATTCGTCAATCCAAGAACCTAAAATTGGACGTAACCATTCCAATTGCATGTCTGGGAAACCCAATTGCAAACGGAACATAATCGAAAGTGATCCACCAACGAACGCCCAAAGAATACCCATGATAAGGTATTGTTTCGCGATTGTTTTGTGGTCTTCCGAGAAGATATACTTCTGGATGAAATTTGGCTCATGGTGCTCGTGATCGTGATCATGTGAGTGAGCGTGAACTTCTTCAGCGTGTGAAATTGCAGTTGACATAGGAATATATTTTTCTTTCTTCTGTTCGAATAATTAGTTTACACTGACAGCTTCTGTAGCTGTTGAATCTGCCGCTATCGGTTCAGCAGGAATATATTTAGAAGCTTTCGCTTTTAAATTCTCGGGTACTTTAGCTAAATAAGCTGGGTTTGTAGCCAAAAATGGTTTTTGTTCAGCACACCATTTTTGATAGTCAGCAGGCTCATCTACGAATACCGTAATTGCCATACCAAAGTGACCGCGACCACAAATCTCAGTACAGTTCAACTTAAAGTTGAAATCTTTTTTACCCAATTTAGCACGCATTTCATCTGTTGAGATTGTCGGCGTAAACCAGAATTTAGTAGGCATCCCTGGTACTGCGTCCATTTTCACACGGTGAAAAGGTAAGTAAACAGAGTGTAATACATCTTGTGCGTGAATCTTTAAAAGAACAGGCTTGCCTTTTGGTAGGTGAAGTTCTGTAGCAGTAAAGTCATCAAACGAATGCTTATCGCTAAAATCGATACCAATGTTATTCGTTTCATCAATTAGTTTGTAGTTATAATTTCCTAGTTGATTATCATCATTACCAGCATAACGAACATACCATCCGAATTGGTGACCTGTTAATTCGATAACTACCGCATCACTTGGAGCTTGAGATGTAATATCTCTCCAAGTTCTCCAACCAGTGAAAACTAAGATAGCCATGACAATCGCAGGGATTACGGTCCAGATTAGTTCCAATTGGTGATTAACTGGATAGAAAGTAGCTTTTCTGTTTTTATTGTAACGGTATTTAAATGCGAAGAATAACAAGATCGTATTCGTTGCAAAAAAAGCAAACGTAACAACTGACATGGATATCCAGAACATTTTATCTGTTGTAACTCCATGTGCTGAAGCTGCTTCAGGTAAAAAATCAGGTGCGCTAGCTAAGAATGACCAAACACCTGCTACTGTTCCTAGTAACCAGAATGCCAACATACCGTAGGCGTTCGTGTTATTAGCTGAATCTAAAGCAGAATTAGAATCTTCTCCTTCAGAAAGGTTTTTATTTATCTTCAAACTCTTGGCAATTACAGCAATTGCTAAGATGAAGAAAACAATGGATAAAAGACCAATTAGGTAATTCATATGTATTTATGTTAAAATCTTATTCGCTAAATATTAAATATCGTGATGTAAAGCTTCAGGTAAGAATGGGTGATTCTTCGCAACTAAAGATGCTTTTGTTAATTCGTCTGAGATTACATAAATAAATGCAGCAGCAAATACAGTAACCATTCCAAATTCAACTAATCCGTATCCCCCATGTTTACCTAGAACTCCTGGCATAATCATTTGGTAGAAGTCAATATAGTGACCTACGATAATGAAGAAAGCCGCAATTTTCAAGAACAAACGAGTACGTTTTGCATCACGTGTCATTAGAACTAAGAAAGGGAAGAAGAAGTTTAGTAAAACCATCAAAATTTCTGATGTTTTATAAATTTTATTGTGTCCTTCCCAACGCTCTAAGAAATAGATAGTCTCTTCAGGTAAGTTAGCATAGTAAATCAACAAGAACTGCTCAAACCAAACATACGTCCAGAAGATAGAGAATGCGAACATAAACTTACCCAAATCATGTAAATGGTTCTCGTTTACATAGGCCATTAAGCCTTTGTCTTTCAAGTATAAGATAGTTAAAACGATCACAGCGTAAGTTGTTACGTGCCATGATGAGAACATGTACCAGCCAAACATCGTAGAGAACCAGTGTGTGTCAATTGACATCACCCAATCCCAAGCAAAAATCGAGCTAGAAGCACCGAAGATTACGATGAAAGCCGTTCCGATTTTAACTAATTGAGTAAAGATCTCTGTGCCACCAACTAAATCTTCTTCTAAAGATTTTTTACGCAACATATTCCATAAAACAATCCAGATGGCTCCAAAGCCAACTAAACGAATCAAGAAGAAGTTTTTGTTCAAATAGCCTGATTTACCAGCAATGATTTTGTCATAGTTTTCACTTCCCACCTCTGTTACACCATGGTGCATCCAGTGGAAAATCACATCTCCTTTGAATAAGAATACGGCGATTAAAATCGGCAAAGTAATGTATAAAAACTTAGGGAATGCTTCTGGAACACGTTTCATCACGGATGACCAACCAGATTTAGTTAAGTATTGTAATGAAACAAAGAACATACCAACAACAGCAATACCTGTAAAGAATACAGCATTCAACCAAACGTTAGCCCAAATACGATTTGTCCAATCGTAATGTTCTTCCGCAGATGCCTGGTGTGAAACGGCACCACCTGAAACGTGCTCAGCTGCTGCTTCGTGTCCTGCTTTTATTGCCTCGTGTCCTGCATTGGCTACTTCGTGACCACCAGACTCACCTTTTGATAAAAGGTAAATGCCTAATGCTAAAGCTGCTAATCCAGCGATGAAAGCATAAATAATTCTTTTTTTGCCTTCAGAACTGAATTCAAAATGCTCTTCAACGTTTGCTGGGGAAAAATGTGAATGTCCCGCCATCTTGATCTCTATTTAATTTTAATTGATTGAATTATTGTTTTTGTAACTCGTGTACGTACAACACGATCTTCCATCTGTTTTCAGATGATATTTGTGATCCATGTGCCCACATTCTGCCTTTTCCATGTGTAATAACATGATAGATATGGCCATCATTTACTGACTTCAATGCATCACTTGAATATACTGGTACACCTTTATAGGCTTTGGCAACTAATCCATCTCCTTTTCCAGTTTCGCCATGGCAGTGTTGGCAAAAACGCTCATACTGCAATTTACCCGCTTCAATGTTTTCAGGCGTTGCTACAATTGGGTTGAACAATGACTTTTCTGAATAAGAAATACTATCCGTAGGAATAGTTTTTGAAATCAACTCCTGAGTCAAAAATGCTTGTTTTAAGCTATCTGAACCTGTGTAAACCTTACGAGCGACAGTACCTTTAACTGGCAAACGCATGTTCATGCCTAATGGGTTGATGGTATTGGTGTCGCCTTCAGTTTGGCTCATTGGCTCATATCCAACAGAGTGATACATGTTAGGAGCGAACTCGGTACCTGTATCATTTGGGTCAGATCCACAAGACATCAATCCTGCTACTATACCGGCTACTAAAACGAATTTAATTCTTGGATTAAACATGTTGTTATGCTTCTTCGTGAACAATTGTTCTTATTATTTATTTAACATTTACTTCTACTGCACCAGAATCCTTCAATGCTTTCTTGATATCTGCTGCACTCACTTTGTTTTTATCGACATTGATAGCCATCACAAACTTGTCATCTGTGGTACGAATGTCCAATGGCACTGCTTTATTACCAGGCCATAAATCATTCGAAATACAAAAAGTTGTTACCAGGCCAAATGCAGTAAATAAAACAGTTCCTTCAAATGAAACAGGAATCCAGTTGGGTAGGGCAAAAAAGTCTTTACCTCCAATGTTAATTGGCCAGTCAAAAACCATCGTGTAGCTGATTAATGACAAGGCACAGATTAAACCTAATGTACCAAACATAAAGGCTGCAATCGGTAAACGGGTACGTGCATGACCTACCGCCACATCTAAACCGTGAATTGGGAAAGGTGAATACACATCTTCAACTTTGATTCCTTTTGCTTTTACCGCTGATACAGCGTGTAAAACCTCATCCTCATCGTCGTAAACTCCCAAAATGTAATTAGTTGTCGAACTCATATTGTTTTAATTTCGAATTTGCTAAATAGAATTACTCCTCTGTTTTTTTGGTTGGCTTAATACGCTTAATTGTAAACTCCGTAGAAACGCCTTTCATTACTGACTTCACTTCGGCCATATTTACTACCGGTAAATATTTAGCGAATAAGAAGAATAAGGTAAAGAATAAACCAAATGAGAAGATATAATCACCAATATCATACATAGTAGGCGAGAACATTGCCCAAGATGATGGCAAGTAATCACGGTGCAATGAAGTAACGATAATTACAAAACGCTCAAACCACATACCTACGTTTACTACTATCGATAAGAAGAATGAAACCATCAAATTCGTACGAATTGCTTTCGACCAGAATAATTGTGGAGAGATTACGTTACATGTCATCATCATCCAATATGCCCACCAATAAGGACCCGTTGCACGGTTGATAAATGCATAGCTTTCATATTCTACACCTGAATACCAAGCAATAAAGAACTCAGTTAAATAAGCGATACCTACCACAGAACCTGTTACCGTGATAACGATGTTCATCATTTCAATGTGCTCGATCGTGATGTAATCCTCTAATTTGAAAACTACACGTGTGATCAATAACAACGTTTGTACCATCGCAAAACCAGAGAAGATCGCACCCGCTACGAAGTAAGGAGGGAAGATTGTTGTATGCCATCCCGGGATAACAGACGTTGCAAAGTCCATCGATACAATGGTGTGTACAGAAAGTACAAGAGGCGTAGAGATACCTGCTAAGATTAATGACATGTACTCATAACGTGCCCAAGTCTTAGAAGAACCTGTCCAACCTAAGCTGAAGAAACCATACCAAAACTTACGACCTGGTGTCGTTGCACGGTCACGAATTGTAGCCAAATCAGGCACAAGACCCATATACCAGAACAATAAAGAAACGGATAAATAAGTTGAGATCGCAAATACGTCCCAAACCAATGGAGAGTTAAAGTTAACCCATAATGAACCGAAAGCATTTGGAAGTGGTAAAGCCCAGTGAGCTAACCATGGACGTCCCATGTGAGCTAAGATGAAGGATGCTGCACAAAGTACGGCAAAGATCGTCATCGCTTCTGCTGAACGGTTGATGGATGTTCTCCATTTTTGACGGAACAATAATAATACAGCTGAGATCAACGTACCTGCGTGACCGATACCAACCCACCAAACGAAGTTTGTGATATCCCAAGCCCAACCAACGGTTTTATTTAATCCCCAAACACCAATCCCTTGCCACCAAGTGTAGAAAAGGCAATAAGCACCATATGCAAATACAATAGCAGAGATCGTGAAAGCGATTTTCCACTCTTTCGTAGGTTCTCCTTCTACCTGTTTGCAGATATCGTGGGTAACATCGGAATAAGATTTTCCACCAGTAACTAGTTTCTCTCTTATGGGTGATACAACGTGCGACATATTTTTATTTACTGTTTTACGATTAAAAAATTATGCTTTTTTAGCA